>Ga0222633_1001138_pt1 | contig 15811 bp, 9 predicted proteins | sample AntAcemetageno48_FD_179816 | JGI IMG/M metagenome (GOLD analysis project Ga0222633, IMG submission 179816) | Saline water microbial communities from Ace Lake, Antarctica - #48 | ecosystem: Environmental > Aquatic > Non-marine Saline and Alkaline > Saline | place: Antarctica: Ace Lake | collected...
CGATTCATGATCGATCCAATTTGCCCCATAAACGGTCCGAGCGATGGTCCGCCGTTCTGCAGCGCATGACAGGCCACGCATCCTTGCTGGGTGAATAGCTTCTCGCCTTTCCTGGCGTTGCCTTTGATCTTCTCCAGCGACAGAATCACGTCTTCGATGGGCGTCGTTCCGACAGCACCCTTCTTGGCGCGGATTTTCGCAAGATCAACGGTAGGGGCCTCCTCCACATCTTCCGCCACGATCAGCGTGCCCAACTCGTCGATCTTCATCCGCATTCGATCATTGAGCCCGGCGAGGAAGGCCTTGGAATCGTCATTAGCGGAAGCAACTTCATTGGTCATCGCTTTGGCTACTTGCGGCGATGCCTCCCAGGTCTCGGGCTTGTAGTAGGGGCCACGCGTGTCCGGACGCGTCGACCACCACCAATCGCCAGCGTAGGGAGCTTCCTTTTGATAAAGTCTGGCCAGAGTCGTCAGGAGCGCCTGGCGTTGCTCCCCTTCTGTGCCGTCGAGCTGCGCTAGCAATCCGTCAACTGCCTTGGAGTCGTGCATGTAAGAGAGGGCCCATAGCGCGAGATCCTGGCTGGAGGTGCCGACCGCGTTCAGGCAGGCGTCGATGGCGTTCATCTTCACAAGCGCGCGTACAGCGAGATGCGGGAGGATGACAGCAGAGTTCGGGGTCGAGTGTTTCGGCGACAGTGAACTCGCTTCGTCCGGCGCAACAGTGGAAGCGAAAAAGTCGACCGACATGCCCGACGGTGCGGACTTTGCCTGGGTCACCCGGGAACGGAAAGTGACTGCGTTTTCAGGCACATCGTAGACAACAGTTTGGGGCGCCTCAACAACAACCGTCCTCTTTGCAGGGTTCTTCTTGTTTCCCACGACAGGCTTACCCTTGGGATCGGTGTCGACAAAAACGTTGCCCGAAGCAGGAGTGATGTCGGCGACGCTGATCGTCGCCCCATCGGCCAATACGAATTCCGGATCGAGAAACGCCAACTGAGAAGGCCCGGTCACTTTGTTTGTCTCTTTCAGATTGAGATACAATTTTTCGCCGGGGGTGACGGACAGTTCCGGTTTTGCGGCGCGGTTTCCTTTGATCGTATCCAGTTGAGTAACCTTGGCTGCTTCGGCCTCAGGCTTCTCATAGGCGACCGCGAGCAATGCATCAGCAGCTTCCGCATTGCCGATCCGACCCAGCGCGATGGCTACGGCGGCCTTAACGCGCGGAGTTCCATCGTTGAGCGCTGAAATGAAGGGCTCCAAAAGAAAATTCGCTCCTTCCAATCTCGGGAGCCGATCGGTCGCGGCGCGAATTGCAAACTCGCGAAGATCATCTTTCGCAAAGGACAAAATTGTAGCCGGATCGGTTTCGATCTGAGCATAGGTATAAAGAGCCGCTACGCGAGCTGCAAGCGGGAGGCTCTCGTCCTCGAATTTCTCTTCGAGCATTGGAATCGCCGAAGCAGCATCCGCCTTTGCCAACAAGGCCTGCTGCGCCAACAGCCGGGTCCGGTCACTATTCGAGACAATCAGTCCCACCAGTTCCTTGATTCCGTCTCCACTGAAGTCAGGCGCCTTCTCAAATTCCCATGCCTTTGGAACGACACGAACGAGATAGCCGATCTGGTCATTCCCCTTGAATCCGGCACCATTCCACGCACTGAGAAACATCTGCCCACTCGGGTCGACATCGAGATCTGATACCTGCGAAATATTCACGAAATTCTCAGCCTCCTGCAAAAAGGTCGGCCCGTCCTCCGTGACGCGGTGCTGAACAACTGCCTGGCGTCCCCAGTCGGCCATGAGAGGCCCATGGTATTTCTCGGGCCAGGTTGGTTCGTCGAGAAAGAGCGCACCCACACCGGAACCACCCCCAACATCCGCTAAGGCCGGAATGATCTCGTCCGCGAAGTTGATGAACAAACGCGGGTAGCCGTATTCACCCGACTGGATGTGGTGATTGAAACGTACATTCCAGCCACCACCATCGTTGGTGTTACCACGGGTGAAGACATTCATGAACGGGTCAATCGCCACGTCGTAGATGTTCCGCATTCCGGTGGTGTAGAGTTCCATTTCCGTGCCGTCAGGCCGCACCCGGACAATGCCGCCCCCCAGATGTGTTAGGCTGGTCCCGTCCCGGTCCGTGGCATCGATAAAACCGAAATCGCCGACTGCGATGTAGATCCACCCATCGATTCCGAGTTGGATGCCATTGGTCGAGTGATCGGTCCCCCGGCTGTTGATTTGCGTGGCCGCGCAAATGCCCTCGATCAGAATCTCCACCGGGCCATCAGCAACGCCATCGCGATTTTCATCGGTTAGCACTGCCAGATTCATCCCGGTAGAGGCGCCGTCTTCACCAAAAGCAGTGTAGAGAACCCACACGTCGTCGCCGACCGCAATGAGTCCGCGAGGGTTGTCGATCTTTGCGAACTCTGTGTGTGAATCGGCTACACCGTCTTTGTTCGTATCGACGAGTTTGACGATGCGTCCCATCCCGGGACCTTTTCCAAGCGAACCATTTAGATCGATTCCCGCATAGACGTTGCCCTCGGCGTCGGCGCACAAACAAGCGGGGCTGGGAGTAATGTCCGGCCCGGAGAATGTCGTCAGCACCAGATCATCCGGCACTTTGTCGGCGTGCGCGACAGAAAGGAATGCAAGGGCGAGAAATGACAGGCAGGGCTTTTTCATACGACGGCGCTCGGCGCGCAGCGCGCACTAAGGCACAGCTTGAAGCCTTTTCAACGAGCGCAAATCGTGTATCCGATTGAGAACCTATTGCAGATGCCAATCCTCGCCGTCAGCCAGGACACTCGCGCTGATCTCGAGCAGCCTCACTCTCATCCGCGCCGCAACTTCCGGCTCATCCCCAGCGATATCGTTGGTCTGCGCCGGATCATCTTTCAGATTGTAGAGCTGAAAATTTTTGTAGCCGCCCGCTTTGATCGCAGGGATCCATTCCTCCCGGAACATGTTGTCCGTCGGCAACTCATAGTCACGCTCGGCAACCATGTTGTAGTCGCCATCACGCATCGCAATGATCGGCACGGATTTTTGCAGGTGCCAAAAAAGAGGTTGGTGGCGGGTGAATGTCCCTCCTTCCGTCAAAAGTGGAGCCAAGTCACTTCCATCAAGGAAAACGCCAGCCGGTTTCTCAAACTTAAGCAATCCACACACCGTCGGCAAGATATCAACAATGCCCGCTGGTTCATTCGAGACGACATCAGCGCCAATTGTTCCGGGCCACGAAAAAATCCCCGGCACGCGGATCCCGCCATCCCAGTTAACTCCTTTTCGGCCACGCAGACCACCCGTCCTATCATCGCGGTAACTGCCGTTATCCGAGGCGTAGATGATCAGAGTCTCTTCTGCGGGCGCAACCTCAGCAAGCTTGGCAAGGAGTCGCCCGATGGCGCGGTCAGTGTTGTCGATCGTGCCCGAGTAGATGGCGCCCTTGTCTTTTACTTTCCCGTATTCACTCACGATGCCATCCGGTGCCGCGATCGGAGCGTGCGGCTCGTGAAACCAGACATTGAGAAAAAACGGAGCTTCGGGGTCACGATGCTCGTCGAGCCAGGTCATTGCCTCATCGGCCACAAGTTGGCACGAGTAGCCTTCCAAAGGCCCGACTGGCTCGCCATTGCGGATGAAATTGTCGGGATTGTGATGGCTCGGCGAAGCGTTGTTCCACGTCGCGAACCAATAGTCGAAACCGTGCTGATCCGGCGTCGGCTTATCCCGCGTTTCCGTCGGCAGGCCCAGATGCCATTTCCCGATATGAGCCGTTTCGTAGCCCTGACTCTTGAGAACCTCGGCCAGCGTCACTTCGCGTTCCAGCAAATGCGAGTTCTGCGTTTCATCATTGATCCAGGTGTAAACTCCCGCCCGGATATGATGGCGGCCCGTCAGAAGCGACGCCCGTGAGGGCGAACAGACAGCCGCTCCCGAGTAGAAATCCGAGAACCGGGTCCCGCTGGCGGCGAGCTTGTCGAGATGTGGCGTCTTCACCGGTCCACCGTAACAACCGATATCCTGATATCCGAGATCGTCTGCCAGAAGAACAACGACATTGGGCCGCTCTGCAGCCAAAAGTGAGCCCGCGAGAAAGAAAAGGGAGATAAATCGGATCATCAGGGAATCTTGCGGTGTTCACCGCCGACTGTCACCTCTCGCGAACGCGCCTTTCCACCGAATTCATCAGGGTTGAACGGTCCACCTGACACTATTGAAACCAAATGCTTTGAAGCAATACCTCAGTAAGCTATAAAGAAAAAAGGTCCGCCCGGAGGCGAAGCTCTTCAGTCAATTCGATTTGCTTTACCTGAGATCGCAAGAGATTCTACGAGCCTCTGAGCCTTTTCTGCGCCTTTTTGATCTTTGCCTTTATCTTCTTTGCTTTCTGTGAATTCCCGTCACGTCTGAGTTTCTTTAGCTTTTTTTTGAGCTTTTTGACTTGTCTGTTCAACCTCGACGTCCGCACAGCACTATCAGCGATTTCTGCCGGGGCAGGCTCCCCCCACTCACGGTTCGTTCCGCCGGCGACAACTCCACTGTTGGGGCGAAACGGCGATGCGTCGTCGAAGACGAGACGAACAAGTCTTACGGTGCTCTCAAACAGGCTCGTATTAAAGGCCCGGACTTCGAGAAAACCAGTTGTCTCAATTCCTCCATTAATGCGAGAATCCGAAAACGTGATTGGAACTATGGCGACCTTGTCCTGCGGAGTACTCTGAAAACCAGTGAAAGGTCCAGTAAGGTCAACGCTGTAAGATGTAACAAAGCCAAAGGTGGTATTCTGACGACGTCCTCCTACGATGGCGAGATTATAAATGCTACTGAACTCAACAAACAGATTCCACAGGATGAAGCCATCGGTAGCACTTTGATTAACTGGTCCATATCTTATTTGCAGACTTTCAAGATCGTCGGTCCCATCTCCCGTGATATCCGGATTAAGGCTATTCAACGCAGAGGAGATTCCTAAGTTCGTGACTTCGTTGCCTTCCGGCAGCGTAATCTGCACAACAGCGGCGGACGCGGTTCCTGCAGCCAATGTACCGCCTGCAGCGGCTGCCCCCGACATCCATTTCCATCGTGAGTGATTTGCAGTGGACTGGAAACGGTCCAATTTTGACGACTTCAATGCGGATTTCATGAGTATGGAGAGAAAGAGGCTGCCTACATTTCAGACAGTGTATAAAAACATCCAATTGAGTCCAAGGTCAACAGGAAAAGGAGAAGAGGGCCGGTTCCTCTGGAATCAAATATTAAGAGTTTTTGATCTCCATCTAGATACAACTGCTGAATTGCCGCTAGCTTTTCTCACCAAAATTCGAGAGGAGCGTATCCAGCGGATCTCCAGTTTCTACTGGATCGAGCTTTTTTCCATCCTTCTCTAAATCTGAACTGAGGTTCTTTAGCTCGCTCTCGTTCAGCTGAATTTCCATCTCCGCATCGAGTGTTTGCATGTTGCCTTTTCTCCAGATGAAATAGCCCGCTATGAACCCGGTTAGAGCAAAGACACCGGCACACACTGCGTAGTAGAGCCATCCATACTCGCCCATCGGCAATGACAGGGGCAACAAACTCTCTTCGACAGCGGGTGGGAATGTCATCATGCCGAAGGTTGGGCGTCAGTTAATCGACTCGGCGACGGCTTGCGGGGCCAGGATCATTTCGACCCGCCGGGATTTCCAATCGCTGTAACGGCGATCCTGGCCGGCACTCTGGACATTGATTCTGTTCTGAGGAACCCCGCGCTCTAACAGTCGCTGACGAACAGAGTCAGCACGTCGAGCACTGAGCGACTCCATATAGTTGGAAGAACCTTCGGAGCCGGCAAAGCCGATCACGGTTAGCCCCAGTTTCTTGTCGGATTGTTTCAGCGTTCTCGCACATTGATCGATCTTCCGAACGGCTTCGTCAGAAAGTCCATCACTCGACTCGTCGAAATACACGGCGAGATCATCGCTCTCGCCTTCCGATTCAGGCTCTTCCTCTTGCGACTTCTCCACAGATTCTGTTGGAGGCACGACGGGTTTGTGGTGACTGCCGGCATCTTCGATTTCATCCAGCGAAGCGCCGGGATTTTGGGACTCACCAGCAAGTGACTGCTTAATAGCAGCCTCAAGGCCAATCGCCGTACTCGATTCCGAGCCCTTTTCCTCTGCCGAACTAGCTTCCTCGGATTTTCGTAATTCCAACTCGACGGCCCTCAGCTTGTCTTTCAGAAGAGAAATTTCGTTGTCGCGCGAAGCCCTCTGCATCATGATCGTGCTGATCTGGCTTTGTAGTTCCCTAATGGAATCCCCACGTTTGGCGACTTTTGATCGCAACCGTTCGAGCTCTGTTAGGCTTTCCTCTTTCTGTTGTGCATAGCGATTGAGATGCCCCTGCTGCGAGCGGATTTCCTCAGTCAATCTTGTAATCTCAGCGGCGTTGGCGTTGTTGATCACATCTGCTTCGGTATGATCGGTCTGCCGGGCATTCAGCTTTTTCTTGAGTCCATCGATTTGCTGCTCGCTCTCGGCAACCGCAGCCTCCCGGGCAGTTAACTGACTCCTGACAGTGGCAAGATCATTCTCAAATTCATCCAACTGTCCGAGCTTCGCCTCAAGTTGTTGAGAAAGCTCCAGTGTCTTTGTGTCACTGCTTTTCAGAGTTTCTTCCAATTCTATGATAGAGGCTTTGGAATTTTCCTTCTCAGCTAGAGCAGATTCGAGTTCAACATTGAGGCGCTCCAAATCGCGAGTTATCCCCTCCGAACGATCCTCCTTCTCGGCAGCATTTTGCTCAAACTCTGCAAGTCGGGCGATGTGTTGCTGAGCTTCGTCGCTACTGCTGCTAAGTTCGCGATCCCGTTCTTCGAGAAGCCCTTCGAGTTCCCGGATCTTCTCAGCTCTTTCTGAAACGAGAGATTCATTGTATTCGAGCGATCCGATTTTCTCAGCTAACCCGGTCTCCAGATCAGAAATTCGCGCGGCCCGTTGCGCAGAGTCGGTCATGGTCGCCTCGAACGCCTGCTCACGTGCGGCCAGCTTCCCTTCCATCTCGCCGATTACATCACTTCTCTCATCGGCAAGTGACTGCTTCTCAGCCAACTCACCCTGAGTGCTCTCTAACTCTTGTTCGCGCTCTGCAAGCAGAGCTTCGAGCTCCTGCACTTTCTCGGCCCGCTCCGCAGCGAGTGTCTCGCTCTCCTCCACCAGGCCGCTCTTGTCGCCTAATTCGTTCTCCAATTCCGCTACCCGGCGATCACGCACTTCGATCGAGGTGGTCTGATCATTCAATTCCCGCTCCAGCTCAGCAATCCGGCGATCCCGCTCTTCGGCACCTGCGTCGAGAGAGGCAATGCTCTCGTCGCGAAGTCGAATCGTTTCCTCAAAGCTCTTCAGTTTCTCTTCCCGCTCAGAAGCTGCCCTTTCCAGGTCTTCGACTCTCTGTGTTGTGCGCTCAAGTTCCTTCAGTGTCTCATCCTTCTCTTCTGAAAGACGACGAACATCCTCTTCCAACTTAGAGATGGAGGAATCTGATTGATCAAGCTGATCCGTTAGCTGTGAAATTCGCTGATTTGCCGCTTCGAGGGCGTTCTCCGTGGTGGCAATCTTCTTATGCGAAGCTGCGAACTCGGCCTCCCGCCGCTCCAGTTCTGCCTCAAGCTGCCAGGTTCGCGCTGCGCTGTATTTTGCTGATTTAGCCTCGTCATCCCAACGGGCGCGCGCGGCATTCATCTGATCGTGATGCTCTCCTAAGAGGATCTCAAGATCGACGATCCGACGGGATTGCTCTTCGGAGAAGGCAGCTTTCGAGGAAAACGCTGACGCTGTCTTGAGAGTCTCCTCGTTGAGTGCTTCCAACTCGCCTTCGTGCTCAGCGAGCTTGTTTTTCAACTGCCTGACGAGATCGCGTTTCTCGCGGACTTCTGCCGAGAGATCATTCACTTCGGCACTACGATCCTCAATGATTGCCTCGAGTTCCTCCATCTCAGCGCGAGTGCGCTCGTAGTCGCCAAGCTTCTCGTTGAGCGCCAACCGCACATCGCTGAGTTCGTGTCGATTGTCGGCAAGGTCCTGAGATAGCGTGTCACGCTCTTCCTCGACCTCCTCAAGCTCATCGAGGCGGCCTTCAAGAAGCTCGATCTCGTCGAGGCGCTCGTTGAGAGCCGATCGAACATCGTACATCTCGTGGAAAGCATCGTTGAGATCGACTTTGAGAAGCTCGTGACGACGCTCCATCGGGACAAGTTGATCGAGACGATGTTGGGCAGTCTCGAGTTCCTCTGTGCGCTCCGAAAGTTCAGCGCTCACACCATCCAATTTGCCACTGACAGATTCGAGTTCCGTCGACAACTCTTTGATTCGATTATCCAGCTCTTCCGTGTCTTTGGCAGATTCGAGCTCAGAGGAAAGCCGGGTGTTTTCTGACTGAAGCGAACCTAAATCGCCGCGGAACCCAAACAGCTCCCGACTACGGTGTGCTGCAATCGCAGCAAGCTGTGCAGCGCGCCGGGAAGCAGCACTGTTGTCGGCCGACTCCGATTCCAATTTCGATTCCAGTTCTGAGATGCGGCCGTTTGCAGCGATAAGATCCCTGGATGAATCCGGTGCCTCAATGAGCTTGGCTTCGAGGGATTCAACGAGGTCGACCTGCTGACGGTAGCCCGCCCGGACATCGTGCAACTCATCATGCGTGTCGATGAGATCCTGCTCCAGGTCACGGATACGACTTTGCAGATCTGTGACTTTAGCGTCATCTGCCTCAGAGGAAGTAGAGGCATCACTTTTCTCTCCTGAAGGATTCGAAAACTGCACCGCCTGCGGCATACTGCTGACCTTTGTCTTCAGTTCAGCGATCGCGCTCTCCTTTTCTGCGACGGTCGCTTCGAGCGCAGCTATGCGCTCCTGTGTTTCTTTGTCATCAGCAGGATCTGAAATACTGATCTTGCCATCCTTGGAAAGCGCCTGAACCAGTTCCTCAATCCGCGCGTCCTTTTTCGCGATCACCGTCTCGTTCTCCGCGAGGCGCAGTTCCCAGGAATCGCGATCGTCCTGCCACCGGGAACGAAGCTTCTTGAAAAGATCCCGCTGAGATGACACCAGGGCGCTCCACTGGCTGGCGAGATTCAAGTTTTCCTCGACTGCAAAAGACAGCCTCGAGGAAAACCGGCCCCAAATACACTTGGCGAAAAGGAGCCCAATGACAAAGAACACGATCGCAGCAACCCCTACGGGCAGCCAGTTTTTGAAGAGAAACAACGAGATGTCGTGCATTGGTCGGTAGTGGCGGTCGGAGAAATAAAAATTCAGTCGCTGTCAGCCAAAATCTCCGCTTTGACACGGGAGATCTCGTCACTGCTGCGTTCGTAGTCGGCTAGAGCGTCGCGGTTCTCGGTCTCGACACGCTCTGTGAACTTACGTGTATTTCGCCAAATAATCCAGCCTACGAAAGCGCCCAGCAGGAGACAGACAAAACCAGACGCGGCGATCGTGATGCCCCAGTCGCGGAGGTAGTGTTCAAGTGAAGTGGAGATGGCTGGCATGTTGATTCTCGATCGGCTATTCCGTTGATGAAGCCTCTTCTTCCGGAGGTGCGACGGAAACCTCGACGCGGCGAGCTTTCCAGCGTTCGCTGCGAGATACATTCGAAACATCTTCGCCGACGCTGTCAGTCTTCATTATTTCCTCGGCAAAGCCGAGCTTCACGAGTTCCTGCAACACGGCGTTGGCACGCCTCAAGCTCAGCTCCCGGTTGTATTCGGCATTTCCCACATTATCTGCGAATCCGGTGACCTGGAGCGATACAATGGCACCAGTCGCTTCAATAACCTCAGCTACTTTTTCGATTTTTGTGCGTTCACGTCCTTCAATCTCATCGCTGTTGCTGCCGAAATAGACAGGTAGAGCCTTCAATGTTTCGCCAAGCTTCACGCGCGCTTCCGGTTGCAGGGTCGGCTTCGGGAATGGCGGTTGTTCGTGCGCGAGCAGATTTTCCACCCGGTAATCCTGCGGGAAGGTATTGACGGCCACATTCCCAAGAATGCTCTTGTCTTCGAGTGACACTGTTTGGCCTTCCATGCGCAACACCTTGCCCTCGAGGGAAAACGTCGCATTCTCGGTCCGGGCCAACGCTTCGGAGAAAAACTCCGTCAACTGCCCGACCCAATCGGCCGATGTCGAAGGCGAAGTCTCGAGTAGATTCTTCACGAGGATCTCCGACTCCGCCTCTTCGAGTGACTTCTCCAACGCGGCGACAAATTCATCGTTCGGAACGATGCCATCAATTTTCAGCAATCCCCCTTCGTAAGTCGCCAACAACCGAACTTCGGGCCCGGCTTCACCACCAGACTCGATCAAGACGTCGGCCAGAATATCCAGCGAAGGCTGCTTTGCTTTTAACGGCCGAAAGGCTGCCAGGAGTCGCTTTTTAGATTCATCACTGGCGACATTTCCCGCAAGCCGGACTTGATCGTGAGCAAACTCAACCGTCATCTCACCAACAAACTCTGCAATCAAAACCGGTGCGATCGGCTCAATATGATCCTCCCAAATCGCGGGAGCATATTCTTCGCCGACCTCAATTTTGTCGCTCACCTTTGTCGAATTATCGGCCGGGCTAAACAGAGTGATGAGGTCCACCTTACCCTGTTCAGTTGCGAGCATTCCGCTCAAGGTGATACCGAATCGATTTCGGGTCACCTTAAGCACAGTCGGGCGACGGAATGAAATGGGTTCTGCTACTTTGATTTCGTCGACTACAGATTCGACCCCGATCGTTCCAGCCAATTCCATGATCGATTCTTTGAGCCCGTCGTTCGCAACCTCGCCTTCGAGTGTCAGCGTGCCGTCTTCCAGGATCACGCGAACCTCATCAGAATGAGTAATCAAATTCGTCGCAATAGCGGCAAACTCAGCTGTGGAGGTGAATGGCAAGCGCCGGGGATCAAGCTCGACAGCATTGTCGACGGACTCGATATTCTTCAATGCATGAATCCTTGCCCCGAGAAGCATGCGCGCAGGATCTTCGTCGATAGCGAGTTTTCCTTTCAGGAAAACGATCGCAGAGCCCCCCTTCCTAACGACTTTCAGCTGCGGCGGCATCGAGGGACGGATCGACAGTTCGGAGGACTCGACGTCCGGCAGATAAGCAGTCGGAACGGAGCGCTCGAGAACAGCGAGCACCTCGGCTTTCTCGACTTCTGTGTCAACCTCGCCCGTCACGATGGCATCGAGATGATCGAACTCCACGCCCACCCCGTCGAATCCGGCAGCCTGCAGCGCCGCAGTGGCCCGCTCTCCTAACTCTGTCTCGACACTTGCCTGATAGCCATACTTCGAAACCACCGTGAAGACGGCGACCGCGAAAACGAACAATATGGCAATTAATAGAAACCTCATCAGGCGGTTACAATCAATGGTCGACAGTATTCAGTTTTTGCAAAACTCTCAACCCGCATCTCTCAAAATTCCAAATTAGGGGAACCTTCTACTGAATTCCCTTGGTGAATTGAAGGTTTTTCACAAATTTTTGCTGTAGATCCCTTCGGCGCTGCATGCGGATGCTCAGCAGAAGGGTCCGATGAATGCTGCGAAACCACTCGCCGGATCGTGATCGGCGTTTCTCTCATCTAAAAGCCAGCAAAAAAAGGCGGCGCGGGAATCAATCCCACGCCGCCATCCTTTGTGAAAAATTGTAGCGATCCGATCTTACAGATTTTTTAGCTGTTTTTTGACCTTCTTGAGTTTTGCCTTCAGCTTAGACTTCTTGGATCTTGTCGATGCGTTTTTAATCTTCTTCTTCAGCTTTTTGATTTGCTTCTTCAGACTCGACTTCTGCGCAGCAGCAGCCGCAGCGGTTGCGGGATCGTCTCCGTCGATCCCGACGACCTCAATCTCGTAAGTGGCATTTACGTTGGGATTTCCGTCAACATGTACATAAACCTTCTCTCCGCCGCTCGAGTCAATATCGTAAGATTCAGGTCCCCCAATATTCCCGGACTCGCTTTGAACTTGATTTTTGTCCAAAATCTCCCAATGGAGGGTGTCGGCCCCATCGATGCTCACCCGTCTGATAGTGACTCGCATCATCTGGAAATTGAATTCATTCTCGAAGCAGAAATAATCATCAGCAGCACCATCGGCATCTAGAATCCCGGCTGAAACAATCACGCCAGTGTTGTTGGTCGTGTAGGGCACAGGAACGTCCTGACCGGTAAAAGTGTCGTTAGGCTCCACTTCCGCCACATTTTGCGCTCGCAGGTCAACAGGGCCGAAGCCAAGAAGGATGAGACCGGTGACGGCCAGAGTTAGGATAGTTTTTTTCATAGGAATTGGATGGTGTTGTTTGATTTGAAATGAACCGACTCCGCTTTTCTGGAGGATGCTATATCGACAAGATAACATAACAAGCTAGTTCAGTGCCAATGTCAACGAACCACAAAACGCAATCGTGTCTTTTTGATATTAAACGAGTTATGCCCGGAGGAAGGAATCAGAGGGGACCAAGATCGGGGAGAGAATTCCAATTATAAATAGAGCCTGTCCCAGAAGCAGTATTATTTGAGCGATCTATTTTTTGATTGTCTCGCGAGCGGACCGGATCTGACAAGATGGAAGCGTTCATCCGTCAAATCGACTCGGTGACGTGAAATGAACCGGGTTTTCGCGACCGCCGTCCACAGGCTTCCCGAAGTGACCCGCATGAGCGTTCACCTCAACCCGCTCCCACTTCGTATCGCCTCGTCAGCCCTTCGCGCATCCCAAGTTCGTTCTCGAGACGGTCGGCGAGTTCTGCGACATTGCGCGGACATAGCCCGCTGCGTATTGTGAGTTCTTCGAGAAGCCTCTCGTTCGCCTCGCTGTGCAGACCTCGGTCTCCCCATACACTTGTTACCCCGAGTTGCTGCTCGACGACCAGTCGATCCATTGCCGGTGCGATGTGATGGGTGTCGCTGCTCTGTTCTTTTTCCAGCCGGTAGTCGGCGATGTAGCCTTCCCGGGTTTCACCCAGCCAGAGTTTGTTTCCAAATTCCACTTCGGCATTACTTTCCCCCCGCTTGATCACCTCGACGTCGGGATCGTAGAGGCTCAGTATTTTGTCTTTGTTAGGGAACTTCCGTCCTCCGATAATCCGCTCGTGCGCTTGGTTGATGGCGGCGGGAAGATGCGCGAGGACTCCTTCGATCCGCTCTTTGATCTGGCGGATTTGCCCTTCTCCCAACTCGGTTTCGGAGGCTCTCCGCTCGAGGATTCCGAGATGCCTGCGAGCGTGGTTGCCGATACGCTTCGTGAGTTTCTTCATCGCCCGGAGCACGGCCTTGCGATGTTTGCGTCCGTCTTTGGTGCGGAACTTCGCGCTCATCTGCATGCACAGCGTGTTCATGTCGCTGAGGAAGGCGAGGGGCTCCTGCGGCATGCGGTGAACCAGTCCGGCCCGGCGGATCAGGACGGTGGCTTTCATCAGGGTCCGGGTGATATCGCGCAGCAGGACCCAGTCGACTGGATAGTGGATCGGTGCTTTCAGACAGGTGCTGTCGAAAAAGAGGTCGTCGAAGCGGATGTCTTCAGCCAGCCCGAGGTCGACGGGGTGGTCGAGGCCGGTCCCGGCAAGCAGCGCGGTGAGACGGGTATTGACAGCCTGGAGGTTGGGCGCGTCCAGCCAGTGTGCGTAGCGGTCGCTGGTACTTTTCGCGAAGGCTTTAACGCCTTCGACGCGGCCGATCTGCAGAAACCACTGGAGGAGGGTGCTGTCGGCAATGCGGACGCAGAACTCGCGGTGCTCCATACCGAGGAGATGCCGGGCGATGTTGCTGCGCAGGGCGAGAATAGACTGTCGACTGAACCGATCGATCTGCTTCGCGCTGGACTTTTCCGGATCGATGCCTCGCTGTTCCATGGACAGATGGATGAAGTCTATCTCAAGTCCGGAGGTGGTCAGGACTTCGTCGATACGCTCGAAGAGATCGCGCTGCAAAAAATAGTCTTTCGAGGCAAATACGACAGGAAGCTCTGGACGCAGCTGTGGTTGATAGGCTATTGGTTTAACGATTCGATGGTGTTGAAGTTTGATTTGAGAACCAACTTATAGACCACGAATTTCGGGCATGAGGGGCAATTTTGCCTCTCATGCTCATCTAAAAACAAAGCTCCGCTCAAGTGCTTACTGAACTCGGGCGATTGGGACAGGCTCTAAATAGGTTCCGTTTTTGAGGATCAGATCACAATTTTTCACGTCAACCGCATCTCCAGAATTCCGCGGTATAGATTCCTGCTACTCGGCCGTAAGCAGAGACTCGATTCCTGCAGCAGAAGTAACGGAAGGTGCTCCCATCGCCCGACGCAGGGTGGTTTGAGCGAACTCGGGATCGGTGTAGGGCTCATTCTCCGCTTTGGCAAGCGCCTTGGCTGCCCCGTCAGGGTCTTTCGTTTCCACGCTTTTCCTCAGATAGCGGATCAGTTGCCCGTTGGCGAAATACATGCGGTGTTCGCTAACCGTATCGACGGTCTCGCTCTCGCCGTTTGAAAGGGTCTTTCCGGTGAATCCCCAGCTCGAATCAGTGATGAAGGCGAAGAACAATTGTCCTCCTGAATAGTAGTAGGTCTCGTCGGCTCCGCCGTGATCGCCAATGGTGTAGGAAAGACTGATTTTCACCAGCTCTCCGTCGCTGAAATAGCGCTTCATCGTGCCCTCCATTGGATCATCCTGCGGAGCGAAGCGGATTGTCTCCGACTTCAGCGACGCATTCTCGATCGCATTGTATTTGGATCGGATATCTGTGATCAAATCTTCTGTCGGCGCGGCATTGAGCCACACAGGGCCAAGTAACGAAAAAGCGAAGAAAAATGCGAAATGATTCATAAAAATGCCAGTGACCGTCCGCCTTGCTTGAGCCGCAAGAAGAATTCACGAAAAAGCCCGTCCCGGCGAACCGGAACGGGCTTTCGTGAATTTTCTGAATCAAGAACCGATCAGCTTTCTTCGCTGGAAAGCTCTGCTTCGGCTTCCACGCCCATTTCGGCCATGGCTGCCTTGCGACTGAGCTTAACGCGTCCGCGCTCGTCAACACCGATACACTTGGCATGCACCATGTCGCCGACCTTGATGACGTCCTCAACCTCGTTGACTCGGAAATCGGCCAACTCGGAGATGTGGATCATGCCGTCTTTGCCGGGAAGAACCTGGACGAAGGCACCGAAGTTAGTCGTGCTGACCACTTTGCCGTGATAAATCACGCCGACTTCGATCTCTGCCGTGGTGCGCTTGACCAACTCGATAGCGCGGTCGAGCGCCTCTTGATGAGCGGCATAGATATTAACAGTGCCGTCGTCGTCGATGTTGATGTCAGCGCCGGTCTCGGCCTGAATGCCTTTGATGTTCTTGCCACCAGGTCCAATGAGTTCACCGATCTTCTGTGGGTCGATCTTGAGACTTTCGATCCGAGGAGCGAGTGGGCTGAGCTCAGAGGGAGTACTGATGATGCCGTTCATGACGTCGAGGACTTCATGACGACCTTTGGCAGCCTTGTCGACGCCTTCGAGAAAGATGTCCATCGAGAGTCCGCGCAGCTTGAGGTCGAGCTGAAAACCGGTAACACCTTCGCTGGTGCCACAGAGTTTAAAGTCCATGTCACCCATGAAATCTTCGTTTCCGATGATGTCGATCATGGTGACGTAGCGCTTGAGTTCTTCGCCTTCGAACTCGGTTACGAGTCCGCAGGAGATACCGGCGACGGGACGCTTCATTGGGACACCCGCGTCGAGCAACGCCATTGTGCCGGAGCAGACCGAAGCCATCGAGGTCGAACCATT
>Ga0222633_1001139_pt1 | contig 15809 bp, 22 predicted proteins | sample AntAcemetageno48_FD_179816 | JGI IMG/M metagenome (GOLD analysis project Ga0222633, IMG submission 179816) | Saline water microbial communities from Ace Lake, Antarctica - #48 | ecosystem: Environmental > Aquatic > Non-marine Saline and Alkaline > Saline | place: Antarctica: Ace Lake | collected...
CGCGACTTGGACAAGAATGATGTAGATGCCCAGAGAGGAAACGAGGTGAGTGCCTTCTGCTGCATTTTTTCGGGACAGGCGGGCGTGGTTGGCCCATTCACAAAACAGCGCGAGCAGGATGGAGCCGCCCACGGCAACAGGAAGTGCGAGCCACCAGCCACCACCGGCTTTCAAGACCGAGTGAGCGAGGTATGGAACGACTGAATAGATTCCAGCCAACCCGATGAAAAATACTCGTGTCGGCAGATAAACAGCCTGGAATGCCACCGCCAACAGGGCGATGGCACATCCGGAAATCAGGCCGTTGAGAAGTATCTGCATTAGTTCAAGGTCTCTTGGATATCACAAAATCCGTCGCTACCATTCGTGATATCCGCGTTTTAAGCAACCGTTCAGGCACGGTTATGGAAGGGGGGATGTCGATTCACCAAGAAATTTCGGGCACTCGGTTACAACCGTGGTTATTCATCGAGGCAGAGAGAATAATCACCGTGCCTGTGTAGCGATGAAATGGTCTCCCCATGCCATCGAACATCACCCGCCACTTCATTCTCCTTTCTACACTCACATTCTTCTGGGCGCTCCCTATGGCGTCCGAGGCCGACAACCTTCCCGACCCGCGCTTTCGCAAGCCACTGGGGTTACACGAACTGCAGAATATCGTGAATCTGCTCCTGGCGAAGAATGGATTTCACACCCGCTTCATTGTGATGGAAAATCCGGACAGCTTCAGCCCCGTTGCCCGCTTTCGCGGAACGCCCCAACAGTTCACGATTCTGGTGAATCCGAGAGCGGCCCGGGAGATTCCGCCGAATACTTGGGCTTTCATTCTCGGGCACGAGATCGCCCACGGCGTGGATGCACGAGCACGCACCAATTCTGGAGCCACTACTCGACAGATCGAATGGACCGCTGATGAACTGGGTGCTGCCTACGCGATTCGTGGTGGATTCGATCTCAATGCGCACGCGGGCTGGGTTTTCAATCGTCCGAACCGGGGTAGTGAGACCTACGGCTCCGAACACGAAAGGGCCACGCGTCTCGTAGATCGCTACGGCGGGCGATGGCCTGAAATTCATACGTGGCAGCAGCGCTATCGTTCACCTCTTCGCTAGAAAACCAATGGCTGACCTCTCAGACAACGTCATTCAAGACGGCGCCGTGCCAGAGCGTGCGACTCCCTGCGTTTTGCTTCTGGACGATTACGCGTGCGTCAGAACGCTTCATGGAAAAGTCCTCGACGGGGAAGGCATTCCTTCATTCCAAACGGGAAGCGAAGCCGAAGCATGGAAGTTCCTCGGTTATCCCGAGGTCCGGGTTCTCATTCAGGATTACACAAGAGAACCGGGATCGCTGGGCGGGCTCAACTTTTACGAACGAATGAGCCGGTGTCCCATACGACGCCATATTCCTGTCGTCATCATTTCCGGCACAGGGCGCCAACGAATCACCCGTGCCTTCTCCGGGCATTTCGGGATACCATCGGAAGAGATCGTGATTCTTCGGGAAAAGCCCATGGAATTCGATGACCTGAGGGCGTTGAGTTCCACTCTTCGTATTTTACTCGATCTACCACCATGCCAAACCAGTTAAAATTGATCAGCGTCGAAGTGCGGGGACGGGCCGCTGTCGGAGAAGTGAGAGGAAGCACGCACGATTTCTACGAAGATCGGTATCGCATGCTGACAATGGAAGCACCCCTCGTTCAGAAAGCAGATCGCGGCGAAGTTTTTGCCGTGATCGACGGCGTGGGCGGAGCTCCGAAAGGCATGCGCGCTGCCGAAACGGTCGCAGACGCCTTGATTGAATTTTTTGAGAAGTCGGAGAGATGGAAGGTATGCCCGACCGAATTTGAAACGCTGCTCCGGGAGACCAGCCGGAAAATTCGCGAGTGGGGCCTCATCGAGGGAACCGATCGTTCCCTGGGAGCCGCAGTGGGAACGATCGCGTGGCGGATCGATGGAGATGTTCTCCTGTTTCATGCGGGAGATACAGAGGCACGGATTCTCTCGGCGGGAACGGTCCGGTCAGTGCTGCCAGCCGAAGAAACGGGAGGAGCCGTCATTCAGTATTTCGGCCGGGGCAAGGATTTCGCCCTGGCCAAGGCGGAGATTGCTTTCGGCGAGGCGGACCAGTTGCTTCTCTACACCGACGGACTTCGCAAATGCCTTCAACTGGGAACAATCGACGCCATCTTGAAGTCGGGACATTCCAAGGAAGGGATCGTCTTGAGACTGCTCGAGGACGCCGTACGGACCGGAAACGCCATCGACGATGTCACGGCCATGGTGATCGATTTGAAGGAGGATTATGATGACTGAACAGGATCAGGAAAATCGCGAAGAAGGATTCTATTGGGTCGAAGGCAACGGATCAGTGGAGATCTTGCTTTGGAAAGCCCGGGAGGCATCCGAATTAGGCAACCATTGGTTCCGAGCCGGGAGTGAGATGTCTGTTTCTGAGTCCGAGATCGATTTCGTGTATCCGGCCCGGCTTCGCGCGCCCACTTGTCGCATGGACAATTCAGTCGAGGAGGAAATGGGAGACTTTCCCGACTCCTCTACCCCTCCGCGTGATGGTCAGGACCTGACCCACGCTTGTCACGATTGCGGCCTCAAGTATCCCTTCAAAGGACTCGATCTTTTTCTGCCTGGAGACGAGTGGAAGCAGATCGCTCCAGAGCCGGATGGACGCGGAATTCTTTGTCCAAATTGCATTTCGATTCGGGCCGAAAAATTGGAGAACACTGTTTGCCTGAAGGCCAGCATCAAGAGGTGGGATTCAAATGATGTATTGCCATCGGCACCCTTCGTCCCGTTCGAATCAGCCTCCGACGACGAGCTGTAACCCTGAAGTTCGATGGCTGATCAGACATCCGAGTTGTCCCGTGAAATCGGATGGGCCGTCTGTCGGAAAAGCGATAAGGCATAGGGTCCTCTCATCTATGAGGTCGGGAGTAAAGCAGGGCCACGTTCGTCAGCTATTCCAATTTCCCATTGTGAAAGATTGATGTGATAGCTAAAAGAAAACCCACCGTTGCGTGGCGTGAGTTTTCTCCGGCGACAACCTTCCCTCACGCATTCGGGAGTGTCAGCCTTGGAGCGGGCAGGATCGCCGTTCCCTATCCACCACGGGAACGATTGGAATCGGACGCATGCCGCGCTCGCCCCTGGGACCAATGACGCAGCCGCTCGATGGACTCGCTCATGGTCGTGGCGAGGGGCGCGGAGTCGCAGAGGACACCGCCAAGATCGAGTTCGGTCGGTTCTCGATCCTCGGTAAACGCCCGGTGGAGTGCTTCGACGAAGGCTGCTTCAATCTCGGCCCCGGTGTGGAGCTCGCTCGCCCGGGAGAGAACCACCGAGTCGAAGGCGACTTTCTCGCGACCGAACTTCTCGATCACGATATCCCAGATGCAGGAGCGCTCCTTGGCATTGGGCAGGTCCACAAACCACAACTCATCCCAGCGTCCTTTGCGGAGCATTTCCGGTGGGAGTTTGCTGACATCGTTCGCCGTGGCGACGACGAAGACGGGCTTCGTTTTATCCTGGAGCCAGTTGAGCATCGTGCCGAAGACCCTGCCGCTGGTGCCGCCGTCGGTGCTGCTGTTCGATCCGCCCATGCCGCCGAAACCTTTTTCGATTTCGTCGATCCAGAGAACGCAGGGGCTGATGGCCTCTGCGGTCTGAATAACGGATCGGAGATTGGCTTCGGATTGACCGACGAGTCCGCCGAACAATTTTCCTGCATCGAGCTTGAGCAGCGGGATTCCGAAGGCGCTGGCAGTGGCTTTGGCGGTGAGGCTCTTGCCGGTTCCGGGAACACCGAGAACGAGCATGCCCTTGGGGATGGGCAGACCGTAGTCACGGGCGCGTTGAGTAAAGGCCTCGCGTCGCTGCAACAGCCAATCCTTGAGGGCGGTCAATCCGCCGATGTCATCGAGCGTTGCGGGAGTATCGATCACTTCGAGAAGTCCGCCGCTGCGCAGGGCATTGGCTTTTTCCCGGGCGACGATATTCGCCTCGATGTCTCCGGTTTCCACTGCCGACAGGGCGAAGGCATTCTCCGCCTCCATCGTCGTGAGTCCACCGGCTGCTTCGAGAATGGGATCCCGGTTGGGTTCTCCGATCAGCGGCAATTGGGCGGATTCAGTGATGGCGTCAAGGACGGTGGCGAGCTGAGCTTTGTCCGGCAGCTCAAAATCGATCCGGGTGATTTCACGTTCCAGTTCCGCAGGGAGCGGTTTCCAGATGCCCACCAGGATGATCAGCTTGCCAGCCGACTTGGCATGGGCGAGCGCATCACGGAGGGTACGGATGAGGAGCGGATCTTTGTCTTCCAGAAGTGCGCCGAAGTCCCGGAGGACGACGACACAATCACTGTGAAGCGACTCGATGGATTCGAGGGCTTCGACCGGATCGTTGCATCGATGGATACTGCCGCTTCGGGTGTCGACCATGCCGGTCGTGATGCTCCAGGCATGGACATTGCGGCCGAGCTCCTCGGCGGCGGCTTTTACCTCGGCCTCGGCACGGACCTCTTCGGCGGTGCACAAAAAAAGGCCAGCGTAGCCGGCCCTTGCATATTTGATGATGGATTCTTTCATGGTGAGTCAGTCGGTGGAGGTTCCGTTGAAGTGTTCGCGTTCCCATCGGAGGCAGACTTCCCGGGATGGATCTGTGAAGATGACGTGGCCGGTGAAGTCGAAGACCTTCCATTGCTGGAACTCGATGTTGAATTCGACATTTGAGGCACGGCTTACATCGAGGATACCGATCTCTTTCAGATCGATGATCTCGGTGTAGAGGCCGGCTCCGGTGCCGTCGGGTTGGAAGTGAATGACTTCCGGGATGGTTGGGCTGCTCATGATTTCTGTTTTTGATTGTTGTGGTTCTTGTTTCGACCCTTCCGGTAGTAATCCCGGCTGCGTTGTTTACGTCCGACGATACCGAGTCCTTCTTCGAGGAAGCGGGTCGCGTCCTCGCAACCCTTGCCGGTGAAGCCGACGGCATCGATGGTGATGCCTCCTTCTGCGTTGATCCACACGACGATGTGTTCTTTCGATTTCATAACGAGGGATCAAGCAGCGAGGGTCAATTTGATGGAGCCGTCAGACTCCTGGCGTCGCGTGACACGGAGCCGCTTCTTCTGCGCCTCGCGGATCGTCTTGTGGACGCCGTAGAGCTGGATGAGGCGACCGTAATCCGGACCGACTTCCTTCTCGACGTGACCGCCCCACCAATCGGTGGTGAGTTCGTAGGCGTCGTGGGTTTCGGATCGGATCGCGGCAATGTCGTAGGGGCCTCTCAGCTGGATGACGAGATCGCCGTGGCGGGTCTGTGTCGCGTATCCGCGGGCCTCGGCGTTGCGGAGAAGCTCGACACCGAGTTCGGCGCAGGCATCTTCGAGAGCCGCGACATCGCGGATCTGGGTTTGGATGGTAGTGAAGTGTGACATGATGTTCTTTGTGGTTAGTTTTTTGGTTTTTGTTTTATTGGGGGCAAGGACAACCTGACGTCTTGCTCCCAAAATGGGATGGGGTTAGGAAGGCTTCATGACAAAGGGCATCTCGATTGATCCGGCTCTGTGCCACGGAAAACCGGTAATCGCCGGAACTCGTGTGCTGGTGTCCACGATTCTCGGAGCGCTTGCGGGTGGAGATTCCCGGGAAACGGTCGCGGAGGACTATGGACTCAAGGACGAGCAGATTAGGGCCGCCCTGGAGTTCGGAAGTGACTTCGCCAATTTCCAGGGAGCCGCCTACGATGCAGACGAAGCCTGAAAACACCGAAGCCGGACATGGCGGTTTTCCTCCTGGTGCGGCATTTTTGGGTTATACTCTGATCATGAGCGAAGTCGTGAAAGATCCTGAAATCCTCGGAGGTGTTCCCGTATTCGCCGGGACCAGAGTTCCGGTGAAAAACTTGTTCGACGCCCTCATCGGCGGAGACACCATCGAGACTTTTCTGGAAGAATTCCCCACGGTGAAATGCGAGCAGGTCAAAGCGGTTCTCACTGAAGCGGAACACGCCATCGAAGATCTGGTCGCAGCCTGATCCATGACGAAATTTCAACGGCGCGTCATCGTCGACGAGTGTCTGCCGCGAAAACTCAATTCTCTGCTCGGTGAGTTCGAGGCGAAGACGGTCCCCGAAGTACAACTCGGCGGTTGGAAGAACGGAAAGCTTCTGGCGGCGATCCAGGGACAGTTCGATGTCTTTGTGACGATCGATGCGAACCTCGAATACCAGCAAAATTTCAGCGGACTCGATTTCGGGATCGTTGTGATCCATGCTTTCAGTAACAGATTCGCCGACATCGAGCCGTTGAAGGACGAGTTGGTCGAAGCGGTCCTTGCTGTCGAAGCCGGTGGGGTCCGGCATGTTCCGGCGGAGGAATCAACAGGGTCAGGCCAGTGACCCAACCCTGTTGATCCGGTGGATGGACAGACCTGGTCAGCCTGCGAGCTGCAGCTTGCGGCGGCCCACTTGCCCGAAGCGCTCGACCAGGGCTCGGGCATCCTCGTTGGCGAGGTCGCGGGCGTGGTTGCGGAGGTTGGTGAGTCCGTCCTCCAGTGATCGCGTCGCACCCCGGTCGGAACGGTAGTCTTCCGCGGTCCGGGTAAGCAGTTGGCCGCGAACCTGTTCGAGCTGCTCTTCCATTTCCTGATCGTCGGCAAAGTTGAGCTGCTTGAAGTCGTCGATGAATTTGACGAGCCGGTTCAGGGTTTTCTGGTGAACGCCGGAGGTCTTCCCCCTTCGCATGCTATCGAGCATGTCGTCGCAAAGCTGAGCGGTCTGGTGGCGCAGCTCGGTGACGCATTCGCCGACGAAGGTTTCCACTCCTCGACCAATTCGATAGCCGGCGTTATGCGCGGCATCTCGTCGGGCGCGCCGGATTTCCTCCTGTTCGGCAAAGGTGACCAGTTCCAGGCCGAGATCCTCAGGGACTGCGATCTGAAAGAGATGCACGGTGAAGGCGAACTTGTCCTCGATGTACTCCCTGGGTGGGAAGGACGCGACGATCTGCGAATAGAGCGTTTCTGCTTCCTCGTAGGTTTTCGTCATTTGCCGGGTCGCGTCGCGCCAGTCCTGAAGAGCGTGTTCCCGGGTGACCCGGTAATCGGAAAGGAACTGATCCCTCGCATTGGTAAAACAGAGGTTTTGCGAATTCAGCTGTTCCTGCACATCGACCAGTTTGGCGTTGGGCAGGAAATGACCGATACCGCCAAGGAACGGAAAGGTGCTCTTGTCGATGATGGCATGGGTCCTCGATTCGATGAGCGCGAGTTCGGCGAGCGCTTCTTTGGGAAGAAGCTTTTTGTGGCCGAGACTAAGGAGACGCTCGTTGACCTGATCGGGTTCGAGACCGAGGTCGGCAGCGCGCAGCTTCTTGTGAAAGCGTGGGTATCTCACGCTGGCATTGATGAGGACTCCTTCGCGGGTGAGAACCTGCAGGAGGTCGGTGTTGGGTGATGAATTCATAGTTTATTAGGTTGGGTGTTTGAAAAAATGACTGTGTGGAAAACACGAAGGCCCGACTCATCGCGAGCCGGGCCTTCGTGCCGTGGTTGGTTTGTGGTGATGAAGGGAGGCTCAGTTGGAACCGCCCGTGATCTTCTTGATCGACGAGAACAGGGATCGAAATCCCCGCAGTTCCTCCCGGTCCTCTCCGCGCTGACGGCGAGCCGTCCGGAGCGAGCCGGTTGCCGACTCCAGTTGCTTACCGACAGAGGCAAGCGCCTCGTTTGCTTTTGCAATCCGGTTCTCGACTTCGTCAATCGGATCCGCAGGGTTGGCAGGATCGGCAGTCGAGGGTTTTGTCTTCGGCTTTGTCCGGGCCGGAGCCGCCTTCCGGGGCTTTGACGGAACAGGTTTCCCGCCCGCCCTCGGAGATGGCTTCACCGCAGGCGTCAGCTTCGGTCGTTCGATGCGCTCGGGATCGATCGCCCGGACGGGCATCACGATCATGAGGTCGCCCTCGCGACTGAACTGCACCGGGGACATCGCATCGATCAGGGCGATTTCGCCGAGACCGAAGTCCGTGGCCTTCTGCAGGTAGTCTCGATTGACGAAGCTGCAGAGGTCGGGACCAGTGCTTTCTACCGCATCAATGGGATGCAGGATCCACGGCTCGTCGTTGCTTTCCCGGGCAAGGAGACCGAGGCGGCCTTTCTCCAGATGGAGACCGACGGGACGATTGGCCAGCTTCCTCCCCGGAAGACGGGGAATGAGCCGGTGGATCGCCTCCCGCGCCGGATCGCTCATCGTGATCCGGGTCTTGAACTGATCCGGCGGTGGAATGACCTGCCGGTAGTTCGGGTAGTTGCCCTCGACGGTCTTCCCGGTGACAGACCAATGCGGCCCATCAATCCGGAAAGGGACGATGCCGTCCTTCTCCGCCCCGAGGCGCAGTGTCCACGGTCGGGATTCAGCGAGGGGCTTCCACTGCCAGAGTGGGTGGTCCGGAAGAATGACCGGTCCCTTCACCTTGGGCAGACGCAGCGAGTTACTGCTGAAGAGATGCCTGCCGTCGGTGCCGACGATGCGGTGCGCTTTGGCACCTTTACCGCTGGTGTCGAGGAACGCGCCTTGAAGGATATGGCGGGTAGTGTCGCGGGAGGCGCAGGCGAAGGCATGCACCAACCCCGACGCCGCGGAGTCGGGCAACGGGATCGGCGAGGCCCGGAACGTGACCGCTTCGGGAAACTCATCGAGAGCCGGGGCCTTAGCTGCGGGACCGAGGTCTAACGCTTCGTCGGCACCGGTCCGCCGCACCAAATCGCGGAGACGCTCCAGCGGAATGAGGAAGGGCGTAGGCAATGCCTCTCCCCCCTTCCCCACGGTAGCAGGCACCTCGATCGCGAGGGTGAGGTTCAGATCGGTCGCGGTGAGACGCAGGGTGTCGCGCTTCACCATTTCGACCTTCACGCACCGGAGCGCGGGGAGTGATGCCTTTCGTGGGATCAGCTTGCCGAGACCGGCGACGACAGGTTTGAGGTCACCGGCCCGGATCTGGATGGATGGATGGATTTTCATAGGGATGATTGGAGTGTTTGATTTCATTGGTAATAGCCCTCCCCACGCCGGCCGATGCGCCGACGAATGACCCAACGGGCCATGAGGAAGGTGAGGTAGAGGATGCCGAGACTGATGACGACGGGCGGAAGGCTCGTGAGGATCCCGAAGAGATCGTGAACCATGACTGCGACCCAGTGACTGGACTGAGCCAGTTGCCGGAGAACTCGCTCCGCCGGCGGCAGGAGGAGTACGCCCGCACTCGTCAGGAGAATCGAAACGAAGAGATTCAGCCTCAGCCAGGCCCGGAGCCATCCGGACTGACTGAGCCAGTACTCGAAGCGGGCCAGCGACCAACCGAGCACTTCGGCCCCGCGCTCCACCCAGCTGTCAGGGGTGAGTTCGAGATCAGAGGTCGGTCGGTCGAGTGGCTCCTGTTTCCAGAGTTTTCGCAGCTCACGATGATTGGGTAGATCAGAGAACGACTTCATCAGGATGCTTTGATGTGGGATTCTTCGGAATGAGAGGATTCCTCACCGGCGAGACGGTCGCGCCGTGCCCGGGAACCGAGCGCGGCACCACCGACGAGGGCGAAGAAGACAAGCAGGACGAGGACGACGGAGGTGATCCGCCAGAAGTCAGCCCGTTCCGATTGGTCGCCGTTGCGCTCCATCTGGAGACGGATCCGGTCGACCTTGGATTCGAGGTAGTCTTGCCGCGCGGTCCAGTCAGGCTCTTCGGAAGCGAAGGGACTCCAGGAGGCGGATGATTTTCCGCAACCCACGGTCGCGGAAAGAATCAGGGCCGTACAAAAGAAGAGGGCGACTCGGGAAAGAGCCGCCCCCGGATTCGAGGTGTGATATTTCATGATGTATTTTTGGGTTTAGGTATGAGTTAGAGTTTGGATTTTGGTTCAGGTTGGTTGGATGAGAGGCCACTTCGAGCGGTCACCGCGGCAGGGGCGAACCCTGCCATCGTTGACAATCCGTGAAATAATCACAGAAGCTGCACTGCATCCCGGGACTCGGGACGAAGTCTTCCGCTTCGACGCCCGCGACATAGCTCTCCATGACACGGAGGAGTTGCTGGATCTGCTGCAGCTTCATCGGCGCCAGGGTGGTGACCACGACCTTCGGCATTTTCGTCTTCACGAGATGGTGAAGCTCAAAGCCAAGTTCGGGCTGTCCCGTCGCCTCGCGATACAGCAGGGCGTAGCATCCCAGTTGCACCCCGTTGAGATGACGAGCCTGCGATTCATCGGGAGTCCGTGCCGTGGTCTTGAAATCCACGATCCGTCCCCCACCCCGCACGAGGTCGATCACTCCCTTCAACGGTGGCAGGCCATGGGCGAGAAGATCCCGCTCCACGACCACTTCCACCGCCTCGGGTTTCTCTTCCAGCGGAATCGGCGAGTTCTGCAGATAGTGCTCCAGAATCCGCCACGCTTTGGCTTTCTCAGTTGCCTCTTCTTCAGGAGTCTTCCACTGCATCTTCTGCTCTTCAGCTTTGGATTCCCAGAGAAACGCGAAAGCATTCGCCATCGCTTCCACGGAAGCATCCTCCCCCCGCCATCGGGCGAGGTTCCAGGCTTGCAGCACCGCATGAACAACCTGCCCGACCAACAGGGCCGGACTGGTCTTCGTCGGGATCCTCGCGACATAGCGGAAGAAGTATTGCAGACGGCAAGTCTGGAAACACTTCAACCGGGAGGCGCTGATGTATTCGAGGGGATCATTCGTTCGCCCAAGAACATTGGACGAAGTTTTTGAAACCGGAGGAGAAATCATCGTTTTCCTCCTTTCTGCGATCTTTGCTGTTTTCCGCAAAGATCGAGAAGTTCGCTGATGAGCCCGGAAGCCTGCAATTTGTTCAATTGCCGCAAACCCACACCAAATCGATCCAGAGCGATTTCTTCGACAGAATCCGGATCGAGATCATTTTCAGCAATGAGCTTACCGATGAACTCTTTTTGTTTATCCGAGCAGGACCAGCGAGTTTTCCCATTTCCGTTGGAATGTGCAGGTTTGGGCGTTTCGGATGAAACACCCCCGTTCCGATGGTTTGAGCCGTTTTCGCTCAATCCATAGGTTTCCCCGGGAACGAACCCGGTTTGTTGAATCTCACCATCCACCGCATCTTGCAGCAAATCGTAGATCCGTGAGGCTTCTCCCTGAATGTCTCCAGCGTCAGTCAGTTCGGTCTCAACGGAGACGCTGAACTGGTGACTGGAGTAGCCGGGGAGGCCGAGTCGTTTGGCATAATTGCCGATTAGTTTGATTGCCATGATTTTCCTTTCCGTTTTTTTGTTGGATTTGTGCCCAGACACGAAAAAGCCCGCACCCGGTCAGGTGAACCGAAAGCGGGCGAATTCCGCAAAAGGGACGTTTTGGATTATTGATCGCCTTTTTGCCGATCTTTGTCTTCAGGTGCCGAAAGTTCCGATTCAGCGATTTCCCAACTGGGGGTCGCTTTTAGGGCTTCCGTGAGGATTTTTTCCACAAGTCGGGTCATCGGCATTCCTCGCCGTTTTCCCTCAAAGTAGAGAACCTTCACAAGACTCCTCGAAACCTCCGGCACGTAGTGCTTTGCACGTGCCATGAGTTTTGACGTATTTTGATGAAATCGAGCGAAACGACATGTTTCGCTTCATCAAGGGTATATGACGCGGATTCGGTGAATATTGCGCAAGCTCCAATTCAGCAGACTCAATGGGTTTCACTTTGGTCAGCTAATTCTTCAGCTATTTACCATTTTTCGCCCAAACGCGACAGTTCAGAGTGGAATCCAGAAGCAGCCGAAAGCCTATCCTGTACGATCGCGATGCGAGATTTGCCCACCATCCAAGGGTTTTTCGAAGCTTTCCCGACTTCCTCGAGATTTTTCTATACTGATTTTCTATACTCGTGCACTCAATTTGGGCATAAACGAGCCAAATTGGGCCAACATTGGATACCCGACGAAAGAAGAAATCCGAAAAATCAGGCAGCCCGCAACAGCCTTACATTGAATACCTTAGGACATTTAGGATTTTCTCCGTAAAACGTGCGCGAAGAGGGATTTGAACCCCCGACCGCCTCGGTGTAAACGAGATGCTCTACCGCTGAGCTATTCGCGCGTCTGATCTCCTGATTGGTGAAAATTTTAACCGGATCAGCAGGGACGTGGAAGGTATCGCGTTTTGATTCCGCATCAAGGAAAACTGTTGCCATCAAGTCTGGCGATCGTAGAATTTTCCGCGGTCTCCTTCTTCGATGCATTACCGACTCCTCCCGAACCTGTCGTGCATTGCGGTTCGCTGGACACAATATGGCGCAAAAGCCTCCACAAAATAGGCGGAGTGATGACCAATAGCGGCTAAGCCCGGGGGTGGCGTTTCGCGGAGTGTCTCTAAGCGTTCCCTCTCTTCTCATGACTGATTCGGCCCCACACAACAACGTAATCGTCATCGGCGTCGATTTCTCCAATCCCTCTCGCCAGGCTCTCCACGAAGCGATCCGCATTGGAAGAGGAAGCAAGGCCCGCCTCGTGGTGGTTCATTTTCTCTACGATGAGGAAATGTCCCACTTTAAGCGTTGGAGGGGACTGGCCGAATCCGATATCATCGCAGGGCGGAAAACCCATCTTGAGACGTGGCTCAGCGAATTCGACGCGAGTGGACTGGATCTGGATCTGCGGGTCGGGATCGGCCACCCATTCGCGGAACTGTCTAAAATTGTCATATCTGAAAAGGCCAAGCTGCTGGTTCTGGGGGCGCAGGGGGAAAATCACAAGCTCCATGGCGAACAGATTGGTTCGGTCGCAAAAAGCTGCCTTCGACATCCCTCGACAGACCTGCTGCTTGTCAGAAAAGAGCATCGGGATTCATTTCAGAATGTTCTAGCTGCGATTGATTTCTCGAAGGATTCAAAACAGGCCGTACACCGGGCGGCCGAAGTCGCGCGGAGCGATGGTGCCGACTTGCATGTGGTCCATATTTTTTCTCCTGTCTGGAAATACTACGGCGATCCTGCGGATTTCGAAGACGAGGTGGCCGGGCACATTTCCGAACTGCGGCAAAAATTCTGCGACTTTGCCTACTCCGAACTAAAGGAAGTGAAGAATCAGCCGGTCCACTTCGACGTACGCGAAAGCATCAGCGCCTATCATGGCATCTTGGAATATGGAAAAGAAGTCATGGCCGATCTGGTAGTAATCGGTCGTCTGGGTAAGGGAACCCGGCAATCCATTTCGCCCGGGCGAACCGCGGAACGGGTGATCGAAAAGTCCAGCTGTTCCGTCCTTGTCACCTTTGGTCTCAAGCAATAATGTAACCCATGAAATCAACCCTACGCCAACTCGAAGCTTCGCTGGAACATCTCGACGGCGATCAAGACCATCAGGATGCCGCCATTCTCGAATTACGTGAAGCTACCGATTCCCTTTCCGCGTCGCCTTTGGAGGAAGATGTCCACTGCATTCTTGCCGGGACTGTTTCCGAAATGAAGGAGGCCGGGGGGTCACCAACTCAGTGGAACGACTCCACACCGTCGGAGCGAGTCCATCAGCTCCATGAGAAATATACCGAGGCTGTCGACCACCATCCGGCATTCGCTCTTCAACTCGGGAGAATCGCCGACGCTTTCGCAACGCTTGGGCTGTAGCCCTCCCCTTCCCCCCGGGGGGAGGACCATATCTGCGCAGCGATTCGCAATATCCGGAGAGACGTCACGGGCGGAATCCGTCACGGTAAGGCATGACTACGTTCATCCAACTCTCGTCTCTATGCCTCGGCGCCCTGATAATGCAGGTCAATTCATGCAACAAGGAACCAGTGGCGGAGCAGGAGCAGTATCCTTCGTGGCCGACGAAAGTCCCGAAAGGGAAAATCGACTTCGAGAAAAACGTCCGTCCAATTCTCGTGATCAACTGTCTCGAGTGCCACAACAGCGAAAGCGCTCCTGAGAACGGCAACTTCAGTCTGGAGACCCGAACGCTCGCTTTTACTACCGGCAAACACGCACCGGCAATTATACCAGGTCGCCCCGATGACAGTCTTCTCATCAGCGTCCTCACCATCGAAGGAATCCACTACGGTTCAATGCCGCCGACACCGGACAAGATCTGGGGCGTGCGTATGGAAATCCTGCGCCGTTGGATCGAAGAGGGTGCGGAGTGGCCCGAGTCGGTCCGGCTCGTCCATCCTAAGGATTTGAAAGAGTGGTAATGCGTTGGCGGAGGCAGCCGTTAAGCAAATCGCAAAGGCGAAAAAGACACCGACTGCCAGGCTCACTGACAGGATCTCGATTGATGCATTCTCCGCCATGGTTGGCGGGCTCGACTCAACAGGGTTAAGATCACCATCTAACCCTGTTAAACAGTGGCGAAATCGTGCGTCGCGGACCGCATTTGGATAAGGTCGTCGACATTCTCGCTCGTCAGCCAGCGCACGAGCACTCCGTTCTTGTCAACCACTGCCGCGCCGGGAAGGCCGGACTCGAGAAGCTGACGAAACGCTTCAGCTGCCGGAACTTCGCCGTCGATCTGAGCGGGGATTTGGCGGACCACGTCGGCGATGGGAGCGTTCGGCCCCTCGTCCCGCAGCGTCCGGATGATGTTGTCGCGTGTCGCGATCGCAGTGCATTGCCCTGCCTCGTTGACCACCGGGAAATCGGGTTGCGGACCATCGAGGATAAGCGAAACGGCGTGATGGACAGAGTCCTGCATCCGCAAAGTGTGGAATTCACTCATGGCAGCATCGCCCGCTTTGAGTCCTTCGAGCAGGTGCTCGCGTTTGACGAAGCTCCCCTCGGCGCTGGCCGAGAAAATCAGGAAGAGCCCGATGAGGAAAAGAACCGGATTCTGCGAGACGACAGCGAAGACCGCGAAACCGACGCCGGTGATTTCGCCGATCCGCACGGCAATCAGTGTCGCCCTTTCGTAGGACAACTTCATCGCCAACAGAGCACGTAGCGCTCTGCCTCCGTCCATCGGAAAAGCGGGGACGAGATTGAACAGCCCGAGTACGAGATTGATCCAGAGCAGAGCCACGGCGAACGTTCCGACAGAGAAACCCTCGAAATTCCGGTTCGCCGGGACAATCCCTCCAAGAAGAAGAAATGCGAGCGCTGCGAGAAAAATATTCACGGCCGGCCCCGCCAGGGCCACCAGGAGTTCCTGCCCCGGATCTTTCGGGATTTTCTTCATCCACGCGATTCCCCCGATGGGATACAGGACGATCTTCGGAGTCATAATACCGAAGCGGAGTGCGACAAGAACATGGCCCATTTCGTGGAGCAAGACGCATCCGAAGACGAGCAGGAGCAGTATGACGGCTGACAACGCGGCGGCGGCGCCGCTGGCGATCGCCACCCACAGCAGGAGGAGTAGGAGGGTGAGATGGACCCGGATCTCTGTCCCGGCGATCCTTCCGATCTTGAACGACCACCGCATCACGAAGCCGGGGACTGCGGAACACCTGTTTCGGTCGGACCTCCGAAAAGGCGCCACATCAGGATGCCGCGGTTGAGATGGAACACCCGGGTGAAACCCTCTTCCGCGATTTTCTCCAACGCCCGGCGACTTCTGAATCCTCCGCCGCAATAGACGAGTAACGGATTGTCCCGGGGGAAATCCTTCAGGGTCGATCCGTCCAGGTTCTCCTCGTCGAATGGTGCGTTCACCGCACCAGGCAAATGACGCGCCTCGTATTCCTGCTGTGGTCTAACGTCGACAGCCGTAATGCCTTCGTGATGCTCGAAGAGACTGAGGGCCCTCAAGGTCGACAGATTGATGACGGATTGATGACGCGACCGG
>Ga0222633_1001140_pt1 | contig 15793 bp, 12 predicted proteins | sample AntAcemetageno48_FD_179816 | JGI IMG/M metagenome (GOLD analysis project Ga0222633, IMG submission 179816) | Saline water microbial communities from Ace Lake, Antarctica - #48 | ecosystem: Environmental > Aquatic > Non-marine Saline and Alkaline > Saline | place: Antarctica: Ace Lake | collected...
ATCTGAAAGCCGGATTCCATAAACCTGACCCTGAAAAACTAGTTAATGATCCGATTCTCTTCCTCTGCAACCTGCGCATCACGAGGCTTTACGCTATCCCAATCAAGCCCCCAATCACCCGCTTTGCCCGCCGATTTCAGCAATTTGGTTATATTAAAGTTCAACGACGAATCCAGCACTATCGTCACACCCTGCCCTGATTGAGGGGAAATAGTGAGCACCAATTTACCTCCTGACACCTTGTAGGAAAGCTTATGTGCCAGCACCGGGTTTTCTCCCAGGGGAAAGGTATCACTTGGCTTAAAGTCATCCTTGAAGTTTCCGCTGGCGTTAGCGGCCTCCTGCTTGAACTCCTCAACTGCCTTACGCGCCACCGGTGAGACCTGGTTTGAAACATCCGGATCAACCGCACGATGCGCGGCTAACGCCTTAACCAACAACTGGCAGTATCGCCGGGTCAACCAGAACCGGAACTCTTCGGTGGCTGTCGTATTAAGGCGCAGCAACACCCTGTCCTCTTCGGGGCTGTAGCTCATCTGTAGCTGGCTGATCGCAGTCATGGAAAGAGTATAAACAATCGTTGATTACAATCGCTAGTCGACGACGAAAGCTACCGATCAAGCTCTTTATGAAGGCCCTTATATTGAAAATAATTGATATAGGCTTGAAACGTGGCAGGACCTACCCTACTATATCGACGTTTTTTGATATAGCTGGCGTTAGTAAACCCCTTTGAAAGTGCGAAACATGCCCCCCTCCATCGAACAGCTCAGTCATTATTGTAAGGCAACGGCAGACTCGCAGCGCCTTCAAACCCTGAGAGTACTCTCAAAGGAGTCGTTCGGCGTTCTGGAGCTTTGCCAGGTACTGGAAGTTGGCCAGTCTGCCTTGAGCCACCACCTTAAGGTCCTCGCCAACGCAAACCTGGTTGAAACGCGGCGCGAGGGGACATCCATATTTTACCGTCGGGCGCTGATTCACGTAGAAGACCCCTTGAAACAGCTCAGGCAATCCCTGTTTGAATCCATTGATCAAACCGAACTGCCCGCCGATCAGGCTTCCAGAATCAGGCAGGTCTATGACGGCAGACATCAGCAGGCCAAGTCTTTTTTCGAAAAAAACGCTCACCGCTTCCAGGGTAACCAGGACCTTATCGCCGAGTACAACCATTACTCACAATGCATAGACGACGTGCTCGATAACGAGTCAATAGACGCCACCGCTACCGCGATCGAGATCGGTCCAGGCGACAGTGACCTGATACTCAATCTGACAGACCGGTTTCACGACATCATAGCCATCGACAACACTGCCGAAATGCTTGAGAAAACGCGAAGGAAAATCGCCACAGCAGGGAAGGACAACGTTAATTTTCTGGTGGGTGAACTTCACAACCATAAAGGTGACTGTGAATTACTGGTGCTGAATATGGTGCTACATCATCTCGCATCACCAACAAATTTTTTCTTCGAAGCGAAACAGCACCTCAAGGCAGGGGGGTGCCTTCTCATCGCTGACCTATGCGCCCATGACCAGGATTGGACAAGGGACACCTGTGGCGATCTGTGGCTGGGATTCGATCCAGACGAACTGGATGGATGGGCATCAGCCGCAGGATTCGAACAAGAACAAAGCCTGTACCTGGGCCTGAAGAATGGCTTCCAGGTTCAGGTCAGAACCTATCACTAACGTTAACTAACATTTAAAAGACACTTTTAGTAACCAGAGGAATATTTGATGACAGACTACAAGGTAGCGGACATAAAACTCGCAGAATTTGGGCGGGCCGAGATTGAACTGGCAGAAGCTGAGATGCCAGCATTGATGGCTCTGCGAAAGAAGTACAAGAAAGGACAACCGCTGGCAGGGGCAAACATCCTTGGCTGCATTCACATGACCATACAAACCGCCGTGCTTATCGAGACGCTGGTAGAGCTAGGCGCCGATGTGCGCTGGTCATCGTGCAATATTTTCTCGACCCAGGACCATGCCGCTGCTGCAATTGCCGCATCAGGGATTCCTGTATTCGCGTGGAAAGGAGAAACAGAAGAGGAATTCCTGTGGTGCATTGAGCAAACAATTCTTAAGGACGGCAAGCCCTGGAACGTCAACATGATCCTTGACGATGGCGGCGACCTGACAGAGATGGTTCACGACAAGTACCCCGAACTGTTGGAAAAGATCCACGGTATTACAGAAGAGACAACAACCGGCGTTCACCGTCTGGTTGAAATGATGGCAAACGGCGAACTCAAAGTTCCCGCCATCAACGTCAATGACTCTGTCACAAAATCAAAGAACGACAACAAATATGGTTGCCGTCATAGCCTGAACGATGCAATCAAGCGCGCAACTGACATGCTAATGGCCGGTAAACGGGCACTGGTGATCGGCTACGGCGATGTCGGTAAAGGTTCTGCCCAGAGCCTCAGGCAGGAAGGCATGATTGTTCGAGTGGTTGAGATTGACCCAATCTGCGCTATGCAGGCCTGCATGGATGGTTACGAACTGGTCTCGCCCTACAAAAATGGCTTGAACACCGGCAAGATAGAAGACATTGATACCGATCTGCTCAGCAAAACTGACCTCATCGTTACCTGTACCGGGAACGTTAATGTCTGCGACGCCAACATGCTGACCAAAGTCGCTTCAAATGCCATTGTCTGCAACATTGGCCATTTTGATACCGAAATCGACACCAAATTTATGCGCGAAAACTGGCGGTGGCAGGAAATTAAGCCCCAGGTCGACAAGATCTATCGAAGCGACGACCCCAGCGACTACGTTATCCTGCTTTCTGAAGGACGACTGGTAAACCTTGGTAACGCCACAGGCCATCCCAGCAGGATCATGGACGGCTCTTTTGCCAACCAGGTGCTGGCGCAAATGTATCTGTACGAGCGTGCCTGGGCTGATCACGACCTTCAGCAGCGAGAAGAAGTCACCGTCGAAGTACTGCCAAAAGCGCTGGACGAAGAAGTGGCCGGCTATATGGTTCAGGGCTTCGGAGGTGTCATGACCAAGCTGACCAAGGGTCAGGCAGAGTACATCAACGTACCGCAAGAAGGTCCGTTTAAGCCCGAGGCTTATAAGTACTAACCCTGGATACGGTCAATGAAAGAAGAACTGAAAGATCTGCTTGATCTGCTCGATATCGAGCAGATAGAGGTGAATATGTTCCGGGGCGTGAGCCCCGCAGAAGGATGGCAGCGTGTCTACGGTGGCCAGGTCATCGGGCAGGCACTGGTTGCCGCCTCCCGGACCGTGGAGGACGTGAACAGAGTCGCCCATTCCCTGCATGGCTATTTCCTGAGGCCAGGGGATACCACGATCCCCATCCTCTATTCCGTAGACAGAATACGTGATGGCAGAAGCTTTAATACCCGGCGAGTCGTTGCGGTACAAAGGGGCCAGGCCATCTTCAGCATGTCGGTTTCCTTCCAGGTCATGGAAGAAGGCTTGCACCACCAGATCGACATGCCTGCAGGCATAAAGCCGCCAGAGGAATGCGCAACGGAAGCCGAACTCCGTGAAGCTTATATCGACAAAATCCCGGAAGCGTTCAAAAGTAACTTTGAACGACCGAGACCGATTGAAATGCGTTTCATGGAACCGATCAACGACTTTGAACCAGAGCCCATGGCGCCATACCAGCATGTCTGGATCAGGGCCGCCGACACAATGCCCGATGATATTCGGCTCAATCAGTGTTTGCTGGCCTATGCTTCCGACATGACCCTGCTCGATACGTGCTACCGACCACACGGCATTGGCTGGTCCAATGAAAACTTCCAGGTGGCAAGCCTGGACCATTCCATGTGGTTTCACCGCCCGTTCAAGACCGACAAATGGTTGCTCTACGCCCAGGACAGTCCCTATTCAGGCGGGTCCAGGGGATTCAATCGTGGCAGTTTCTACACACAAGAGGGTCAATTAATCGCTTCTGCAACCCAGGAGGGCCTTATCCGGTTGCACAGTTAACACACGGGTTTGTAGGATACACAGATGAGTGATCAAGCATTTGTCCCCTACATGGAAAGGACCCGGCTGTTTTACAGGGCCCAGGGGTTCGACAAGGATTATGTCTGGGCACACTTTGAGACCACGCCTTTTTTGTCGCCTGGAAAACCACTGAAAGACTGTGTGGTCACCGTGGTGACAACAGCGGTGGCGCATCCCGAAATACCAAAACCAACCAGAAAAGCACAAAGCATTCCCTTCACTCAGGCACCGGCGCAATTTGATACGTCAGAACTTTCGTGGGACAAGCAGGCGACACATACCGACGACAGGCAAAGTTACTTCCCGCTGGAAGTTCTTAACGAACTCGCAGGTCAGGGGTTTATAGAAAGCGTTTCGAGACGATTTCACTTCGTACCAACCCAGTACAGTCACAGAGCCACCCTCTCTGAGGACGCTCCCTCAATCGCAAGGGCCTGCAGGGAAGACGAAGTAGATATCGCGCTCCTGATCCCGTTATGACCGGTCTGCCACCAGAGCGTCAGTCTGACGGCTCGACACCTCGAAGAAAGCGGGATAGTCACGGTTGTCATCGGCAGCGCGATGGATATCGTGACGCATTGCAAAGTGCCAAGGTATCTTCACAACGACCTCCCCTTAGGCAACCCGTTGGGTACTCCCTACGACAGGAAGACGCAAATAGCGTCAGTGCTGAGCGCGTTAAGCTTAGCGGCAGGTGCAAAACAGTCCGTGGTAGAGATTTCTGACGCTTCCTGGACGGGCAGCCCTGCCTGGAAAGAGAACTACAATAAAGTTGATGAAACCAACCGGGAGGAACTCCTTAGGCTCGGCGAGGAAAACCGCAGGAAAAGGGCAGAAAACAAGGCTCTCGGGCTATCACGCCAACCACGGCCATAAACCCATAAGTCGTTGTTATATAGCTAGATTAAGGTCGCTCGCCAGCACCCACATCAGGTGATCGTCGCTGTACAATAACCGCGTTGGTTTCCATACTTGGCGACCTGATAACGAGCGATCTTCATTTCTCTTCACGATCCAGCATTGGATCGACTAAGGACACCCCGTGGCGATAAAAAACGACGATAAACTCCAGGATATCGAAGCAATTCGAGGGCATTTTGAGTCCCTTGGTTATATTTGCTCAGTCGAAATCGCGACGGCCGTATACCTTGCCTATCATCTTGAAAAACCAGTCCTGATTGAAGGACCGCCCGGTGTCGGCAAAACAGAGTTGGCTAAAACCACGGCCGAAATGCTGGACCTCTCCTGTATCCGCCTCCAATGCTACGAGGGCCTCGACGAGTCCAAGGCAATCTACGAATGGAAATACGGTAAGCAGCTACTCTACACCCAGGTCCTCAAAGAAACGCTTGGCGATATACTTGAAGGCGCAACCGGCCTCGCCGAATCAGTCGACAAACTTCATACCTTCGGCGACATATTCTTCTCGGAAGAGTTTCTCGAGCCTCGCCCTTTGCTCAAGGCACTAAAAGAAGAAGAAGGCTGCGTGCTATTGATTGATGAGGTGGATAAATCTGATCATGAATTCGAATCGCTGCTGCTCGAAATGCTATCCGATTATCAGTTGTCCATTCCGGAAATTGGTACGGTCAAAGCCATTCCCGGCAAAAAACCGCTTGTCTTCCTGACCAGTAACAACACACGTGAGATCAGTGATGCGCTGAAGAGGCGCTGCCTGCACCTGTATATTCCTTTCCCCGACGCTGATCTTGAGCGCCAGATTGTGAGAGCCCGGGTTCCGGAAATCCCACCGAAACTCAACCAACAGCTCGTGGCGTTTATCCAGGAACTCAGGGAGATGGACCTTAAGAAGGTTCCGGCTATTTCAGAAACCATTGACTGGGCGCGCACGCTGATACTGCTGCATACCGAATCACTGGACCCGGAGCTTGTCAGACAGACACTCAATGTCATTCTGAAGTTTCAGGAAGACGTAGAGACAGTCCAGTCAGAACTTCAGGCCGTCACCAACAGAGCCATCAAGGCATCCTAGTCTGGTTTTGTAGGGAGACTAACCACCGTGGCGGCTATCTCCTGTCGAAACATTGATCTTCGAAATGACGTTTTCTAACAGGCAAATAATTATGGCTCAGAATACGATTACCCGGACGGGAACCAGCTAAATGACAGAGATGCACGACACGCTGGTAGAGTTTGTCAAAGTCCTCAGAACTGCAGACGTCAAAGTGTCACCTGCAGAGACGCTGGATGCGATGGAGACTCTGGACATTGTCGGCATAGAGGACCGGGCACTGCTCAAGAATTCGCTGTCGATGGTGCTTTCGAAGACCCCTGAAGAAAAGGAAACCTTTAACACCAGCTTCGATCGATTCTTCTCCTTTAACAAGTTTTCCACCGAGAACAACGCCGGGGAAACAGGCGAAGACACTCATCAGGATGAGGGGGATTTTGACCCCGGGTCAGATGCCTCCGACCAGCAAAGCGGTCAGGGTAGCGGCCAGGGCAGCGGCCAGGGAGGTGGCGCCGACGCTTCCGAAGAACTCGACTTTGAACAGCTTGAGGCGCAATCAGAACTGGGCAAGCTACTGCTGTCAGGCGATCGCATGGAGGTCATGGTCAAGATGGCTGAGGCAGGCCGGCAGGTTGAGGTTAACCAGATTGTTGTCTTTACCCAAAAGGGCCTCTATACACGCAAAATCATGGAAGCCATGGGGCTCAAGGGTTTGCAGGACGAAGTGGGCGAACTCCAGGAACAAGGTGGTCGCCCGGAGATGCACCTTGCGGGCCAGCTGAAGGCGGCACGGGACTATCTTAGGGAACAGGTCAGAGATCATGTAGAGAAACAGTTCTTCCTGCACGCGGATGAGTCGGGCAAACAGCTACGGGAAGAACTGCTTAAGAAAGTTAAGCTCTCTAATCTCGAGAAGCGCAATTTCAAAGACGTGCAGGAGATCGTCTTTAAAATGGCGAAGAAGCTCATCGCCATTCACTCCAAGCGCAGAAAGACCTTTAAGCGCGGCCAGCTCGATATCAGAAAAACACTTCGAAGCAACATGCAGTACGATGGCATGCTGTTCGACCTGAAGTGGAAGTCCCAGAAAGTAGACAGACCCAAGGTCATGTGTATCTGCGACGTCAGTGGTTCGGTCAGTAACTATTCCCGATTCCTTCTGATGTTTTTATACAGCCTTGCCGAGATTCTTCCCAAGGTGCGTTCCTTCGCTTTTTCTTCTGATCTGGGCGAAGTCACCAGGTTGTTCGAACAGAGCAAGCTGGAAGACGCCATGGCCAAAACCATGCGCGATTACGGAAACGGTTCCACTGACTATGGCCAGATGTTGCAGGATTTCAGAAGCCATATACTCAAGGACGTTGATTCAAAAACGACGGTTATCATTCTGGGTGACGCGCGGAACAACTACGGCGACCCCAAATCAGAGATTCTAAGGGAGGTCTATGACAAGGCCCAGAGAGTCATCTGGTTGAACCCTGAGCCGAAATCCAGCTGGACCGTTGGCGATGCAGAAATGAAAAAGTACGCACCCTGCTGCCACCAGACCGAAGTCTGCAACTCTCTCATGCATCTGGAACGCGTTGTTGCCAACCTGCTTAGAGTAGCAGTTTAGGCAGGCAGCATTCAGGAACAAAAATGCAGGCCAAAAAAAGGGGAGCCAAGCTCCCCTTTTTATTTATACAACCTGTTGCCAGCCATTAAAAACGCAGGCTTGCTCCAAGTCGATACGACCGAGGTCGCTGGAATTGCTGATTGATACCAAACTTGGGATCTGAAACCCCTTCGCTCAACTCTGCAAACTCATACACTTCTGTCGCAGCTTCACCGCCGAGGATATTGAAGACTTCAGCCCTCAACTCCAAAACGCCGTGCCATACGTTCATTGAATAAATTGCACTGGCATCAAGCTGAGCTACCCAACTGGTTCGACCAGCACTTCCGCGCGGTGTAAATATTTTCGCACCTGTGTCGGGATCAGTAAGGTAATAAGTATCCCCATAGATAGGCGGACCACTAGGGTGGCCTACGCCAAATGAGTTAATGGGTCGACCTGACTGAAGCAGGGCATTGAATCCAAACAAGAGATTCTCATTGAACTGGTAGTTACCGTAAACCTTGAACTGATGCTCGCGGTCATTCGGCAGAAATCCGTAGGCACCGTCCATAAGAGATGGCTGATCGAAATCCTGTGTGATGCCAGCATCGTCCTGACCGTTATCAGATTTCACGTAACCCTCTGTATTTCCTTTACTCTTGGACCACAGGTAGGAAGCGTTAATGCCCCACTTGCCATCGAACGGCCGCTCAAGCGTGAGTTCAACCGATTCGTAAGTTCGCTCTGCATCGTCATAACCCAGATCTGCAGCCGAGAATGTTGTCATTTCCAACACACCTGTGTCAAAACGGTCATAAGGAATCGTCACTGAGCTACCAGGATTCGCCAGCACATAACCACCAGCATCACCGGTGTGCTCATAGCCAAGGGCGTCAACAGCTTGATCGATGAGAATATCGTCGATGTGACTCTTGAGATCCCGGTTCGTATAACGAATACCGGCAAACCAGTCTTCATTCAATGCCATTTCGAAACCGAGGATAATCTCGTCCTGATACATTGGATCGAGATTATCATCAGACAATTGCGCACTATCAGGTGTCAGTCCATTAGCGAAGACCTGAATCGAACCAATTTCCGGACTGGTCGGGACACCTTGATCACCAATGCTGGTGGGCGCAACGGTTACAGGATCGAATCCACCGTCGAACACAAAGTAACGCTGAGTACCCAGTTCACCACCAGATAGTCGCAAGTTGGTATTCGATGCAATTGGCATGTAGTACCGACCCCAGTTTGCGTAGACACGCATGTCTCGATCATCAAGGAAACTGTACGACGCGCTCAATCTTGGACCGATCTGGTCGTCGATTTTAATAAACGAAGCGCCATTTCCATTAAAGTTCTCAAACGTTTCACTTCGAACGCCGGCGCTCAATGTCAGGTTGTCATTGACCTGCCAAACATCTTCGATGTAATAGGCTTTACCGGTCACTTCAAACTCGCCTGCCACTTCAGACAATCGGTAACGAACAACGTTGACGTCTGAGCCGTCACCATTTGCATCAGGAACAATGCCACCATTGCTCAATTCCCTTCCGACAGTTTGCGTGTAGTACCTGTAGTAAACACCACCTGCATCACGAAAGTTCAGGCCTGAATAGGTTTGAACACTGGAAGAGTTATTTTTCTCTTCGTCATATCCGAATCTGATGGTGTGATCACCCAGGTAGTATTCGAAGTCAGCACGTGTTGCTTCCCGTTTGTCAGCGCCAAGTTCAACGCGAGCGCCCGCTTCACAGCCAGGAAACGTTGACGTGTTGCCCGGAATGGCGTTGTCGCTGGTGTCGACAACATATGGGCACGTTAGATCAGTCGATCCTGTTGTTGTCAGGTCATACTCATTCTCGCCGTACATCAGTGATGCACTGAAGTTCTCGGTGATAGCACCGTCGTAACGGATCAGCCAGTTTTTGCCGCCACGAGACTCATTCGACGTTCCCTTGAATGCGCCTCTTTGCTTGAGAACCGTATCGTAGTCGTACTGGTTGTTTACTCGAACACGCTCATCGGTAAACTCTGTGTAAGACAACGAATGATTGTCAGTGATGTTCCAGGTGAGGTTTCCACCGTAGAAGCTTTCATCAATTTCCCGATCACTCTGAGTTCCAGGATCGCCACGGTTGTTGAACAATTCCTGATTATCTGTCTCTTCCATCATGACATAGAAGAACAGTTTGTCCTTGATAATCGGACCACTCACATAAAAGTCTGTGGTGAAGTTAGAACCCTCGTTCTCCGAATTCAGGTCATACAACGAACCATCTCGCGCTCTGGTATTTGGCGCGGTTGATCTGCCCTCTTCCGGCTCGTAATAGGTAACCACACCGTAGTGAAAGTCGTTAGTTCCTTTTTTAACAACGGCATTCAATACACCTCCCAAAGAACGACCAAACTCGGCACCATAGCCGCCAGTTTTAATCTGGAACTGCTCGTAGAACTCGAACGGTACTGAACTACCACCCAGTCCATTTCTGAAGTTAGTGACGTTCAGCCCATCGATGAAGTAACCATTCTCACCTACCGAAGCACCGCCAAAAGAGACAAGACCCTTTTCTTCTCCAAAGGCCGTGTCGCCCAGTACCGTGCCAGGCGCCAGAAGCGCAACCGCTTCGATGCTTCGACTAACAGGTAACATTGCGACTTCTTCAATGTTGATATTAAGTGCCGTTTCCGCAATGCCTGACTGAATCTGCGACAACGCTTCGCCGGTGACGACGATCTCTTCTATCGCACCTTGGTCTGCAAGAGGTACATCTACATTGGAAGTCGCACCGAGCTGAACCAGCACGCCATTGACCGTTGAAGACTGGTAACCAGTCCGGGAAGCTTTAATATCGTAAGTACCTGCTGGCAAGGAAACCCTAAACCTGCCTTGAGTATCCGACGTCAGTGTTCGTCTTGCACCGGTGTCCTGATTGGTAATCTCGATACTAACGTCCGAGACTTCTTGACCAGATGACGTGGTGGATTTACCTACTATGCTTCCATTCACGTTGTTTCCTACTGCAAACGCCGCTTCAGAGGAAACTAGCCCCCATATAAATAACAACGCAATAAATCTCACGTTGCGTAACCCTATTCTTATGTTTGTCATTTTTGCCCCAACATAAAATGATGATTACAATTTACTGCTCGTATTTGCCATGATTTAACGCGACAACTTTTTAGCGAAGCAGTTCCCCAAATTTCCAAAATTTTCGCTGCGTAATTATTGCCCAATTCTGGTCACAAAATGAAGCAACATTTGCGAAAAAATTGACTAATTCTGGAGGAATTAGTGATTTATATTAGTAATATTCACTTATAATAACTATTACATGATAATTATTAATTTTTGAGAAATTTCGACCTACGGAAGGAACTTAAGTTATTTTCTAACGATCTGACGATAAGTTACTGAAAATACACATACGACCTCTTTCGACCACAACATTTACCCCACTAAAAATTCTAGATCAATGACCACTGGGTCGAGTTCGCGGGATTCCATTTGGGAATGTCAGGCATTACCAAATCGCATAACTTTTGGAAACCAAAGGCACAGGATGATTCAAAGGACCTGCTGTTACAACGCCAGACACAGTCGCACACTTCTCGACTGTTGGGCAGATCAGTAAACCCTGCCCGTCCCACAGCAATACAATCCACCAGGATGCTTACAAACTTCTTATGTCATGGGGGTTAAGGGCCCGTAATGAGAAAAAATTGAGGTGAGGACCGGCTTCTATTCAAAACGAAGCGCATCAATCGGGTCCATACTAGAAGCCTTAATAGCAGGCACCATACCGAAGACTACGCCAACACCGGTACAAAACAGCAGCCCGATCACAGCCCACTCCAGGGGAACCGAAGTCTCGAACGAGGTGACAAAGGTAATCACATTCCCCAGCCCAAATCCCAGCAGGACCCCAACAATACCGCCGACATTGCACAACACCACGGCTTCAACCAGGAACTGCTGAAGGATATTGTGGCGTTTGGCACCCAGAGCCAGCCGGATGCCAATTTCCTTGGTTCTTTCAGTAACCGATACCAGCATAATATTCATGATCCCGATACCGGCGACGACCATTGCGACGCTGCCAATGACAAATGCACCAATCTTGACCCCGGCGGTCGCCTCATTAAAGGTGTCTATCAGACTGTTGCTGTTGAAAAACTCGAAGTTATCTTCTTCACCGTTAGGCACCTTTCGATTACGCCGCAGCACCAGACGCGTTTCTTCAATAGCATCCTCAACCAATTCAGGGGTAATGGCGCGCACCGTGATGTTGACCGAGTTTGGGAAACCATTACGATCGGTCAAGCCGTAAATGCTGGTAAACGTGGAAATCGGAATCAGGACATAGTCGTCATATCCCGAGTTGAACGCCGTTTTCTTCTCATCGAATACACCAATGACCTGATACTCCCTGCCATCCACCCGGATGGTCTTGCCGAGCGGATCGACAAAGGGAAACAGTTCCTGGGCGATGTTATAGCCAATCACCGCCACTCGCCGGACGGCGCGAACGTCCATCGGAGAAATATTGCGACCCAATCCAACATAATGAGTGTTGTTCTGCTCGTACTCTGGCGTCCCCCCACAGATACTGATGTTGGGGTTAGTCTGCTCGCGCTTGTATTCTGCCTTAAAGCCAAAGTCCCAGAGTTCCGCCCCCACAAGATCGGCCGTCTTCACGTAGTCACGCACGGCTTGTGCATCATCCAGTGTGATTGAGGGCCGTCGGTTTGCCTTGCGACGTGCTTCCTCGGAAGCAAATCCTCCGGCGGGCCATTTCTGCACCTGAAACGTCTGCGATCCGAGAATGGACATCTCCTTTTCCATCGTCGTTTGCACGACAGACAGGGCGGTCATGACAGCGATAATCGAGGCAACGCCCAACACAACACCCATCAGTGTCAACGAAGAGCGCAGCTTGTTCGCATAAATAGCGTTGAGTGAGAGCAGCAGTATATCGATTCGGTTCACGGTGATACCCCCATCATTCGTAGCGAAGTGCGTCTATGGGATCGAGCTTCGCGGCTTTCATTGCGGGTATCAGGCCAGAAAAAACACCCGTTATCAGCGCAACCAGCAACGCGATGAACGCGATGGGAAATGAAAGGCCCGCTGGCATCACAAAATGATCAATAGCCATCGTCACGATGACAGACACGAGCAGACCGATGACCCCGCCAGCCACGCAAATAAAGGAAGATTCCAGCAGAAACTGCAGCAGAATGCTGCGCTTTGGAGCACCGATCGCCTTGCGGATACCGATTTCCCGTGTCCTTTCTGTGACTGACACAAACATGATGTTCATCACCCCGACACCACCGACGAAAAGGGAAATGCCCGTAATAAGAAGCCCGATAAGAACGACGACGCCCATGGTGCTGTTATAGGAACCCATCAGTGAATCGAGTTTGTTGATGGCAAAGTCGTCCGGCTCGCTCGGCCTTAATCCACGAATACGACGAACCTCGCCGATGACGCGATACTCAAGATCGAGAAGGGCTTCCTGGCTTGGCGCTTTGACGGCAAGGTCGACATTGTTATTCGTTGTACCGTAGGCTGCCTCAAAAGTGGAAATCGGGATATAGATCTGGCGGTCAACGTTGGGACCGCCAAGAAAACCACCACCCCCTTGCTCCTCCATGACGCCGATCACACGAAAATCCTTGCGCCCAATACGAATCGAGTTGTTGATGGGCATCGTGCCGGCAAACAGCTGTTCACGGATGTTCGAACCAATCACGGCGACATTGTTTTTGAACCGGACATCGAAAGGCGACATGAACCGGCCCAGATCCGTACTGACATCGGACACATAGCTCATCCGATCAGTGGTGCCAACGACGATGACATCACTCATGGTGGTCGACCCGACTTTAACCGGTCGCGGAAGATTGATGGTTGGGTTGACGACGCCATAGCCTGCAATTCGCTGTTGCAGGGCATCCGCATCATCCATTTCCATCGGTTCCCTGTTTCGGAACTGGAAGAAACTACCCTGCTGGATCCAGGGCTGGCGTGACACATAGAACACATCTGCACCAACCGATGAAAAGCTCTTGCGGAAAGTGTTCTGCAGGCCATTGGCCGCCGTCATTGTAGTGACCACGGCAACAATACCAATGATGATGCCCAGGGCTGTCAGGGCACCACGGACACGATTCGCAAGAATCGCAGACAGCGCAATCCCTGCAGACTCGGTTAACACCAGCGCCCATTTCATCAGGGGGATATCCTGTCAGGCGCCAGCGCAGGGTCAACAACCGTATCACTTTCGATCTGCCCGTCCCGCAACCGAATCGTGCGATGGGCATGCGCGGCCACATCATCTTCGTGAGTGACAAGAACGATCGTCTGACCGGCCGCGTGCAGTTCGTCGAACATCGTCAGGATTTCATCGCCGGTGACACTGTCAAGATTACCCGTGGGTTCGTCGGCCAGAATGATGGAAGGTTCCGTGACAAGCGCTCTGGCGATAGCGACGCGTTGACGCTGACCACCGGATAATTCATTGGGCCGATGATCGAGACGGTCTCCCAGGCCGACGCGCTCGAGCGCATGCAAAGCCCGCGCGCGACGCTCATTCTTGTCGATACCGGCATAGATCAGGGGGAGTTCAACGTTGTGCCATATATTCGCTCGCGCAATCAGGTTAAACGTTTGAAAGACAAAACCGATACGCCGATTGCGAATCGCGGCCAGTTCGTCATCAGTCATTCGTTCAACGGGCTGACCTTCGAGCAGATAAGACCCTGACGTAGGCGTATCCAGGCAACCAATGACATTCATCAAGGTGGATTTTCCGGATCCGGAAGGTCCCATGATGGCAATATACTCATTGCTGTACACATCCAGGGAAACGCCACGCAGGGCGCGAAGTTCCTGATCGCCCATCACATAGGTTTTTACAACGTCACGCAGTGACAGCGCAGGCTGACCAGACTTCGCGTTAGTCGGAGCGTCTGTCATGACTCTTCGAGACCTTTTCCTTCCTTGTCCTTCGTGACCCTGGCACCGTGTTTCAGGTCGCGGGAAATAACGCGGTAACTGCCTGTAACGATTTCTTCACCTTTTTTCAGCCCTGATACCACCTCAATATAGTTGTCGCTTTGCAGACCACTTTCGACCTTGCGCGCTTCCACTGTGTCGTCGTTGACGATAAACACGACTTCCACGAAACCATCACGATCACCCACAAACGCCCTGTCATCGCCCGCTTCCGCCGCCTCTTTCTGCAGTTGCTCTGCCGATCGCAGTGCAACACTCTGAATAGGGACGCCCAGCACGGAATCCTTGATGCCGGTCACAATATCAGCGCTCGCGGTCATCCCCGGCCTAAGCTCTTCCACCGCGGGATCAATGGCGATCTTCACTTCGAATTCTGTCTTCTGGTTGTTGGTGCCTTCACCGATAATGTTGGCACTGGTGGCGATTTCACTCACCTTGCCGGTGATCAAACGGTTAAGGAGCGCATCAACTTCTATCTCGGCATCAGCGCCAATCCTGATGGCAACGATGTCATTTTCATCAACATTGACCCGGGCTTCCATGGCGCCTAGATCCGCAATCACCAGAATCACGTCTTCCTGGAACTGGGATCCGATCGCTATTTCGCCCGCTTCTTTATTCAGGTCGCTGATCGTACCGGACATGGGTGCATACAACGTCGTCTTGGAGAGCTCATCACGCACCTGCTTCAGCATGCCCCTGGCCTGCTCCACCTGATCGTCCGCCGATTCATAGCGGGCCACTTCCACCGAGTGTGCAGCTTCTGCCGTATCGAGATTTGCCTGTGATTCGAGTTTTTTCCCGAACATCTCCCGCATACGATGAAGCTCCTTCTCAACCTTGTTGCGATTCTCTGCCACAAGACGAGCATTCGCCTGTGCGGAACGCACGTTGGCTTCAGCGGTTTCCACGGAAGCCTCGTATCTCTCCCTATCCAGTTCGACGAGCAGGTCACCCTTATCGACCCAGTCACCCTCATCCACGTGAATAGCCAGAATTTTACTGCTGACATCGGCGCTGATCTTGACCTGCGTCTCTGGTTGAATCTTGCCGGTCGCATTGACCTTCTGCACGATTCGCTGAAGCCCGGAAATCTCGGTTTCCACGACGAGTGGCGGTTCATCCTGGCTCTTCCTGTAGGCTGCAAAACTTCCTGCACCTGCCATGACCAGTAACCCCAAAACGATAAGGA
>Ga0222633_1001141_pt1 | contig 15790 bp, 17 predicted proteins | sample AntAcemetageno48_FD_179816 | JGI IMG/M metagenome (GOLD analysis project Ga0222633, IMG submission 179816) | Saline water microbial communities from Ace Lake, Antarctica - #48 | ecosystem: Environmental > Aquatic > Non-marine Saline and Alkaline > Saline | place: Antarctica: Ace Lake | collected...
AGCCGTGAACGATGTAACGACCATTGAGAGCCGCGAGCAAAAATGGCTGCAACAGACCAATGACCATAAGGAAGGTATAAAAGCAGTCGCCGAAAAGCGAGCAGGACTCTTTACCAGCACCTAGGGAAGCTCTGATTAATTGGATATTTTTGTCAGGGCAAGGCGGAGTGCGCGGAGGAAAATCGAAAATATGTTTAAATTCTCGAGGTTTCCAGAGCGCGCTCCAACGCCGTTCTGACGAAAATAGACATTAATCAGAGATTCTCTAGCAGTAATACCTCAAAGTTGTGATGGCCTCATCACAACTTTGATGGTTTAAAGACCTCAGGCAATCGCTGCCAGCTCATAGACCCGGTCCCAGATATAGTCCACCTCGTCAACGGGCGTTCGTCCTAACCTCACAATCATCACATCCCTATCCGGATCCAGCAGTACTCGCTGGCCATCATATCCACTGCAATAAAACTGGTTGGCGTTTGCCGGATTGATCCACCAATGGGCACCGTAGCATTCTTCATCACTGCGGTAGGTTGGCGTTCTCGCGTAATCAACCCACTCACTCGGGATGATCTGTTTTCCATCCCAGTTACCGCCCCTTAGATATAACAAACCAAAACGGGCAAAGTCCTGGGGTATCGCCATCAGGAATGATGAGCCAATGAACGTACCTGATGTGTCAAACTTTGGTGTGGCCGTCCTAACGCCAATCGGTTCGAACAGTTCATCATTCATAAATTTCAACATGCCGGAAGCACCACCGCCCACTACGTCCTTCAATATCCGGCAAATAATATTCGTGGTGCCGCTGGCGTAGGACCAGTGGCTGCCAGGGGGGTGTGTCAGCTGTTTGGCAGCAGCAAAGGCACCCATGTCGTGGCGACCTTCAAACATCAGCATTGGAATGACATCTGAAGCCTGCCCGTCAACATAGTCTTCCTGGAAGGCAAGACCACTCGACATTCGAAGCAGTTGGTCCAGGGTGATGTCCTTCCGTGAATCGTTTTGCCACTCGGGAACGTCCACCGGCGCATAAAGATCCAACTTACCCTGCTGGACCAGAATACCTGCCAGCGCCTGGGTAACACTCTTGGCCATCGACCATGAATATTGAATATAGAAAGGGTTGGCCCCTGCATCGTAACGCTCATAACAAAGCCGTCCGCCCTTAAACACCAACAGGGCATAGGTCACGCCCTGCGGGCCTTCAAGTTCGAAGATTTCGTTAGTCAGCGCCTCGAACCGGGACGCATCGACGGGATCAGGGTCCTGCCTGTCCCAGCTCTCTGTAGGCCAGGGAACACCTGCTGGCTGCCCGGGCAGATCACACAGCTCACTGCCGATGGATTCTTTTCTGATCATGTACCACCCCTAAAACTTCGCGCCCTGTTCTGTTTCACTATTTTCTGAATACCGCAGCACCATCCGATTCCGGCAGAACCGGCGAAAGCGCTCTGCCCTGGCATCCTCAATCAGGTCAATTCCGTTGATTGAATGACTTGTAGCGATTTTTCGTAGTGGTATCGCATCTGGTCCTGATCGTATCGATATTCTGTACCCACTGGGCAGGCATTTCGCGCGAGACACTGGTATGCGCAGGCTGACCCTACCGTTGACCGCTCGGTCATACACGCCTGCAGGTCAAAAGTATCCCCGGGCGCATCAACCGGGCATGCTTCAACGCATGGCCTCGTAATACAACTGGCGCAGGGCGACTCTGCCAGGTTGTTAGTCCCTCTTACATCAGAGGTTTCATAAGATGTGTTCGCCAGCACCACGACCCTATAGGCGAACCAGGTTCCATAAATAGCATTAATCCCGATCCCCAACGCCGAATCTGCATGCCAGCCCAGCTGTTTCCCTAATGCGCGCAAATCAATCTGAACATCGCTTAAAGGATAAAGAACCAGATACTCGGTGCAATCGGTTCTCTGAAGAAAATCTTCGACCATGTTGATCGACACGGAATCAAGGGGGTGGTCCCCTGTCACTGGTTCGTCCAGCAGGTTCCAAAAATCGGAACCGGCATGACCAAAGACAAGTAGCTGGCTGTAGTCATCAGCAACGTCTGGCAGCGCCACTTCCACGGAGGAAACCTGCAGCGCCGCCTGTAACGCGAAGCCTTTCTGAACGAGTGACGAGTCTATTGGCAACCGAATGACTCGTACTCTGCCTGGTCAAAGCCAGATCTGGAGAACACTGATTGATAACTCTGGCATTTCTCATCCTGCGAACCAAAGTCCTCAGCAAGAAACGCTGTCCGTACACCGTCCTTGGTTAGTATTTCCCGGTCCATTCGTATGCCACCGTCCAACCCGGTATCAAGCACGATAAAGTTACCCGGCTCATCGGTTACCCAGGGTAACCACTGATTCTCCTCACCATTGGTACCTGCGCCAGGATTGCCTGTACGGGCGAATTGCGCCCAATAGGACATCATGGAAGTTGAGAGCAGAGCCAGTTCATCAAAAGTTGAGTCAGGAAACAGGACTTTCATCGAATTGGGAAAATAGCCAAAGACAAAAAAAAGTTCGACAGCATGTGCTGCACCAAACAATTCCTTAAAGTCCACGAAGCCAAGGTCTCGCCAGTCATCTGCATCGAACCGATAGGAAAACACGGACTCAGGCTGGTCCTGGCTAATCGCCTGGGCAATATCGTCAACTCCCTGGGCTCTCCACCACCGGGTACCGTACTTGACGTCTCTCTTGTACGCCGCCGGATTTTTAATCGTCGTCGGCAAACCGTAGAAAGAGTCAACATACTCTGGACGGAATGCCATAAACAGAGCGACTTCATCCCGGTTAGTGCCAAGAATCACCGGAACATTCGCATACAGGGCCGGGTCTGAAAAAATCTCAACGGCAGACTTTTCTGGCAGAACGTATCCGTCGCCAATGAGAAGAGGCATTTGAATCATGCCCGCAAAACCGTCACCGAAAATCCGAAAAATGTCCTGAAGCGACAGCGAACGCAGCCAGGCTGAGAGCTCCTCCGCATCCATATCACCCTGCATGACCATCGCCGATGATTTGCCCGGTGCCCGTCCTGATTGAACAAGCCAGTTAGCGGTCATTTCCTGCGACGCCATGACGTCGTTACCACCCGGATTTTTCCGGGGAACCTGCGCCTGGTCCCGGGTAACAATGTCGAGCCTGCCACTTTGGACAATCGCTTTATGGAACAACCCTTTAGCCGGCGGGGACGCCATCAGGCTCAGAACGTTAAAACCACCTGCGGATTCACCAAAGATGGTGACATTGGCTGGATTTCCACCAAATACGGCAATGTTCTCCTGAACCCAGCCAAGCGCCGCTATCAGGTCCAGCGTTCCGTAGTTCCCCGAAGCATCCTCCGGTGTATCCGACGTGTCCCTGAGCGCATCATGGAAAAACCATCCCATCGGACCCAGCCGGTAGTTCACACTGACCACGATGACGTTTTGCTCTGAAGCCATCACCGAGCCGTCATAAATCCGGGTTAATTCACTGCCCCCACTGCCAACCGTGTTACCGCCACCATGGATCCAGAACATGACGGGTAAGGCCTCGTCACCGGTCGGGACGTCGTCTTTGTGGAATGTCGGAGCCCACACATTCAGCCGCAGGCAGTCTTCGCTCCCCACATAACCCAGACCTTCATCACTGCCCGCAACCGCCGGTAGCTGTGGGCACTGGTCACCATACTCCAGCGTTTCCTTACGGCCGTCCCAGGGCAGCGCCGGGCGCGGCGCCTTCCACCGGAGGTCCCCGGCGGGCGGTTCTGCATAAGGAATCCCCAGCCAGGTGTGCACTTCATGCTCACCCTGGAAACCAATAATATCTCCTGAGGCAAGCGTTCGCACTGAGGAGGGAGAGGCTATTTTCACCGCTTCTTCCGCAGGACCCAGATAGCTGTAGAGACCAACAAGAGAACCAACGACAACGAGGACTATAAAAAGAAGCAACAATCCAATGAATCTCAGCATACATGGCTCATAAGCATTTGATTTAGTTAGAGGTTATACCACTAATCACGTAGCGAATTTACAGTAATATGTAAGTCACCACTTTTTTTACTTCGATAGCACAATTAGTTTAGGATCAATCACTTATCGCCACCTTTTTACTATTACTTTTTCAGTCACTTTTTAGCAGTTAAAGGAGCCACCATGATTGTTGTTGTAGCCGCACTAAGATTTGAAACACAGGAAGCCAGAGACAAGGCCGTGGAAACTACCCGCGATGTCCAACTGGCCACTCGCGAAGAAGAAGCAGGATGTCATGACTATTGCTTTGCGCCTGACCCTTCTATCCCGACCCGAATCCAGGTTTACGAATTGTGGGAAGACAGCGATTCTCTTGCAGAGCATTTCAAGCATCCTAACTACGCCAAGATGGTCGAGGTACTTGGTCAGGCGGGCATCGTTGAAAGCGTCAACCAGGCCTACCTGGTTGAAAAGGGCGAACCCGTTTACGGACCAAACGGAGAACGTAAGGAATCCTTCTTTAAAGACTAGAGAGCTTCGAGACTAGAGAGCTTCGAGACTAGAGAGCTTCGAGACTAGAAGCTTCAGGATTAAAAAACACGGACAAGCTATTGCTAACAGCCTAGGACATCGACATGCACCAGATATTTACCAACGCAACCCTGTTCACCGCAACTGACCACAACGCTATTCCCCAGGGCGCTGTATGGGTGGAAGGAAACCGAATTAAATACGCTGGCCCAAGCAACAAATTGCCGGACACGCCTGCGGACGTTATTCACCATGACCTTGATGGCAAGTTTGTTATGCCCGGCATGACTGAAACGCATGCGCATTTGTCATTCGCCGACGCCAGCCCCTTTGGGATTGGTGACACAACTGTCGAAGATGCAACCGTCACTGCCGTGCGAAATTCAAGGCTGATGCTGGCTTCAGGCTTTACCTCTGCCGTGAGTTTCGGATCAACCTACAAAATCGATGTCGCCCTTCGCGGCGCTATTAACGCCGGGAAGATTATCGGCCCAAGGCTTCGGGCCGCCGGGCGCGATCTCGGCGCGACCGCCAGCAACGTCGATTCCGGCGGAGGTCTTAGCCAAATCGCAGATGGTCCCTGGGCCCTTCGGCAGGCCGTAAGGCAACAACGAAAACTGGGTGTCGACATCGTCAAAATATTTATCGATGGCGAAGCGATCAATAGCCAGAACCCGCCGGGAGAATTGTCATTCACTGACGAAGAAGTGGCTGCCATCGTCGATGAAGCACACCGGCGAAAAATGCGGGTCGCCTGTCACGCTCGTTCCGCAGCAGCCGTCAAACAGGCTGTTCGAGCAGGCGTCGATTTCGTTGGCCATGCCAACTACCTGGACGATGAAGCCATTGAACTATTGGCCGCAAAGAAAGATAACATTTTTGTCGGTCCTGCCATCGCCTGGGAAATCACCTACCTTGAGAAATGCGAAACGATTGGCGTAACACGAGAGACCGTTATTGCACAGGGATACGAGGCAGAGATTGAAGCCACTATTGCAACAGTGGCGAAACTCAGGGCCGCCGACATCAAACTTGTCGTCGGTGGAGACTATGGTATTTCCATTGCTCCCCACGGAACCTATGCAAAAGACCTGGAATATTTCGTCACCTATTTTGGTATGAGTAACGCTGAATCCCTGATTTGTGCCACCCGAAACGGCGGTCTGGCATTTGAACCGGACGGCAGTGTTGGAACATTGGAAGAAGGCAGCCTGGCTGACCTGGTGATTGTTGACGGGAATCCGCTGGAAGATATTACGGTACTGCAGGATCACCAGAACCTGACCGTGATGAAGGACGGCGTTCTGTACAAGAACCTCGGAAACCCGAATCCGTACCTGGCAGAAACGACAGAGTAGGACAGCTACGATGTTGAAGGACATGCCGGATACCGGCACTGACTGGGATTCGCTCAAGACCGAGATGATTAATCGCGGCGGTAACGACGCGAAGTGGCGTGAAGGTAAAACAGCCGTATATGTTTTCAATGCCGGTGAGGACGTCGCCAGGGTACAAAAAGAAGCCTACACGATGTACATGTCCGAGAACGGACTGGGACCACTCGCCTTCCCAAGCCTTAAGCAGATGGAAGACGAAGTGGTTGGCATGGGACTAAGCCTCCTTCACGCACCTGAGAATGCCGCAGGTAACATAACCTCCGGCGGCACCGATTCCATCAACATGGCGGTTAAGGCATCACGTGACTATGCCATTGCCAAACAATCCATCTCAACAAAGGGGATTGCTGGTACGCCCAACATTGTCGCACCCTATTCCGTGCACCCTGCCTTTGATAAAGCAGCCATGATGATGAGCCTGGAACTTCGCAGGGTACCGGTTGCAGGCAACTTGCTCGCAGACGTGGCTGCAATGTCTGCTGCCTGCGATGACAATACCATTATGCTCGTTGGTTCTGCCCCCAGTTTTCCTTATGGCCTGATCGACCCGATCGCAGAACTCGGCGAGCTCGCAGAAGAAAAAAACCTCTGGCTTCATGTTGATGCCTGTGTCGGTGGATACATCGCGCCCTTCGTTCGAATGAATGGCGGCGATGTTCCTCCCTTTGATTTCGAGGTTGCAGGTGTTTACTCCATGTCCGCAGACCTTCACAAATATGGCTTCTGCGCAAAGGGCGCATCTACCGTCCTGTTTCGTGATGAATCATTAAGGCAGCACATGATTTTTGATTGTGCCGACTGGCCCGGAGGCCGAATGGTGACCCCTACACTGGCGGGCACGCGACCCGGAGGCGCTATCTCTGCCGCGTGGGCGGTGATGAACTACCTCGGCGTGGAAGGCTATCGTGCGAAGCACAAGCTGGTAACCAATGCCCGGGAAGCTATCGAGAAAGGCGTTATTCAACTGGGGTTCCAGATTGTGGGTGAACCTCAACTGGGTATTGTTGCCTTCAGTCACCCAACTGAAGATGTCTTCGCCATCTACAAGCAAATGTACAACCGCGGATGGTTTACCAGCCTGACAACCGAGCCAAAAGCGCTTCACCTGATGTTATCTCCGTTTCATGCGGAGGTAACGGATACCTACCTTAAGGATCTACACGACTCGCTTAAGGCTGTAGCCGCTGGCGACAAGGATGCTGTGACAGAATCACGTTATAGCTAAAGCTAACAAAAATAAAAAAACAGGAGACACCCATGAGCTACCAGTGGAGCTACGGCGATATTCTTGAGGCCGTAGAAAAAATCACACCAGAAGATCAACCAGCATTGATTCACGGTGATCGAGTGATTAACTGGGGGGACTTCGCCCGAAGAACCAGCAACCTTGCGCGCAACCTGTTGGCCAGCGGGGTACAACCGGGCGAGAAAATCGCTTTCTATATGCGGAACTGTCCCGAATACAGCGAGGGCATAGCCGCTGGATTCAAAGCCGGTTTGACGCATGTAAACGTGAACTACCGCTATATCGAACACGAACTTGTTTACCTGATTGATAACTCCGATGCGACCGTCGTCATCTATCAGTCAGAGTTCCAACACTATGTCGATGAAATCAAACACCAGCTGCCAAACGTGAAGCACTGGCTGGTCGTGGACGATGGAAAAGCCTCCAGCTACGAAGACATGGCAAACAGCGGCGCCGGTTCGGCGCCCGGCATCAAACACAGCGCAGATGACATGCTATTTCTTTATACCGGAGGTACGACAGGGATGCCTAAAGGCGTCATGTGGCGCCACGATGATCTTTTCCAGGTTATCGGTGCCGGTGGCAATGCGCGTCTGGGCACGCCACCCTGCAAAGACCTGGAAGAACTCCTGGAACGGCTTAAGGCGAACCCACGAACGGTTAACCTGCCCCTTCCACCGATCATGCATGGAACGGGACTACTATCCGCAGTTGGCGCGATGGCTGCGGGTGGCACGTGCGTCACACTCACCAGTCGAAGTTTTGAACCGGAACTCGCCCTGGAAAATATCACCAAACACAAGGTGACACAGGTCACTATCGTCGGCGATGCGTTTGCTCGTCCCATGCTCGAAGTGCTCGATGAGCATCCTGGAAAATACGATATTTCGTCGGTAGCTGTCATCAATTCCTCCGGGGTGATGTGGACCCGCGAGATCAAGGCCGGACTTTTAAAACACAACGAGAATCTCCTGCTGTCCGATGCATTTTCATCATCAGAAGCTATCGGCCTTGGGGCATCCTTGATGACCAAAGATCAGACCATTGACGTCGCCAAGTTTGCACTTGGACCCAGCTGTAAAGTCTTCTCGGAAGATTTAAAGGAGGTGAAACCAGGTACCGGCGAATCCGGCATGATTGCTGTAAAAGGCTTTCTTCCCCTCGGCTATTACAAGGACCAGGAAAAAACGGACAAAACATTCAAGGTGATTGATGGCATTCGTTACTCAATACCTGGCGACTGGGTTCGTGTTGAGGACGATGGTTCACTCACGCTTCTCGGTCGTGGCAGCAACTGTATTAACACTGCCGGTGAAAAAGTGTATCCCGAGGAAGTAGAGGAAGCGCTTAAGTTCCACGATGCCGTAGCAGATGCGCTGGTTGTCGGTGTGAGAGATGAAAAATGGGGACAGTCAATCACCGCAGTAGTGCAGCCAAACGAAGGTTGCGTGATCGACGAACTGGAACTAAGGGAATTCTCCAGGAAACACCTCGCCGCCTACAAGTTGCCCAAGAGGATCCTGGTCAAGGACAACCTTAACCGGGCCGCCAACGGCAAAGCAGATTACAAATCCATTCAGGAATATGCAGAACTACAACTGGGGATCAGCCAGACATGAGCTCCAATTCGCACACAATTACCGTCTGGGGACGGCGCAATTCCATGAATGTCCAGAAGGTCATGTGGACGCTGGGTGAGCTTGGCCTGGATTACCGGCGACATGACATGGCAGGCTCCTTCGGCGTCGATGATCAGTACAAGGCAAAGAACCCGAATGCCGTTGTTCCTACGATAGAAGACGGCGAACTGACGCTGTACGAATCCAATGCGTGTGTCCGTTACCTCGCGAGACAGTATGGAACCGGATCATTATGGCCCTCGGATGTGAAGGAAGCCGCCCTCGCTGACCAGTGGATGGACTGGCAGTGCAGTACATTCGGCGCCGGGTTCTTTATGATCTTTATGAACAAAATTCGGGTGCCTGCGGACAAGAGTAACCCCGACCAGATCAGCAAAGGTGAGCAACAAACCGCACACCTGCTGCAGCAACTGGAAAACAAACTTGATCAAACGGACTACATGGTGGGTAATACGCTCACCATGGCGGATATCCCTATCAGCGCCCTGCTTTATCGCTATTTTATGATGGAAATCGAAAGGCCATCCCTGCCAGCCGTTGAAGCCTATTACCAAAGACTCACGACAAGACCAGCTTATCAAAAACATGTGATGATTCCGTTTGGTCGAAACTCCGAAGAGTGGCTTAGCGAAGAGAAACGCAACGCTGGACTTCAGTAGTCGTCAACTTTCCCGCGGTTTTTCTTAACTGAACCCTGCTTTTTCTTGCCATCAAGTCGCTTGCGAACAGACGACCTGGACGGCCGGGTCTTCCTTCTGGCTTTCTGGACATGCTGGGCTTTTTGAAGCAACTCATCCAGCCGTTCCAGCCCTTCTATCCGGTTTTTTTCCTGACTTCTGAACCGCTGCGCCTTGATGACAATCACACCATCGGAATTGATCCTGGTGTCACTCAGCCTGAGAAGTTTTGACTTAACCGATTCAGGCAAACTGGAGGCCCTGACATCGAATCTTAAATGAATAGCTGAACTGACCTTGTTGACGTTCTGGCCACCTGGACCACTGGCGCGAATCGCCGAAAATTCAATCTGGCTCTCAGGGATGTCAGAAACACGGATCATCAGGCACGCGACATGAAACTGGCATTGGTGGTATTCACCTTGATACGCTCACCCTGCTCTATGTATTCCGGTACCTGGACGATCAGCCCTGTCGACAGGGTTGCTGGTTTGTTTCGTGCATTAGCCGAGGCGCCTTTCATGCCTGGTGCTGTTTCCTTGATCTCCAGCGTGACGGACTGTGGCAGGTCAATTGCGACAATATTCCCTTCCACGATCAATGCTGTAATTCCGTCCAGACCATCAATGAGATAGGACAACTGATCTGTAATAGCGTCCGCGTTGAGCAGATACTGACTGTAGTCGGTCGTATTCATAAAAACATATTGCTCGCCATCAATGTAGGAGAACTGTACCTGAACCTTCTCGTAGTCGGCCTCACCCAGAAAATCATCACCCTTAAGCGATTCATCCCGTTTCTGTCCGGTCACCAGGTTTACAAACCTGATCTTGTAAAGCGTTGACGCACCCCTGGCCGACGGGCTTTTCGCCTCAAGTTGTTTTACAACATGTGGCGCATCTTCGATCTGCACAACGTCGCCCCGTTTTAAATCACTGGCTTTCGGCATCAATATTCCTGCTTTGGAAAAATGCCTATTGTACAATTCTTCTTCCGGATTTTATCTGTCTTAACCAATGTTTGATCAGCAAGATCTTGTCAAGATCGCCAATTATGAAATGCCTTTTGGCCGATATAAGGACACCCCGCTAATCCAACTACCCGAGGAGTACCTTCTCTGGTTCGTCGACAGGGGCTTTCCGGCGGGTAAACTGGGCGAATTAATGCAGATGACCCTGGAAATCAAGATTAACGGTCTTGAGAACCTGATTTACCCCCTTCAGAAATCACCCAGGCAAAAACAGCCAAGGGATACAAAATTTACATTTGAATGAAAAGTTCCTTGGTTTATTCTTTCACGGCGCTTTCAACGCAGTTCATCTATGAGTTTTCCGATTACCGCGAATCTTGATGGATCTCTCAAGGTTGAGATTCATCTGCATCAGTTATATCTGGGCGACAGGGACCGCTATTGCTGGACCTACCTGACCCGTGGCATGAAAACACACCAGCAACGCGAAATGTGCCTGTCACTTCTGGTGGACGATGACGGTGACACGGAAGACTTCCCCAAAACGCCCATTAAAATGTTTCAGCTACTGGCTGAGCGAACAAGTGCCGGGCGAACAGTAGTCTCGGGTGATTCAACTCGCCTGGGCCAGAAAGGAATTTTCGGCTTTCCGTCCCTGTTTTACGTTCCTTCCATCCAGTATGAAGGTCTGCCATCGGTTGACGAGTACCTGGGGCTTATCCTGGTGCACCAGGAAGAATACGACTATGCCCGACAATATGGACTAACCCGTTTTCTCTCGAGGTTGGGTAAATTCTGCTCATCGTTTCCCTACCCGACCTGGAACACACCGGCCCGGCCCTCACTGTTCACCTCCAACACGCGGGAACAGAGTATTTTGTCAGACGCGAGTCACGTACTCGCTGAGTATTCCTACGCACATCAGCGTGGTCCCGTCGTGCAGCTTCAGCTTCACCAAAAAGATGCCGGCAAGGTTCAGAAAGCGTTGGCTGGTTTGCAGCAGGATCAGGTCGCGGTCATCAATACCGCATTCTCTCCCCGTTGTGATGCCAGCCTCTACTGGCAGGAAGGCCAGGAACTTCCTGGCGCCTACGCGGCGCCGGAAGCGACCACCGGTATGCTTGGGGGAAGCTTTGTTTCGCTTGGTTTCAGTCAGATCGCGGAACTATCCATTGAAGAAGATGGATTTAGCGTCATATTTACAGACACTGACTGGAAGGCTCTATGCCTGGCCATCCGTAACGAAGAGTCCTATGAGACCGAGTTACCAAACGGCAAGCGATTCGTGCTGGATTACGTCGACGTCACTTCAAGGTCAACGGCCAGACCCTATGAACCTGCTGCTGTCTGGAAAAACCTGGAGCAACCCGCCTCCAGAGAGACCACGCCTGAACCGGCGCCGCTGAATGTTCGAGCCGGAACCTACGACAACCTCTCGGGGGCTGCGAGCCTCGCGGAACGGGTCAGCCAGGCGGATTTACTGGCTTACATCAGGCGCATCGAAGCTACCGTAGGTAAAGCCATGTCGGAGGAAACAGATTCCTTTGTACTGGAACTCGAACTCAAAATCACACCGGACCGAGTCAACGTTCGCCTGCTTTCCAATATCGATCTCAACCCGGAGTTCGACGCTTTCATCACAGGTACGGTGCAGAAAATTGAACCCTGCCCCGTCACCTCACAGATACAGGTCAGGGTGCCGTTCTATATAAATCAGGAATGAAACAATGACACCAGGTGAAACCACCGTTGAGTTGGTCGAACAGCTGATCAATGAGGGTGTAGAACACGTCGTTTTGTTAATGAGGCATTCAGCCCGTGAGTTTGCGCCGGGGAAACATGACCTGCTCAATCCACTCACCGATGAGGGACGCGCTTTGGCACGGGACATGGGTAAACGCCTGCCAAAAGAACTGCGGGTGCGCGGCTATTCAAGCCCGGCCGAGCGCTGCGTCGAAACCGCCGATCTGATCATGACCGCCCATAAAACCGCTGGAGGAGAGATTACGCGAATCAGGGTCGTCGAAGCCCTGGGTGTATTTTACGTGCTGGATCAAATGAAGATGTTTATGGCAATGCGTGATGCCGGGGGTCTTGTCAGCTTCCTGCAACGGTGGTTTGAGGGCGGCGTTGCCCAGGACATTCTTATGCCTGCCGACCTGGCGGCCAGACTGGTGGGCCGGGTCGCAAAAGGAAAACTCGATCAATCTGGCAACAAACCGCAACTGGACCTTCTCGTGTCGCACGACTTCACGCTATACACCATCAAGGATCAATTGCTAAAACAGGACACCCATCGATACCCGGATGTTCATTTCCTGGACGGCGTTGCTTTTTTCAACCGGAACGGCAAACCATTCATCCAGTCCCACCATGGTCCAGCCATTGAACTGGACGTATCGCTGCCCGAATGGGGCTCGACTAAAAGAGGGCTCGACTAAAAGAGCGACTTCATCCGGCGATTCAGCCATTCAACAAGGATCTGGTTGGTCTCCTGTGGCTTTTCCTGCTGAATCCAGTGCCCGCAATCCAGGGTATGCACCTCAACGTCATCAACATAACCGGTCATATCCGTTGGCGGCACCATATCGTGCTGGCCATAAATCATGAGCGCCGGATGGATGACTTTTTGTTCCACAGATTCCGTCGTTTCCCAGTTACGGGTAAAGTTTCGATACCAGTTGCAGGCGCCATGAAACCCACTGTGGTCAAACGCGTCGATGAAAACCGCAAGTTCCTGTTCGCTCATCATCAGCTCGCCCCTTTCTACCGCCGTCTCAGCCATGGCAATAATAGAGCCACCGGCAGGTTGATTCTCGTCGGTCTCAAGCCACTGCTTTGTTCGATACAGGTTAGTCAGGAACTGCCTGGTGTTGTTCTCAAACGAAGTGGCTGCCACCCCTGGCTGCCGATTGAAGTGAACAATGTAAAACTCCTGCCCCAGCATCTGCTCCCAGAGCGCAACCGGGTCGGCCTTCTCTCTCGGACGAAACGGCACAGACAGATTGGCAACACCTGCGACTCTTTCAGGGTTCAACAGCGCATGGTGCCACACCAGGATCGCGCCCCAGTCGTGTCCGACAAAGACCGCTTTATCGAATCCCAACACATCCAGTAAACCGTTGTAATCTGCCGTCAGGTGATGGCAATCATAGGCTTCTACTGCCTCTGGCTGGCTCGAGCGACCATAACCACGCTGATTGGGTACGATGACATGATAGCCTTCCTTTACCAGCGCCGGAATCTGGTGACGCCAGCTGAAAGCGTGCTCAGGCCAACCGTGTGCCAGCACCACCGGTATTCCACCTTGACCCGCCTGAAAGACTTCAAGCTCTACTTCTCCCACCTCAATCATTTCCGGTTTTGGAAATTCCAACATATCGAATTACTCCCCAATCCACTGGTAGGCATCATCAAGGGAACGATGAGGCCTGAGTTTAATATTTGTGCCGATCAGTTTAAGGATATTGACGTAAAGTCGCAGCAACTGATAATCAACGCCACTTCCAACCACAATAGCCGCTTTGTATTTGTCTCCCCGTCTATCCATATACTTGCGCAATTCACCCGGTAGCTGGCGAACATCACCCAGGGGAACCCGGGTCAGGTTCAGGCCCGACAGATCCCATATAGCGTGCATATTGGAGTGGAATTCCGGGTGATTGAATATCGTGTCATATTCGGCGACAAGCTCAGTAACGCTGATATCACCCGTAATCTTCATCACAATGACGTTTCGGTCGGAATCAAAAGTGGAGCTAATCAACGTTGTTTGCTGCTAATTTAAAAGACCGGAAAGAATATCACGTTTTGGCGAGACCGCCCTATGAACGGAAGTCTTCGGCGCTGTCCTCGGGTCTGAATCCAAGTATCGACTTTGCCCTGGCCAGGTCCCGATAGGTGTATTTATTGTCAGACAGAATGAAGAAACAATCATATTTCTCCTTCATCGGGTGCTTCATCGACAATGTAATCGCCTGCACCACATCCCTGTGACTGTTCCACACGGACACTTGTCGGGGATTCTCGGGCCTGTTGGCCTCGTTCGCGAATCCGATCCTGAGTGAGATCACTTCCAGGCCACGATTGTCTGCATAGTGACGCGCAATGGACTCGCCCCAGACTTTCGTCGAGGCGTACATATTCGCCGGTCGGGCAGCCATGGCTTCATTGATCAGCGGAATCTCACCGGGTATCTCCTGGTAGCGCCCTGATACAAGGCTGGAATAGGGCTCGACTTTCTCCCATCCGGCCACGGTGGCGCCACTGCTGGTGAAGATGACCCGTTTCACCCCGGCCTTTGCTGCCGCTTCAAACACATTACGGGTACCAACGACATTCGTCTCCAGTAACGCCTCCCAGCCAACCCCATCGTGAATCACCGCGGCCAGATGCACAACCGTATCGATCCCTTCAAACGCCACACACATGGCATCAAAATCAGCCAGGTCAGCCTGCGTGGTGGGAATACCGTCAACTGCCCTGCGATTGAGCGCTGATAAAGAATAGCCGGGCTCAACCTCGCCAGCCAGTTCGTTTAGTAACGCAGTCCCAATCAGACCGGACATGCCTGTGACTAATACCTTCTCATTCATTGGCGACTCTCATCGGATGTTGGCAGTTGACTTGTTACTACCGGTCTACAGACAATGGATTTGTATTTTCTTCATCTTTATTACCCACTTTCATTCCACAACAAGGAGCATCACATGGCCGTAGGCATAGTCGCAACACTAAAAATCAAAGCCGACAAAATAGAAGAATTTGAAACAAACTTTAAAGAGCTCATGGCTATCGTCGCGGAGAAGGAGCCCGGCAACAACTACTATGATCTGCATAGAACGAGAGATGAGGCTGGATCCTATGTCGTTATGGAGCAATATGTAGACCAGGCTGCGCTTGACCTTCATGGCAAGTCTGACGAATTCAAGGCAAAGAGTGCCAAGCTTGGTGAATATCTCGCCGGTGCACCCACCATTACACTTCTGGATGCTGTTTAGCCCGACGTGAGCGAAGGGCCAGGTCTGCTGGCCCTTTCTCAGCTAGTACGTTCGTTTATGCGTAAGGCTCATATAGGCACGGTTGATAAACCCGGTGTTATCCCCCATCTTCGCGTCGAAATCAGCGGTAGGTTTCGCCGCATAAACCTCTTTTAGTGACTTCCCTTCATCGACCAGGACAATCATTCGATCCCGAATGACTGACAGCATTTCAACATAATCCGAGAGCGCCTCGTAATCAGCAACAGGCCCATGCCCGGGAATTACCACGGTATCTTCATCAATCTTCAGCAGGGTTTTCGCGCAGAATTCAATAATCCCCTCCAGTTCACCGCCATTGCCTGCGTCGATAAACGGATAAT
>Ga0222633_1001142_pt1 | contig 15769 bp, 14 predicted proteins | sample AntAcemetageno48_FD_179816 | JGI IMG/M metagenome (GOLD analysis project Ga0222633, IMG submission 179816) | Saline water microbial communities from Ace Lake, Antarctica - #48 | ecosystem: Environmental > Aquatic > Non-marine Saline and Alkaline > Saline | place: Antarctica: Ace Lake | collected...
CATTCGTATGAGAACACCATTGTCGGTCTGGCGAAAGATGGCGAGATTAGGGTTGTCATTAAGGTCAGTGTCGAGTTCGCTGGCGTTTGCTCTGGAGTCTCGTGGCAGGGGATGCATGATGACGGTATTGGGTTCGCAATATTCTGTATAGACCGATTGATTTAGTCGAAACAGGCCCTTGTATTTTTCTGCTTCCGCTGGATCTGGAAATCGCTCTTCTTGTGTGCGAGTGACATAGAGAATGTCGGCGGCACCAATGCCGGATTGTAAATTGTTGGAGATCTGGACATCATGACCCGCGCTTCGAATTTGATCTAGATAGACTTCGGGGAGCGAGAGCTCGGGAGGCGATACCAGGGAAAAGTGCAGATTCTTGTATAAGCTTAGTAGTTTACACAAGCTGTGGACCGCACGACCGTAGCGCAAATCTCCGATCAGCGCGATACGTAGATTGTCGATGGTCTTATTCTGGGATTCTAACTCCTTTCGAATTGTATAGAGATCTAACAAAGCTTGGCTGGGGTGCTCATTTGAACCATCACCGCCATTCAACACCGGAACGCGTGAGGCGTCGGCAAATTCGGATACGGATCCTTCGAGCTCGTGGCGCATGACAATGATATCGCTGTAGCCTGACAACACCCGCGCGGTGTCATAGAAACTTTCACCTTTGGCGATGGATGAAGCCTTAACTTCTGTAGTTTCTCGAACTTCACCACCCAGAAGATTAAACGCGCAGCCAAAACTGACTCTTGTCCGAGTACTCGGTTCAAAAAACATACTGCCGAGGATAGCGCCTTCTAGCACTCGAGTGACTCGTTGACGACGAGCATATGGTTCCATCTGGTCCGCAACCCGAAATACCTGTTCGATAGCCTCCCGGTCAAATTGCGAAACCGAGAGGATATGACTTCCGACAAAATTCATGCTTTACCTTAGTTTTTTGGGCTGGTGCCCCAGGACACTTTATTGGGCACTTCAAGCAACATTTCCCGCATCCATTTGTTGGCCCGATCACGGTCTGTACTTTCGTGCCAATAGAGATGTGTTTCTAGAGGTGGAACCTCAAAGGGTAGAGTGTAATGTTTAACGGCGAGTCTTGCCTCGAGGAAATCTGCAAATACTCGTGGAACGGTCAACGCTAGATCTGTTTTTGAAACCAATTCAGCGACGGCTAGATAATGTTGTGTCCGCAATGCGATGTGACGACGTTTGCCCATTTTACCGAGGGCGAGGTCTGTATGGCCGAGTCCGCCCCGACGGCTAGAAATGTGAATATGTTGCAGCTCAAGGTAAGTCACTATGTCCAGAGCATCTTTGCCCTGCACAATTGAATGGTTGTTCCTGACGACGCAGACCTGTGGATGGGTGAACAGAGGCGCGTGTTTGATTTGAGTGTCCGGCGTTAGCGGTATGTCGATGGCGAGGTCGAGATTGCCTGACGCCAATTCGATATTCATGTCCCGGCGGTGGGTGTGATAAGAATCAATCGCGATCAGCGGTGCCTCACGTTTTATTCGACCGAATAAATAGGGCAACAGTATCGATTGGCTGAGGTCAGACATACTAATACGAAAGCGTTTTTCTGAGGCTAATGGATCGAAGGACTCGCTTTCTTGAACACTGGAACGGATCAGACCGAGAGCTTGCCGGACAGAACCGACGATATTCTGGGAAACTGGAGTTGGCACCATGCCGTCGGAGGTACGCACAAACATAGGGTCGTTGAAGAGGTTCCTCAACCGGGACAGGGAGTTGGACACCGCCGGTTGAGTGATGCCGATAATTTCGCCAGCCCGAGTCAGATTGCCTTCGGTGTAGATCGCATCGAACACCACGAATAAGTTTAGGTCTATGTCGCTTAGTTTCATAATTACTTCGGTGAATGATCACCCCTGTTAATTGCTTGTCAAAAATCACATTGATCATCGTTATGATAAATGTGATGCCTAGATTTGAGAAGTGCTTATTTATGTAAGGTAGCAACTGGTTTAACCTAATGAGACAATATGCCGCCTCAGCGCACTGTTTGTTTGTACATTGTAGAAGGCCGTGCACAAATTTCTATAGACTTATACGTGTTTAAAAACAATGAGATAACATTGTTTTCTTAAGTTGGATAAAACTATGAGTGAGATCTCCACCAATCGAAGGCTGCCCTTTAGCTTTGCCAAGCGGCACGGTGTGCTGTTAATGCCGAGAGAGTCAGGACGGGCCGTCGAGGTGTTGTACAAGACGGGAGTTTCCCCCCGGACCCTCGCTGAAGTGAGGCGTTTTGTCGGTCGAACCATCTCTCCCAAAGAAGTCGATTTGCCGACTTTTGATCGCCACCTTTCAACGACTTACCAAAACGACTCCGGTGAGGCTATGCAAATGATCGAAGGCCTTGGTGAAGAAATGGACCTCGGCAGCATCGTCGATGCCCTGCCAGATAGTAGCGACCTGCTTGAACAAGAGGACGATGCGCCCATCATCAAACTGATCAATAGTCTACTCACTGAAGCTGTGAAGGTAGATGCCTCGGATATCCACGTTGAAACCTATGAAACAAGGCTCGTGGTCAGATTCCGAGTGGATGGCGTGTTGCGCGAAGTTGTTAGTCCAAGACGAGCCTTGGCGCCTTTGCTGGTGTCCAGGATCAAAGTAATGGCTAAACTTGATATTGCAGAGAAGCGGCTACCTCAAGATGGCCGTATTTCAGTTCGAGTAGGGGGCAAAGAGGTCGACGTTCGAGTATCCACGATCCCCGCAAGTAACGGTGAGAGAGTGGTAATGCGTCTCCTCGACAAGCAAGAAGGACGGCGAGATCTCATTCACATGGGGATGAGTGCTAACAATCTAGCAGCTATGCAGAAGCTGGTGAAAAAACCCCACGGTATTATTCTCGTGACGGGTCCTACGGGCTCCGGGAAATCGACAACGCTTTACGCGTGTCTGGACAAATTAAATGATCGCTCTAGAAATATTCTCACGGTAGAAGACCCAATCGAGTACGACGTCGATGGTATCGGTCAAACCCAGGTGAATAGTAAAGCTGATATGACATTTGCCAGGGGGCTTCGAGCCATTTTGCGCCAGGATCCGGATGTCGTCATGGTCGGAGAAATCCGAGACTATGAAACAGCGGATATTTCGGTCCAGGCTAGCCTTACCGGCCACCTGGTCTTGTCGACGATACACACAAACACGGCGATCGGGGCTTTGACGCGACTTGCCAATATGGGGGTGCAACCCTATTTGCTGAGCAACAGTATTGTCGGGCTTGTCGCCCAGCGTTTACTGCGGGTGCTCTGCGTGCACTGTCGACAGGCTTATACCGCAGACGAGTATGAATGTGATCTGCTGGGCTTGGATAAATCTGATCCACCGACATTACATCGAGAAATTGGGTGCGAGAAATGTGCCCATGAGGGTTACCGTGGACGTCAGGGCATTTATGAAGTTGTCACCGTAGACGATAACCTTCGCCGCATGATTCATAGTGGTGCCTCGGAGCTCGATCTTGAAGAGCAGGCTCGGAAACGTTCTACCAGCATTCGTGATGACGGTATTGCCAAGGTCCTATCGGGAACAACCTCGGTAGATGAATTACTTCGCGTGACGACAAAAGACTAATTATTCGTGGCAGCTTTTGAATATATAGCCCTCAATCCGAAAGGACGAGAGGAGAAGGGAGTACTTGAAGCTGATAGTTCTCGTCAGGTGCGACAGCTACTGCGAGATAAGGGTATGGCGCCCCTGGCCGTTACCGCAACAAAGGAAGACAAGAGCAGTAGCGAGAACATATTTGCCGAACTGTTCAAACCTCGACTGGCAGTTAAGGAGCTGGCGCTGGTCACGCGTCAATTAGCGACCTTAATTGCTGCAGGCTTACCAGTTGAAGAGGCTTTGCTGGCTGTATCTAAACAGAGTGAAAATACTAAAACGCAAAGTATGTTGTTAGCGGTGCGTGGCAAGGTGATGGAAGGCTATAGCCTCGCCAACAGTCTCGCTGAGTATCCCCGGGCTTTTCCGAGCTTGTATCGGGCGACTGTTTCAGCAGGTGAATCTGCAGGTCATTTGGATCTGGTCTTAAACAGGCTTGCAGATTTCACCGAATCCCAGCAGGAATCCAGGTCGCGCATACAGCAGGCGATGGTGTACCCAGTTATCTTGTTTTTATTGACTGTAGCCATACTGGCGGGTTTGCTCGGCTATGTAGTGCCGGACATCGTCAAAGTTTTTGCGGATACAGGGCAGGACCTACCCGCGTTAACCATATTTATCATTGCAGCCAGTGACTTTGTGGCCGGATACGGCGTGTTTGTTGTCATCGCGATTGTGCTGCTGATGTTGGGCGCTCAACGCGCCTTGAAAGTCCTTTCGATTCGATTGGCTTGGGACCGACGGATACTGCACTTACCGCTCGTCGCCAAAATCAGTCGAGGTATGAACACGGCTCAGTTCGCCAGCACCTTAAGCATTCTGTCTTCAAGCGGTATTCCGTTAGTCGACGCCATGAGAATCGCTGGTAAAGTACTGACCAATACATTTCTGCAGCAAAAGGTTGCAGAGGCGACCGTTAAGGTCAGCGAGGGCTCTAGTTTGCACGTGGCATTGGAACAAAGTGGATATTTTCCACCCATCATGTTGCATATGATTGCGAGCGGAGAGTCGAGTGGTCAGTTGGATGATATGTTGTCCCGAGTGGCCAAAAGCCTGCAGCAAGATGTTGAACTGCTTCTGGGTGTGTTGCTCAGCTTATTCGGTCCTTTCATGCTGCTGCTTATGGGTGGCGCAGTATTCGTCATTGTCATGGCAATCCTTCTACCCATTATAAACTTGAATCAGCTGGTTACTTAAAGCCGGCAAACTGGAAGTACTGGAAACAATATGATTGGCTCGAATCCTAAATTGAAACATAAGTCGAAAGAAGGTGGTTTTACCCTGATTGAAATCATGGTCGTGGTCGTGATTCTCGGTATTCTTGGAGCGTTGATTGTACCGAATATCATCGGTAGACCTGATGAGGCTCGCGTCACAGCTGCCAAGGCAGACATTGGAGCGATCGGTAACGCACTAGAGATTTATCGACTTGATAATAGCTTCTATCCCAGTACCGAACAGGGCTTAGAAGCCCTGGTTGAATCACCGAGTGGATTTCCTGAGGTGAGAAACTGGGGCCCAGATCCGTACTTAAAAAAGATTCCCATTGATCCCTGGGACGAGCCGTACCTATACTTCAATGAAAACCGAACTTATGAGGTCTACTCTTATGGTGCGGATCGAAAAGAAGGTGGTGAAGGTGTTGATGCGGACATAAGCTCCAGAGATTCATAGACCAAGGTGAGCAAATCGGCTGCATTCGGTTTTACGCTGGTTGAAATTCTAGTTGTACTGCTGATCGTGTCGATTATGTCCGGAATTGTCATCGCGAATATGCCCGCTTTGACTCGCTCTGGTGATTTTGAGGCTGAGGCTAAACGGCTGCAGGTGGTGATGGAACTTGCTCGCGAAGAAGCTTTGATGCAGTCCAGCGAATTTGGCTTTCGTCTGGATCGTGGCTCTACCGGTGCCTATTCTGCCTATAGCTTCACAATTTATGATGATGAAGCTCAGAGCTGGTCTGTATATGACGTTCCTCCTTTGCAGCATCACGAGTTGCCTGAGGGGATAGAAATGCAACTTGTCATTGAAGGGGAGGGTTTTCGTCTGGATGAAGAAGAGGATGAAGGCTTGCCGCCTGTCATGTTGCTGTCGAGTGGAGAAACGACACCGTTTGATCTGACAATATTTGTCGGCCGAGACGATTCCGTGACACTAACTTCAGACGGTTATGCCCGTATTAAAAAAGTAGACCCAAATGCGGAATAAATTCAGCAAAGGGTTTACGTTGCTTGAGGTAATGATCGCTGTTGCGATCTTTGCAATCGTCTCTGCGGCATTAATCAAGAATGCGACCCAGACGGTGAGGCAAACCAATCATATTCAAGAACGTAGCCTCGCTTACTGGATCGCTGAGAATCAACTCAATGAAATTCGTAGCCAACCCAGGGCAGACGACAGCTATCCCGCTCCTGGCTCAGATCGAGTCAGCGTGGTGATGGCGGGCCGAGATTGGGAACTTCTGGTTGCCTATGAGGCAACCGAAAATGACGATATGCGGCGGGTCATCGTTAGCGTTTTTGACCCCCTTGATCTTGATAACCAAATTGTAGAACTCACCGGCTTCTTGGGGCGCTATTGATGAAGCGACCTTTAGGCTTCACGTTATTGGAAGTGCTGGTGGCGATGGCCATCTTTTCGGTGATCGGTCTGGGTGCCCAGCAGATGCTACGCACGATCATCGACACTCACGAAAAAACGCGAGACCAAATTCAGGGCTTTTCTGAGCTGAGCAGGGCTTTCGTGATTCTGGGGCGAGATATCAGCCAGACCGTCCCCCGCGGTATTCGCGATGAATATGGTGAACCTTTACCACCCTTAATTCTAGCGTCAGGCCCATACTTTATTGAACTCACCCGTACAGGTTGGAGTAACCCTATCGGTTTGGCCAGAAGCAACTTGCAAAGAGTTGCTTATGAACTCAACGATAAAGGTGAAATCAAACGTCATTTTTGGCTAGTGCTTGACCGAGCAGAGGACTCAGAGCCCATATCTCAAACCGTACTCACAGGAGTTGATGATTTTAGAATCCTCATGTTGACGGAGGATGGAGAATCACGGGATGTTTGGCCCGACGGCGAAAGCAATTCACTGCTCCCGGTTGCTGCGGAAATGATCCTTCAGACCAGCGCGTTTGGAGAGTTGCGTAAGGTGTTCAACTTTGTCGATCCAATTCGGGGGGGGCGCTCTAGGGGTGACGGCGAGAACAGCAACGCCGACGGTTCAAGTCAACAGCAGGAAAATGCTGATCTCGATGACCCTGACCAAACAGAGCAGAACTCGCCATGACTGAGCCGAGCGCAATGGATCCACCGCATTTTGTGAAACAACAGCAGGGCGTTGCCTTGATCACCATATTGCTCGTGGTTGTGATCGCAACGGTGCTCGGTGTTTCCATGATGACGGATCAGCATTTCGCCATCAATCGTGCTCGAACCTTTTTCGATCAAGGTATTGTTCACCAATATGCGCTGGGTGGAGAAGAATTGGCTCGACAGATTCTGCATCAAGACTTTATCGATGAGCCAACAGTAGATCACAAGGGTGAAAACTGGGCCGCCACCAATCTGCGTTTTGATTTTGGTCAAGGAGAAGTAGAAGTCTTAATTGAGGACCTGCAATCTCGACTCAATCTAAATTCGTTAGCCGAAAATGGTGCCAATCCGTCACTCGCGAAACAACGGCTGAGTAGCCTGCTGGCAGAGCAGAGCCTGGATGGATCCTATGCAGATCGAATACTAGATTGGATTGATCTCAATAGCAGTGTCTCCTCTCTTGGGGCGGAAGATTATGACTATCTGGGGCTTGCGCGACCTTATAGAACAGCGAATACCCTGATGGTGGACCTATCTGAGCTGCGGCTGATCTTAGAGATGGATCGGGAGAAGTTTGATCAGTTAGCACCTTTCGTCGCCACGATCGGGGACCCCAATATCGACATTAACGTTAATACAGCAGCACCGCAGGTGCTTCAGGCCATAATCCCCGGTCTTTCGTTTTCTGCAGCAGAATCAATTGTCATAGATCGGGATGAAAGGGGCGGATATCAGTCGAAGAGTGATCTAGATGGTGAGATCGCAAATTTGGGACTTAGATTTGTCAGTGATGGACTTAGTGTACAATCCAACTTTTTTCAGGTGAGTGTCCGGGCCAGATTCCAAGATCGCTATGGCTACCTCACGAGTATTGTTCAAAGGGATCCTAACGATGGCACCTTGCGTGTGATTTATCGAGACCAGGGCAAGAAGGTCAGACCCTTTATTGCCGTAGATCAGGAAGAGAATAATAATGGCTGAGAATTTATTCCTGCGCCTCAGTGAGATCGAATCAGAGGGCGACCTGCAGCCCCACCTTGAATGGATGTTACTGGATGAAACCTCCGGGATTGTCCGTTTTAGAGGCGAGGGCAGCGTTCCTGAATTTCAAGACCTGAATCGAGATTTAACGTTCAGCGGCAAAACCATCGCGATGATTCCTGCCGAGGAGGTACTCCTAACTAAGGCGGTGGTACCGAGCAAACAACAGCGGCAAATTCTGCAGGCTGTACCGTTTATGGTCGAAGAACATTTAGCAACCGATGTTGAGGTCTGTCACTTCTCGATTGGCCGGATAAGTGATTCCGGTGCAGTTGCTGTTGCCGTCATCAATCAGTCTCGGATCAAATATTGGTACGAAATTCTTCTAGAGCTTGGTTTGAAGCCGAGTTTTGTGACGAGCGACCTACTTGCCATTAAACAATCTGGTAGCTGCCATATCATCGTCGACGGTGAACGGGCACTCATTCGCACCGGAAGCGCCGAAGGGGTCTGTGTCTCAACAGACATGCTGGCGATGACCGTTGGGCTTCTCGATGAACAATTCAAAGCACAAGTTGAAGTGAATGTCAGGCCCTCACAGCTCGAGTCGATATCACTGCAGATTAGTCAGATGAATGCAGAGTTGACTACACTGTTAGAAGTCACTGAGCTTGAGTATTCTGTTTTCGAAACGTTTAGTCGAGGTTTTGACCAGAGCACGATTAACCTTTTGCAAGGTGCATTTAAGGTAGAACAGCAGAGCGTCAAACAAGGGGGCGCCTGGCGTTCCGTCGCGATCCTTGCTGGCTGTACTTTTGTTTTGCACCTCTTTGTATTGATGGGGCAGGCCGTCTATCTCGATGTTCAAGCAAGGCAGATGGAGGCTGAGGCTCGCGAGATGTACGCGTCAATCTATCCTAATGACCGTGATGTTCGAGACATGCGTCGGCGCTGGCAAAATCATTTGCGAAAGGGCGGAGCAGTGACCGGAGAATTCATGACGCTGTTCGTTGAGACCACCAAAAACATTCCCGGTACCAATTTGGTATTGAACAATCTCAATTACAATCAGAGCCGCGGCGACATGATGCTGCAGTTGGAAGCGAACCGTAGCGAACAGCTGATTAGCTTTGCTGACACACTTAATAAGCTCGGTCTTGAGGCTGAAATTGGTACGATCAATCAAACTGATGATGCGGTTCGAGGCAGCGTCAAAGTCAAAATGTTGGGAGGCTCCTAATGATTATGGATCATCCCCAGGTACAAGCGCTGCGAAGTCGATACGATCATCTTGAACGTCAAGAACAAAATGCCGTTAAAGGCCTGGGTATGTTTTTTTTGGGCTTGTTTTTGTATTTCGGCTTATTGCAACCAATTCAGAACTTTCATTCCGATAGGCTTAACGACTTCGAGCGAAACCAGTCATTACTCCAATACATGAAAGCCACCGAGAGCGATGCTAGAGCAGCCTCTTCGGGTACGGGTGGTATTGTGGGCCAGAACCTGATGTCTGATGTCTCGAATTCAGCTGGTCGCTTCGGAATTGTTCCCAATCGATTACAGCCTGAGGGCGAAGACGGCGTCAGCGTTTGGTTTGATGGCGTTAGCTTTGTCTTGCTGCTGGATTGGATGGCGAGTGTGAGCGAGCAGGGCATTTCGGTTCGCCAAATCGTGATCGATCGTAATGATGATTCCGGCGTCGTCAACGTTCGAATAGTACTGAGTAGCTAGGCGTCTTGATTTAGATGCTCCAGCTCTTGGCTTCGTCAACACCTGTGTAGAGAGTATGCTCGATCAGTTCGCTAGCGAGATGACTAGGTTTTTAACGAAAATCCCTGGATTTGAGTGAAAAGTGTTCAAGATAGTGACTTAAATCTTCTACATGTCCGGCAATGACATGAATCACCGAGTCTTGCCGTTCCATGACACCCTTGATCTTGAGCAATCGGCCTTGAACCACAGCCGCGCGATAGGTTTCTAGCACACGGGTCCAGACCACCACGTTGATATTGTCTGTTTCATCTTCCAAAGTTAGGAACAGCACGCCAGAAGCGGAGGAAGGTCGTTGGCGACCGGTGACGATGCCCGCCACTTGAACGAACCTGCCGTGGTTTAACATGGTTAGATCGCTCGCGGTCTTAAGCCGGGTAAAAGGTTCTTGCTCCCTTAACATTCCCATCGGATGGCGACCAAGGGTTAAGCCAAGGGATAGATAGTCTGCGCGCAAGTCATCGGTTTCTGCCGGGGGTGGTAAATAGACCTGCTGTTTTTCAGCGACTTCCAGCTCGATAGCCTCTGTTGGTTGTTTACCTGAGGTACTCAAAATACCTTTGGCTTCCCAATGGGTTTGATAGCGGTGCCCTGACAATTGGCGGAAAGCGCCTCCTTCGGTCAGTCGTTCCATATCGCCTTTGTCGAGCCTTGCTCGTCTAGCAATATCCTGCAAACTTCGAATAGGTTGAACATTACGAGCATCAATAATACGTTCCGCGGCATCTTGTCGAAAACCTTTGATCCTCTGAAAGCCGAGCCGAACCGCAGGTTGAGAAAAGTCACCAGGATGAGAAATATCCGGTGGCTCCAGGGTACATTGCCATTGGCTCGTCAGAACATCCACGGGCCTGACTTCAATATTATGCCGCGCAGCATCCTGCACTAGTTGAGAAGGAGAGTAGAACCCCATCGGTTGGCTGTTGAGTAGGCCGCAGTAAAAAGCCGCGGGCTCATGGCGTTTAATCCAGGCAGAGAAGTATACTAATAGAGCGAAGCTGGCGGCATGGGATTCAGGAAAGCCATAATCGCCAAAACCTTTGATCTGCTCGAAAATCTGCTCAGCAAAATCTTTGTCGTGGCCGCGCTCCAGCATTCCATCAATTAATTTCTTTTGGAAAACGTCTAACCCGCCTTTGCGTTTCCAGGCCGCCATGGCTCGTCGCAGTTGATCAGCTTCACCTGGAGTAAAACCTGCAGCGACTACTGCGAGCTTAATAACCTGCTCCTGAAAGATCGGCACGCCAAGGGTACGCCCCAGCACAGCTTTGATTTCATCGCTGGCATAGGTAACGGCTTCTTCGCCGTTTCGGCGTTTCAAATAGGGGTGAACCATCTTGCCTTGAATAGGGCCGGGGCGAACGATGGCAACCTCGATCACAAGATCGTAAAAACATTTTGGTTTAAGCCTTGGTAGCATCGACATTTGCGCTCGGGATTCGACCTGAAAAACTCCGACACTGTCACCCTGCTGGAGCATCTGATAGGTGAGAGGGTCCTCCGCTGGAATATTGTGAATGCCAAGTTTACCTTTGCTGCTCTTACCAGCCGCGCCTTTAATAGAACCATAACCTCTATATTCATTGATCATATCGAGGCTCTTGCGAATGGCTGTGAGCATACCCAGTGCGAGCACATCAACTTTCAATAAACCCAGGGCTTCTAGATCGTTTTTGTCCCATTGAATGATGGTGCGATCGGGCATGGCGGCGTTCTCAACCGGCACAAGGTGGGAAAGGGGGCCGCGAGAAATAACAAAGCCGCCAACATGTTGAGACAGGTGCCGCGGGAATCCGAGAATTTGATTGACCAGCACCATAAACTGGTTGATCACTGGGCTACGGGGATTAATGCCTGCTTCTTCAAACCGGGCTAACAGTTCATCACGCTTATCCCACCAGGATAAAGACTTGGCGAGGTGGTCTACCAACTGTAGGTCCATGCCAAGGGCTTTACCGACATCCCGCACAGCACTTTTAGGCCGATAGGTCACCACGGTGGCAGCAATAGCCGCTCGCTCACGGCTGTATTTTTTGTAGATGTACTGAATGACTTCTTCACGGCGTTCATGCTCAAAATCGACATCGATGTCCGGTGGTTCGTCTCGTTCTTTAGAAATAAACCGTTCAAACAGCATGCTCATACGAGAAGGGTCTACCTCGGTTATGTTGAGACAATAACAAACTGCACTGTTAGCAGCGGAGCCTCGGCCCTGACAGAGAATCTTTTGGCTACGTGCAAAGTGCACAATGTCGAAAACTGTTAAAAAAAAGTACTCGAATTCCAGCTCGGCAATGAGCGTCAGTTCTTTTTCGATCAAGGTACGCACTGCCGGGGTTTCGCCCTCAGGCCAATGCTCTCGAACACCTTGCTCGGTGAGCTGGCGAAGATATTCAGAAGGCGTGAGATGCGGTGGTACCAGCTCCTCGGGATACTCATAGCGCAATTCATCCAGAGTAAAGTCGCAAAGCTCGGCTATATGCAGGGTCTCTGCCAGAATTTTTTGCGGGTAGAACTTTTTCAAAGTGGCAAGAGAACGAAGGTGTTTCTCGCTGTTGGTGAATAACAACCTACCGGCGAGTCTAACCGACTGTCCCATTCGAACAGCGGACAAAACATCCAGCAGGGCCTTACGATCTGGATGGTGCATGTGAACATCACCAGCGGCCACCAAATTGATCTGCAATGCCTCGCTCAAATGAAAAGCACGTTGGTAGTGCTCGATCTCATAGCCATCCGGGAAAATTTCCACCCCTAGCCACAGTCGATTGCCAAAAATCTGTTTGAGTTGCTCGCCGTATCGAATGTCTTCTTTGTCACCAACCGGTAACCACATGGCCAAACATTGATCCATGCCATAACGAAGGTCTTTTAATTGAGCATCATATTGACCTTTTGTTGCCCGCCGCCGGCTAGTGGTGATGAGATTACAGATCTGTCCGTAACCGACACGATTGGGGGCCAATAACACCAGGTGTATGGGCTCTCGAAAGTGAAACTCAGCGCCAATGATGAGTTGAATGCCACATTCTCGTGCAGCAACATGGGCTTTCACGACACCGGCCATTGAACATTCATCGGTAATCGCAAGGGCCTGATAGCCAAGCATGCTTGCCTGCTTCACTAGCTCCTCGGGATGGGATGCGCCTCGTAGGAATGAAAAATTACTGAGGCAGTGCAATTCGGCATAACCCCTTTGGCGTAATGGTTGATGTAGGTGCTGGGATGACATGCGATAACTGTATATATATACAGTAATATCTGCAAGATGAACTATGTGTTGATTCAAGAAAAAATCGCTAGCCTGAAGCTGGCTTGAATGAAGCCATTGTAATTCGTCTTAAAAATAACCACCGAGATAAGGTTCTAAAAACACATCCAGGCCAGCAAGAAAATCAATTTCTAATAAAACTAGCAGCGGAGTATTTCCCAGCGGTTTGCTGGTTACCAGTCATCTACGGCAGTGGCACGCAAAACAAATTCATGAAGTCTGGGCTGATGGCATGGCTTATTCGTCAAAGGTTCTACCTGAGTGACTTAGAGCAAACGCCGCTGGTTAGAGTTCTACTATTGGCAGTATTCGCGGGTCCAGACCAGTAACAGAATCCGTTCAGTTATTATCTTCGCGAGTAGCACATCAGTGATTGCTTTGTTCAGGATGTTGTAATGGGCGCGTGAAGGATTGCCACTCACGAAACACAGCCTTGGAAAAAAGCGAGTCCTAGGCGGGTTCTCGATTCGCCGCAATGCCACGAGTGATCTCAGAACGCAGCCAGAGCCAACTGACAGTACCCAATAGCGTCACCGTCGCAACAACGCCGGCAAATATTCCTTGATAGCCAAAAAAGTGATTCCCAACGAGGGCCATAGGAATACCGATGACAATCATTTGAAGAACTGAAATGATCAGGGGCGGCATTGGCTTTCCGAGTGCATTAAATGCCGATGTACTATTGACCATAACGCCCATAAAACCGATGCCGAGGGGGGCGATCAATAAATACCAGGTCGCCGCTTCAACGACACTGGGATCGTCATTGATCATTGAGACGAGGAATGCTCCGGTTAGGTATAGAAACAGATAAGCCACTGCACCCCAGATCAGGACAAAACCATTCGCGAATTTTAGAGCCAATTTCACTCGATCAAAAGCCTGGCGCCCCCAGTTTTGTCCCACAAATGGCGCGACGCTCATCGATAACGCAAAAATTATCATCATAATCATGGCTTCTATTCTGGATGCCACGCTAAAACCAGCGACCACGACTGCGCCATGTCCCGCTAGCAGTCTAGTAATAACACTCATGCCGATGGGAGAAACTAGGTTGCTCGCAATTGCTGGTGTACCGACATGTAATATGTCTTTGCAGGAGGTCAAAAACCCTGACATATCTTTGGAGATGAGTTCGCTCCGTTGTATTGCCCAGCCATACATCAGTAGGCCAACGAACCTTGCGACAATAAACGCGACCGCAGCGCCCGATAGGCCCATTTTGGGAAAACCAAATAGGCCGAAGATAAATAACGGCCCCAAACCGATTTGTAGCAGAGAGCCAACGGTCATCAAGTAGCCAGGTGTTTTTGCGTCTCCAGCGGCTCTCATCATCGTCGAGCCGACCATTGCGACGGTGAAGAAAGGCAGACCTAGCAGCCATAAGCGCATATACCCAGTAGATAAATCGACAATCTTCGGATTCGCACCCAACAGCTCAAAAATCGCGGCTAAGCTCCACCAGGTAACGACAATGACGACCAGTATAAAAATAGCTGCCAGCACAAAACAATGGGTAATCAGTTTTCGAGCTCTCGGCCAGTCGTCATTACCAATACTTCGTGCCACTACGGACGAAGCGCCGATTGAGAGCCCCATGGTGATACCCTGTAGCGTCATCACGAGGGGGAAAGTAAATCCAAGTGCGGCGAGTTCAATGGTGCCGATGCGGCCGATGTAAACCGTTTCCATGAGGTTAGCGCCCATAACAGAAACAAACCCCATCAACATAAAACCCGTTAGATGAATGAGATGGGTATGCACCGGTCCTATCGTTAGGTTTTGAGCTGTGTTCGCCATAGGTAGTGTCTACAATGAGCAGTTCGGCATCATCTCAATAATCGACAAGTGAGCCAAGGAACAATATGGCGAAGGGAATAATTCTAAGAGGAACTGGCGCGGCGGAACGCAATGGTGAATAATCGAGCCATCTTCTTTCATCTATTGTTTTAACTGGCATCCTATTTATGACCATTAGTATCTACCTGCAACAGCTTGCTGCAGCCATTGGGTTTCTGACTCAGTTCATCCCAAAGAAGTTCATTTTGTCCGTATCACTCCTTACTATGTTTTTTCACACGACGATCACCTATGACATCCTTTGCGGTAAAGGTGCCACGATCGGTAAGCGTTATTTTCCTGACAGCTTACGAATAAAGGCAAGCCTATGAGACGCCTCTGGATAAAACTGCATCTTTGGATGGCTTCATTTTTGGCTACAATTTTGCTTATGATTGCTGTCTCGGGCGGGCTCTATTTGTTCGGTGAAAAGGGTACCACTGACGAAACAAAAATTGTTATATCTGACAAAGTGGCTATTGACCTTAATCACCCATCACTAGAAATGTCTGTGCGATCATTATTCCTAGAAGTTGGCATTGAGCATGATTTCGAATACATCAAGCGTAGCGGCACTATGCTAGTAACGAGGCCAACCTCACGAACCTACTATGAAATCCAGCTTGGGACAGATGCTCTCAGCATGACGCGTCACGATCCGGATTGGATTAAAGTCATTGTAGAGTTGCACAAGGGCCATGGCCCAGAAATGTATAAACGCTTTCAGCAGTTCACGGCAGCTGGATTGATCTTCATTCTACTCTCCGGGTTATGGTTAGGCATCTCCTCGAAAGGCTTGCGCGTTCAAACCCTCGGGGCCGTCGGTCTGGGAGTGTTGATGTTTGCGGTGCTGGCGTTTATGCAGCCCTGAGCGAATAAACAGCCCTGAGCGAATAAACAGCCCTGAGCGAATAAACAGCCCTGAGCGAATAAACAGCCCTGAGCGTAT
>Ga0222633_1001147_pt1 | contig 15691 bp, 16 predicted proteins | sample AntAcemetageno48_FD_179816 | JGI IMG/M metagenome (GOLD analysis project Ga0222633, IMG submission 179816) | Saline water microbial communities from Ace Lake, Antarctica - #48 | ecosystem: Environmental > Aquatic > Non-marine Saline and Alkaline > Saline | place: Antarctica: Ace Lake | collected...
GACCTCGGGATCGAACCGACAGCCCTTGATGTCGGTTTGAAAAGCCTGGTCGCCCGGGTTTAATCAGGCGTGCGGTTTCTCGCGATGCGACTCGCGGTAATATAGGTCAGTAGCGCCAAACCGGTCGCCCAGGGTAAGCAACCGACAAAAAGGGGCAGGCCAAAAATCTCCAGAATACCCACCAGGCTGTGCCACATACCCTCAAAGAGACCGGCGTCACCCTGAGTGACGCTACGCAATTTCGCCGAAAAGACATCAAACCCGCCAACTTCACCCCACCGCCCAAGCATTACACGACCGGTGACAACAAACAGATAATAGATCGGCGCAAAAGTGAACACATTGGTAATGAAGGTGCATGAAATCGCGACCGGGAGACTGAACTCCCAATAGCGGCTCAGCAAGAGCCTGAAGCCGATGATGATGGGGATTTGTATACCGATGGTCGGCGTAAACGCCGCAAACACACCAATGGTTGCACCACGAATAGCGTGATCCGGAGGATGAGAATGAAACCACTCAACCATCCGCTGGTAAACCTGGGTAAATCGAGAACTGCCGGGATACATTCGTGGTGACATCAATAAAAAATCATTATAGACCGCTCAATAGTACGAAAAAAAATTATCTGGTTTTTGTATAGTAAGATCGCTTACCACTGGGTGCAGTGGTCTACTCGCTTTTATCGGTCCATCTACTATGTTCAACGTTTTTATCTCTGTGAGTGCACTGCTGTTATCGGTGTTCATTCTGCTTGTCGGGCATGGCTTACAGCTGACACTCGCCCCGTTGATGGCACTGGACCTCGGCTGGTCCACTTCCCTGATCGGATACACCGGGTCAGCCTACTTCCTTGGATTTGTCATCGGTTGCCTGACGGTTCCGCGTCTGGTTAGCCGGGTTGGACATGTCAGGGTGTTCACTGTGCTGGCCGCCAGCGCAACCAGCGCGCTACTGCTGCTGGGATTATTTGACCGTTTCGAAGTCTGGATGGTTGCTCGTCTGACCACAGGATGGGCAATGGCGGGCATCTACATGGTTATCGAAAGCTGGCTCAATGAACGCACTACCATGGAAAACAGGGGCCTGATCCTTTCCGTTTACACGACCCTGACGCTTGCTTCCATGTGTTTCGGACAGCTTCTTATCGGTGTGGGTCTTGAGAATCTCCAGTTAATTCTACTGGCAGCAATTTTGCTTTCCCTTGGCATGATTCCAGTAGGACTAACGAGTAGTCCGGTACCCACGCCAATCCCAAAAGTTGGTTTCCAACTCAAAGAGGTTTACAAAGGCGCCCATATTGCGGTCGGCGGCGCGATTGTCGGTGGCCTGGTGACGTCCGGGTTTTGGGTTCTTGGACCAATCGTCGCTGCTGGATATAATTTGACGCCGGGGCAGGTTGGCATTTTTCTTTCTGTGACACTTCTAGGGGGTGCATTAACACAATTACCCGTTGGCAGGCTGTCAGATCATTACGACCGCAGGCTTGTGCTCGCCAGCCTTACAGGTACAGGTGCAGTAGTCTGTCTGCTGGCCATTTGGTTTTCGAACACAGATCCACTGCTGCTCTATCTCTTTATGTTTCTCTTCGGCGGCACCACGTTCCCGATTTACGCGATCAGTCTTGCGCACGCAAATGACCATACTTCACTGCCGTTAATTGAAACTGGCAGTGTTGTTCTCATGTTACACAGCCTTGGCTCCGTGATAGGCCCTGTGGTTATCGCGCTATTTATTCAATCTGATAAAGCCGGACTGTTTATTTTCTCTGCTTTGGCGCTGCTGGCATTTTCAGTCTGGTCTGTCTGGCGCCTGATGACTCATAAAGCACCACGACATCATTTTGAACCCTTCCCGGATATGCCCAAAACGACACACGAGATTATGGCGATTCATGAACCTGATCCGGAAGCAGGTAATGACAACGCAGTTGAAAAGAAGAGTGATGATTAGTCTCCTGAAACTGACCTGACATTGCCAAAAATCCTGTCCAGCTCAGCCATCAAATCATCGGGCAGCGGCGGCGCAGTCAGTGCCTTAACATTACTGGTTAAATGATCCACACTGCCTGTCCCGGTCAACACCAAAGAAACACCGGGCTCATACCTACAATAGCGATAGGCTGCTTCGACAACCGATTGGACGCCAGGGTGCCCGGTTAAAAATTTCAACGGGTCATCACTATTCACCACACCCTTTTCTATTTCTCCCGTAGAAATCAGGTGTTCAACGTTTTTTGCCAGCACCTCTGGGTTACTAAGCGCTCTGCGCACAGCGTGCATAACCTGGGTACCCACATCGTGCGCAAGACAATCAGGAAAAACCTGGTCGCGCGCGCCGGCGTTAAGGAAATTAAAACCAACCATCACAACGTCAAAACAGCCACCCGGCACTGCGCTTTGCAACATCTTATGGGTGGGGTCCTCTGCGAAACTTTCTGTAATACCCAGGTGCCGAATCTTTCCAAGCTGAACCTGTTGCTGCAGTACCAGCACATATTGCTCGACGCAATAATCAAGATGCTCCGGCGTCACTCCATGAAAACTGAAGACGTCGACGTAGTCCGTATTCATTCGAGCGAGACTTTTCTCCAATGACTCAACCAGCTTTCCAGCTGGCATGTAGCCGCCATCGGCATCACGGAACATTGTCTTCGTGCTGATCACGACCTCAGACCGCTGGCTGTGAACCGTTTTGCCTACGACTTCCTCCGTGCCGTAGGCGCGTGCAGTGTCGAAATAATTTATCCCCAAATCAAGAGCGTGCCTGACCACCCCTTCCGCAATAGAAGCATCCTTGCTGTCACGCATACCCAGGCGGCTGTATCCACCACAACCAAGCCCCACAGGACTTACCATCAGATTGGTTCGCCCAAGCCTTACTCGTTCCATTAGTTAATCCTGCTGACAAAGATGGTTAAGTATAGACAAAACCGAACGAGTCCTGCGCCATGAATACTGTCTATGATGCTGACACAACTGTGGGCCTCTGGACGGAACGCTAAATTTTCAGGCGACAATCCAAACTCCAATATAAAAAGCGTCTATCACTGTTTATAGGAACGCTGTGTGTAGTTATGGCTCAACCTGATCTGCAAGAGCAGTAAAATAAAGACCCCAACTATCGCGATGAGTGCAATCCAGCCTTCATTCCCGCTAAGCCAAAAACCTGCCCCCAGGAGCATCAGTCCCGTCGCTGGAATAATCGACCTGAGATGGTCGCGCCAGATCGCCGGGGCCACCGCGGAGAAAAAGTCCTCGTTGTCGGCGTCAAGTCGAGCACGTCTCATCGTTACCTGACTAACCCAAGCCATCGCAGCGAACAGCACGCCCAGTATCATGAACCAAAGACCAATTTTGGTAGGACCAAGCGCGCTAATGTTCGCGAACTCCACGATGCCCACCAGAAAAGGAAATATCGTATCTGTGCTAGTAGGCACCCAACTAAACCTCATGACCAGGTCACTATAGATTAGCCATATTAGAAGGATGCCAAGGAAGGTGGCACCAATCTGCACCCAGCTCATAAAAGCGACAAATGACCAAGTGTAAAGATAAGGCTCCTCACCCAAATGTGTCCACATCAGTTCAAGCGCTAATGCCTGCACGATGCTGAGCAGCGTCAATAATACGGTTGGAAGGTTTGCCTTCGCGCGACGACTTATTTGATTATCAGCCACAATGTTGTCTCAAACCGGAGAGGTGAGGTCTCAGAATATCAGATCGAACAAGGCAGTCGTTTTGTTTCTGGAGATCGATGCCCGCTATTTTCCTGACGATGGCGGTTTTGTGACTGTGGTAGCATTCAAGAATAATAATAACCGTGGACTATCACTATGCACTATTGGGTTTTGCTGCTCGCGTTTCTGCTATCCGCCTGTGATCGATCATCCCCACAGGAAGAATCCAACCCTACGGCCATCAATCCCCCGCCCGAACACACCGAAGGATCTCAGCAATACGCGGATATCAAGGCGGCCAAGGAAGCCTTACCCGGCAAAGCCCACTACGAGCGAGCCTGCATAGCATGCCACGACGGCGCTGTTAAAAAAGCGCCGCATCGGGAAATGATCGGCCTGATGACCCCTGAAGCCGTGCTGCACACCATCACCGAGGGTGTCATGCGCGAAGAAGCGCAGTCATTAACCGATCAAGAAAAAAGAGAGGTTGCCGAGTACATTAGCGGGGTGAAACTGGGCGGCGAACTTGCATCGCTACCCGCCTGCCAGGATAAAACAGCAACACTCGCATCAAGTTCACCCATCAACTGGGGAATACAACCTGAAAATACGCGCACGATATCAACCGCCGCTGGTGGTATTTCTTCCAAAAACATCACGACCTTAGCCACCAAGTGGGCAATTGCCTTCCCGGATTCGAGCCGGGTCAGATCGCAACCAACGTTCGCCGGTAATCAAATTTTTGTCGGATCTCACAGCGGTATCGTTTATTCGCTGGACCGAGAGGACGGTTGCGCAACCTGGTCCTATCTCGCATCCGCCGAGGTACGCACCGGTATCACCTATTCGCCATCAGATTCCACCCCCATGATTTTCTTTGGTGACGTGATCGGCAATGTTTACGGTATCAACGCTAAAACCGGAGCAGAAATCTGGCGCACAAGAGCCGACGATCATCCCAACGCAACCATCACAGGCACACCCTCTTTGCACAAGAATTTGCTTTACGTGCCTGTTTCTTCACTGGAGGTCAGCTTACCAATCAATCCCGAATACGCCTGCTGTACGTTTCGTGGCTCTGTCGCTGCAATGGAAGCGACTACCGGTGAAATCAAATGGAAGACCTATACCATTAAGGAAGAACCTAGCGTCACTGGCCAGAATCCTGTTGGCACCAACATTATCGGTCCCTCTGGCGCAGTAGTATGGAACAGCCCATCAATCGATGTGGCTAACAATCAACTCTACGTTGGCACAGGGGAAAACATGTCTTCCCCTGCCAGCCTCACCAGCGACGCGATGCTGGCGATGGATCTGGACACAGGAATACTAAACTGGGCGTTTCAGGCAACGGCTGATGATGTCTGGAATTCAGCCTGCGACACTACGACACCCGAGAACTGTCCGGTAGAAAATGGACCCGACTTCGATTTCGGTGGTGCGACGGTTCTTGTTGATACCACGAAACATGGGCGCCTCGTCATCGCCGGACAAAAATCAGGATTCGTTCACGCACTCAACCCGAAAGACGGGTCGGTAGTCTGGCAAACCCGTGTCGGTCGGGGCGGTATACAGGGCGGCATTCATTTCGGTATCGCCGCGAGAGGCGAAACACTGTTGATCCCCATCAGCGATATGGCCGATGGCCGCTCCTACCCGAACCCGGACAAACCGGGTATGCATGCCCTGGATGCTAATACCGGGGAGATTCTTTGGTCCACACTGCATGAGGATAGATGCGCTGGGCGGGTTCACTGTCACCCCGGGATTTCCCAGGTTCCAACGGTCATCGGCGATCTGGTTATTGCCGGCTCGATGGATGGAGTGGCTCGCGCCTACGCTATTGATACCGGCTCGGTTATTTGGGAACTGGACACTGCCCAGCAGGATTTCAACAGCACACTGGGGACGCTGACAAGAGGCGGGTCGATGAGTGGCGGAGCAGGCCCGGTTGCTGACAACGGTCTGCTATTACTGAGTTCAGGTTATAGCCTCTACAATCATATGCCCGGCAATCTCCTGCTGGCTCTGGAACTGGTCAAAGAGTAACACCGCGCAGGATCAGTCGCTAAATTGTCATTTGAGCCGGCTACCAGCCAGACGCGACCTCATTTAGCCTAATGATGTGAGCAGAAGGTCTGAAGCCGATAAGCCATTGCTGGCTTCAAGCGTGTGATTTCGGTTGTGACCTGTGAGTTAAGGCCATACCATAGCGCCCCAGAATGCAGTGGCACTTTCGTGCGTAATTAATGGTGTGTAATTAATGAGTTTTTCGTGGTCAGAATTTCAGCTTGAACCAAATACCGAGAAGCTTATCGCCCTTGGAACGCTGGAAGTTACCCTGAGCCGATCAGAGATGGAGTGGGTCACTGCCTATCAGTACCGACAGGACAGGTATGTCAACGAAAGCACGAAACAGGTGGCAGCGTTTCGGACCATCGCCAATAATTCCGGCTGGCAGCTTAAGGCAAAGCCGTCCGCTGCTGATCGAAATGTCGTCGTCAGACCGGTGCAAACGATTCAGATTCCGCACGGAGAGACCGTCAACCTGTACATCGGGACACCGGTTTGGCTGCAGATCCTGGTCGTTGGTACTGAGCATAAGCTCATTGACCTTCCTGTAGAGATTCTCTCGGATTCCTGGTTTGGCTCAAATACGATGAATGGTGAGATTTGCTATGCAAACCAGACCCAGGCGAGACTTGATCTAACGAAATTAACCCAGCGCCCTGATCGATTGATTACCCCGGTAACGATCAGGAATCTGGGTGGGGAAACGCTCACCATCGAACGTCTGAACCTGCCGGTACCAAACCTGGCAATCTATGACACCGGCGCCTCCCTCTGGACCCAAAATGTCGACATTACACACACCGGAAAACTGGAAATGACCGAAGTTAAGTTTCCAATGCAACCTCCATCACAGTTTCCCGAAGCCACACTGGTAAACGAGCCACGAAGTGTTGAGGACAATAACCTGGTCATGCGCGCGGTAGAGTTGCTATTTGATGGCAAATCATCATGATTGAATCAATCGGACTTATCTCACTGGCCAGAGCATTGTTCGTCGTTGCGATTGGCTGGCTGGTCGCTCGACTGGCCGGCAGAGCGGTCATGCGCATATCCGAAGAGCATGTCAGCCTCCACTACAAGTCGCTGATTCGGCAAGGTGTTGTTTACGCGATTTACGTAATTTTTCTTATCATGGCCATCAGGCAGCTGGGTTTTGATCTGACAATATTGCTTGGTGCTGCAGGTATCCTGACGGTTGCAATAGGGTTCGCTTCACAAACGAGTGCATCCAACCTTATTGCCGGCATATTCCTGATCGCAGAACGCGCTTTTTCTGTCGGCGATATCATCAAGGTCGGTGACCTGACTGGCGAAGTACTCTCGGTTGATCTCCTTTCAGTCAAGTTGCGTACTTTCGACAACCTGTTTATACGAATTCCGAACGAAAACCTCATGAAATCTACCGTAACAACGATGTCACGATTTCCCATTCGGCGATACGATATGCAGATTGGTATTGCATACAAGGAAGACATACGGAAAGCGCGGGATGTTTTGCTAAAAGTTGCGCGCGATTTTCATCTTTGCCTTGATGAACCCGCCCCTCTCATCATCATGCAGGGGTTTGGAGACTCTTCGATTAATCTTCAGTTCTCAGTCTGGGCTGACCGGAAGAAATTCCTGGATCTTAGAAATGGCATGCACGAACGTGTCAAAGAAGCATTCGATAATGAAGGTATTGAAATACCCTTTCCTCATCGAACACTTTATACAGGCAGCAGCATGCAGCCATTGCCGGTTCACATTACCGGTGACAAGGAATAGGTCTGCCCGAATCACGTTTTCCATTCCAGGCAGTGCGAACCTGAGAGGGTTGCCATCCGCTTGATCGCACTACTATAGTATCGTCGTGGTGATCAGAGTCGGGTCGTTAGATGAAGGTTATAATTGTTGGTGCCGGGATCGGCGGATCTACCCTGGCATTGTCCCTTGCACATCTGGGGATAGACTATACGTTGATTGAGCAGGCACCCGCCTTCACTACCGTCGGTGCAGGCATACAGCTAAGTCCAAACGGTGTTCGAGTGCTGGACCAACTTGGTCTGGGAGAAAAACTAAAGCAGTTCTGCTCAGAACCTGACTTTCACAAATACAGTGTCTGGGATACGGGTGAAACTGTCCTGAAAACGCCCTTGCAACCAATGGTAAAGGCAACCTACGGACACGCGTACTATCATGCCCACCGCGCTGACCTGATAGACCTTCTGACCGCGCCCCTCGATTCATCCCGGCTTCTCATGAATACCCGGGTTGCAGCTGTAGAACAAAACCAAACCAGCGCCTGGGTAACCACCACTGATGGGGATCGAATCGAAGGCGATGTCATCATTGGCGCCGATGGCATTCACTCCCTGGTGCGTGAGCAGGTATTCAAACCTGGCAGTCCAAGAGAATCCGGCTACGCCAGCTGGCGAGGAGTCATCGACAGTGATGCCATCGCCCATCTGGATATCCCCGTGTCAGCCTATGTCGATATGGGTCCGCGCCTGTCTTTTGTTTACTACTTCGTTTCAGGCGGCAAGAAATTTAACTGGTTAGCCCTGGGAAGAACAAACGACCCCCTCAGGGAATCATGGTCACAAACAGCGACCCGGGAAGAAGTGATTGCCGCTTTTGATGGCTGGTACGATCGCCCCAAACAAATTATCGAAGCGACACCGACTATCTTTGTCACGGCCCTGCACGACCGTGAACCACTTGCTTCATGGGTCAACGGCAGAATTGCACTCATGGGCGATGCTGCGCATGCCATGTTGCCTTACCATGCCCAGGGGGCAGTCCAATCGCTGGAGGATGCCTGGGTATTGGCGCGCACGCTCGAACTTCGCGAAGCTTCCCCACTTACCGCACTTAAACACTACGAATCATTACGATATCAGCGAGCAAACATGTTGGTACAGCAATCAAGAAGCGCAGAGGGCTGGTACCACGTCGATACCCCAGAGCAGATTGAATCCCGTAACGAACGATTCCGCAGCACCAGCGCGAGATTGGATGGTGGATTCTCTCCTCAGCAACACTGGCTATACAGCTATGACGCTGATAGCGCGGCGCTGGGCACCGATGACGAATGGCGTGCGTTACGTGCCTGGTCCTAGTCAACGTTTCTGGTAAACATTTCCGGTTCAGCGCCCTGGTCCACCGATGCAACTTGCCCGCCGTTGGCGACAATGTGGGTGGCGTCAATCCCCAGCGCGGCAGGACTGGCCACGAAAGTGATGGCCTTGCGAACGAACCCGCGACTGCCGCCGAGTACCATCGCACGTTTACCACTGAGCTCCGGATTCATAGTCGACCCTTTAGGGTTGTCGGGTCCACGAGGCTACATTACCGTCCATGCAAAAAATACACACAGGTACTTGTTTGTTAAACCGGAATCACGGCATTACCGTTGTTCCGAAGCAGGGTTTCCACAGAGCCAATCAGAAACCCTATGCAGGAAGTCAAACCAACAAAAGTCTGTTCGAACGAACCAGAGATGATAGTCTTTGGATCATGGATATTTGGCAGCAACTGGTACCCGTAAACGATACCAATCTCTACTGCGAACGAGCAGGCACGGGCGATGCGTTGGTCCTTGTGCACGGTGGTGGCGGTGATCGGCGCTACTGGGACAAGCAGTTCCTTGAACTTTCAGAGCAATTTGATGTGATTCGCTATGACCTTCGTGGTTATGGTAAATCAGATATGCCCACCGAAGGGAAAGCCTATCGACATGAGGATGACCTGCAGGGTTTGTTGCAGGCGTTGGGCGTTTCAACAGCTGATATTGCCGGTTATTCGCTTGGCTGTCAGATCGTGGTGGATGCTTACACGCTCTACCCCGAACTGTTTCGTTCAATCATTGCAGTAGGCCCCTACGTATCCGGACACAGTTCACCGGCAGGTGACCAACTCTTTGGCGGGTACGCGGCCTGCGCCGAGACCTTCTGCGCTGCTGGCGCAGTTGCCGCAGCGAAAGGCTTTGTCAGTATTTCCGCATTCAACCCTGCCCATATTCAGCCAAAGGCACGGGCAAACGTTCAGGAAATCTGTGAGGATTACACCTGGTGGTGGGCGAATCATAATGATCCTATGGAAAACGTGAGTCCTGCTGCGGTGGAGACTCTGACGAATATCAACGTCCCGCTGCTGACTATTACCGCTGAACACGACGCGGCTGTCTGCCGGGAGGTCGCTGAACTATTGGCACGGGATGTCCCCGGGAATAAGCGGTTGGATATTGCCGGGGCGACACATTTCATGCTGTTGGAGCAGCCTGCTGAATTCAACCGGGGACTCGTCGAATTCCTCCGTAGCAGGACCTAAGCCGCGAAGCAGTCACACGCCTTCAACGGCGACGATAAACTGAACATCGAGATGCCCTTCACGAAGTTTTTTTGCTTCCTGATATTCCGGTGAATGCCAGAACTTGTCTAATGCCGCTTTGGAATCGAATTTTTCCAGGGTCAATGCTGGAAAATGATCCCAGCTGCCTTCCATCACTTCGATTTCGCCGCTACCGAGTATTTCCAATCCAGCGGCTTCTGCCAGCGGCACGGCTTGCTGCCGATAGGGTTCAAGCGCTTCTTCATTCCTGACTTCAGCACTCACAACAAGATACGCCGGCTTTTGGCCTTTTAACAACAAGATATGAATGTAGATGCCAATCACAATCCCGATGCCAAGCGCTAGTATGACCAATAGATATTCCATGTAACTCTCCTTCACTTGCAATGAAGTGACCATAGCTGATTTTTACCTCACAGGGTAAATGCGGAATCGATCAGCCATATCAGTAGCCCAAGCCGGCTCTGGCCCGCGCTAATTGCCCTATTCCGGCGTCACTTCAAAAACCAGCAGTGCATTACCCGGCATCTTGAGTGCAAATCCATAGCCGGAGTTCACGATCAACTGACCGTCGTAGGCAAGAGGCGCAGCGCCGCCACCGAAAGATCCTCCGACCGCCTGGCCACCGCCAACCGAATCAAAGGCAATCGCCGTGTCAAAGTCCCAGAGAATTTTTCCCGTTGCTGGGTCAAACATGCGCAGGTGCCCATCAATGCTGCCCGCAATCACGAGTTCCGGTGTGGCGATGATGGCGCCGGCATAGCCCGGCTGGCAGAAATTCTGGTCATCCCGGCAGATGTTTTCCGAGGGTGCCTGCCAGAGATACTCTCCTGTTCCAAGATCCAGTGCATACATGCCGGGGCGTGCGGGCTCATCATATTCTCTGCCATCAGGCGTGTCGCTGATCGGGACGAACACCCGGTCGCCATCCACGGCCATGCCGAAGTAGACACCCGCATGAACACCGCCGCGACCCACTTTGGTTTGCCAGATAAGTTTGCCGGTATCGGGATCAACGGCGTGAACCATCCCGGATTTCTGACCGCCAAGCACGTAGTCCCGACCCGAGCTGTCGGTGGCCACCATGGTGCCGGCACCAAAATCATAATCCGGCCCGTCTTCCACAGGGCAGTTGGCACCTTTCACGCGGCCACAGGCGACGTTCCAGGCATCACCTTCGGTAGCCTGAAATATCCAGTTAGTAGCGCCGGTATCCAGGTCGAAGGCAATAATGGCATCGCTTTCGCCGCTGGCTGGTGAGGAGTAGTTCTCTCCGGTTCCAATGGTGAGCTGGTTTCTTTTTTGATCGATGGCCGGGGTATTCCAGATGGGTGCACCGGAAGGTCCGTAGTTCTGGGTACCTTTAGCGTTTATCCCCTGGGCTATCGGGGTTTCAGGAATCGTAAAGGTCTGCCACTTCTGTTCACCCGTGAACGCATCGTAGGCCACAACGGATCCCCGAAAATGACAACATTCATAATCAGGATCTGCCGCGGGCACGACTTCAAGCGAGGAAACGGGTACGTACAATACGCCGTTATGAAGTGCGGGGGCGGCGGTGATCGTTGTGTTGGGATGTTCGTCAGGTCGGGCTCGCCACTTTAACGCACCCGTAATGGCGTCCAGCGCATAGACATTGCCAATAAGGTCAGCGAAGTACGCTAACGGTACAGCTGAGGTGTCACCGGCATCCCACGGACTGACAACAACCCCCGTGCGAACTTCCGAGGACGCATCAAAGGTCCAGCGAGCACAGCCGGTCTCCCGGTCAAAGGCATACACAGTGCCTCCGTGACTGCCCACATAGATCGCACCGCCCGCCAGTGCTGGCTGGGATCGTGTGCGGAGCGCACCCGGATAGGCAAACGCCCATTTCAGGTGAAGCGTATCGATGTTGTTCTTGTCGAGCCCGGCGGTTTCGGTTGAAATATTATGCGTGCTGGCTGGCGTCAGTCCCCAGCCCGCGAACACGGGGGGCTGTTCATAGTCGAAGCCGGCAGCGTCACCTTTGCACTGCACGGGTTTGGCATTGGCTTGCGAAAGGTCGATCGCCCGTTTCGCAATGAACTCGGCGATAGCGATCTTGTCATCATCAGCAAGTTGACTTGCCTGTGCCTGCATAACGCCTTTCGTCATGGCGCGATAAATAGATTCGGGTGACATCAGGAGCAGCATTGCCCGCTGAGGTGCCCGGTTAAGTCCTTGTTCATGGCAGGAAGCGCAGTTCTGCACGTAGAGCTTGCCACCGTGGCTGGTGGTATTGGCCAGACTGAAGTCTGAGGACAAATCTTCTTCAGTCAGGGCGCTGGGGTTGACGCCAACCTTCACGGATACCCCAGCCGCAGGCTCTTCTGTTGGAGGTTCTGTACATCCGGTCAGACCGAGGATGACGAGAAAGAGTACTGCTGCGATTTTCTTATTATTCATTGACAGCTGGCCTTGATAGACAAAGGACCATCATAAGTATCAGGCACCTGCATGTCACTGTGCCGGAGCCTCAAGTTTGGTTTGTTTTTCCCGCCCTCTTATTGGTGGTCCTGGACTGGAAAATGGCAAGCTGCAGAAGACCGGGTCAGAAGCCTGCCAAAAGAGATACCTGCGAAATCCAAGAGACGCTCGATTGATCTGGATCATCGCTGCCGAGGGACTAATTCTGTATCGTTTCCAAACTCCTCGACAGGTAATTTAACAATGAAAATCCATGACACTTCTGACCTCAAGCACATGAGCACCGAGGAAATTGAACGAATCATCCATGATGAACATGTTAACGCTGACCAGCTGAACATCTTCGCCGCGTACTTCAAGCACCTGAATGCCATCAAGCGGGATGAGCTTCAGGAAATTGATCGCCAAATGGCGAAGGTGGAAGAAAAGCTCAAGCAGCTTAAGGGTGATTGATGAAGCGAACGACATTGAGTCAATGTGGCGTCCGTGTCCTTCACTGTTATGGACCGACCCAAGGGTCAGCGCCATAACAGTCCATCTCTATCTGACAGGAACAGCACGCTTTGGTGCCTGAAACTTAACCTGGTCCTTTTTATGAAGGCCAGGCGGCATCAGGCAATTTGCGTTATTGACTGGACCAGGCGGGCCGAGATCGGAGTCGATCCTGGTAGGCCTGGATATTTGCTGGAAAAGGGAATGGCTTCTCCGTGAGCTTGCGCACCAGGGAGGTGAAGTCCAGGGCGACGCCAAAAGTGATGTCGGCGATGCTATAACGGTCCAGCGCCAGGTATTCGTGCCGGGCCAGATGATCATCGAAGATCGCGAGATTGGTCACGGCTCTCTCGGCGCACATCTCTCCCCATTCAGGAACCGGTGTTTCGCGATCTTTAAAGAAGCCGCTGATGTTGCGGAACGCACCGGTGAGTTCCATGAAGTAATTCTGTTCAGCACGACGATTCCACATTTCAACATACGCCATGTCTTCCGAGGTTTCACCGAAGAGGTTGGGGGCTGGATGTAATCCCTCCAGATATCGACAGATGGCCACGGATTCTGACAAGTACTCACCGTTGTCGAGTTCCAGCACGGGGACACGACCCATGGGGTTACGAGTTTGGTGCTCGGCCAGCAGATTGTCACCGGTTTGAATGTTTACTTCCTCACGGGGCAGATCAGTGCCCTTTTCAGCGAGGAAAATGTTCACTCGACGTGCATTGGGTGAGCGGGATTCGTAGAGTTTCATGCAGTTGGCCCTGTTAATTTTCAGAGGTATGAGAAGAAGATTTTAACGGACTAAAAACAGGACGCCAGTCATGTTTCGTCGCTTACGTTTCCAATCTAAACACATCGTGATCTCGCACCACCCGGCCGGCCGTCGGCTCTGGCCAATGTGTTCCAATGACCAGCGTCGGAGAATCTGCGAGCTCTGCGAAGGTTTGATTGCGCGTAACGACGGACTGCATTGGATCGTAATCACTCGTCACTGACCATTCAGGATGAGCCAACTGACAGGGATGATGGATAAAGTCTCCGGTGATCAAACCCTTTTCACCCTTTGATTCGATGCTGACACTGACATGACCGATCGTGTGTCCAGGTGTTGGTATAAGCCTGATTTCATCGCAAACGTGATGGTCATTGCTGACCAAATCAACAAGACCTGCTTCCACAACGGGCTTGATGGAATCTGAGAGCACATCTCTATTTGAGTCTTTCAACCATTGTTCAACGCCTTCAGCTTCCTGCTCCTCATTCACGTAATCGAATTCGGTGCGCTCGATCAGATAGCGCGCATTGGGAAATGTGGGTACCCAGACGTCGTTTACCAGCATGGTATTCCAGCCGACATGGTCCAGATGAAGGTGGGTACACAAAACGATATCAAATGACTCGGGCGCAAAACCTGCAGCTTCAAGATCTTTCAGGAAACGGGTCTGCAGCATGTGCCAATCAGGGAACATTTCACGCGGCTTGTCGTTTCCAACGCAGGTGTCAACAATGATGCGCTTTGTCGGTGTCTCAATGACCAGTGCATGAATGCTGAATCTAAGGACACCTTCCGGTGTGATGAAATCGGGCTTGAGCCATTCAATCGGTAATACGGCTTCCGGAGTTGCCAGAGGCAGAAAGGCTTCAAGGCCTTCGAAGGTTAGCTCGACGAACTGGGTAATGGTGACGTCACCAATCTTCCAGCTCTGGTTTGTTTGCGTTGCCATTGTTAGTACAGCTCCTTAACAGCGATCAGGTACGATGAAAACGTGGACCTGGCCAAGGCTAAAAAAGCATCATGACGAAACCGATAAGTGAACCCAGCACAAAGATATAAATGGGTGGCATGCTGATCAGCAAACCGACCCCCCGCTTCTCGGGAGAACGATAGTAACCCAGCGCATATAATAATCTTCCTATCGGCCATAACATGCCAATACCGGCCGCCCAGAGAGGGTCAACGGCAATGGCGAACAACCAGATTCCAGGCAGAAACAATACCAGATGTTCCATCGTATTTTGATGCGCTCGGACATAGCACATATATTCCTCGGGTCCTTCGTGTGACGGCGCAATCACATCAAATTTTCCCCGCGCCATGCCGGCCTGGTAAAGCGTAAAGTAATACACCAGCAGTCCCAATCCACTGACGATTCCCGGATAAGCCAGATCATCCATACGTTTGCTCCCTTTTTAGTTAAGTAGCGGCAGTATGCGGCAGCGCGCTCGTTCTCACCAGATGAATAAGGTCTCTTAAAGGTCACCACCGCTATTAGAGCCTGGACCGCCAGCCGGCATTCCCATGTTCATGTGGAGTAATCGGCCAGTGTACAGGCTGACAGGTTGGCGAGGCGTCTGTAACATGAAAGTCATAATGATTCAGGGATCCTTTCAATGCTCCGCCTGATTGTCTGCGGCTTAATCTTCGTCGTTATCCTGGCCTGCGCATTACCCGGCGCTGGCGAGACGAACCCGCCAATTTCCGGTGCGCCGGTAGATGAAGATGGCCGCTTCACTAATCTTGCCGGGGACATTAGTCATGGGACCCTAAGTGTTCGCTTCCCTTTTATACTCCGTCGCATGGGCACTTATTTTCGTACAGGGGAAGATGCCGCCGAACGGGTGGCGAACGATGGCGCATTCCTGCGTGAAAATGCACGCCACAGCGCGCCC
>Ga0222633_1001151_pt1 | contig 15634 bp, 10 predicted proteins | sample AntAcemetageno48_FD_179816 | JGI IMG/M metagenome (GOLD analysis project Ga0222633, IMG submission 179816) | Saline water microbial communities from Ace Lake, Antarctica - #48 | ecosystem: Environmental > Aquatic > Non-marine Saline and Alkaline > Saline | place: Antarctica: Ace Lake | collected...
AAGCGTGGCGAAGTCCTTCCCGACAGTGTTGTCATCGGTCAAAGCACATCCAACGCCGGCTATCTTGAGCCATCATTGAGCCCGTTGCCCATCGCCGATCCGGGAGGTGGCGTGCCAAACACGACTGCTATCGTCGAGGGCGATCGCTTTGATCGTCGTATGCAAATGGCCCAGAAGCTCGGCGACGAGTTCGTGAAGAAGTTCAAATACAGTGGCCCCGAGTCCTACGTTGAATACTATAAGCAAGCCAACAGGCTGCTTAAGAGCGACGAGCTTTCTGCATTCGATATCTCTGGCGAAGACGGAACCGCCTATGGAGATGGTCGTCTCGGTCAAGGCTGCCTCCTTGCCCGTCGTCTCGTTGAGAATGGCGTCAAAGTCGTCGAGGTTATCTCCGGCGGCTGGGATATGCACGTAGACGTGGCAGGTTCCACCGCAACGAGGCTACCCGAACTCGACAAAGCGGTCGCCGCCTTGCTCAATGATCTTGAAGAGCGTGGATTGCTGGAATCGACGATGGTTGCGATCGGCACCGAATTCGGTCGTACCCCGGACATCAACATGAACGCCGGACGAGATCACTACCCAGCTGCCTACTCCTGCGTTCTCGCAGGCGGCGGTGTTGTCGGAGGAACAGTCTACGGATCAACTGACGGAACCGGTAAGAAGGTGAAGTCTGATCCGATGAAGCCCGAAGATTTCCTCGCCACTATCGGCTACGGAATGGGGCTGCCTCTTGACGAGACAATCTACTCGGCAACTCAGCGACCGTTCACGTTCGCTGACAAAGGCAAGCCTGCCACGAAGATATTCGGCGGCTGATTCAATTGTCACAACTTTCTGATTGAACAGGGTTAGGTCGATGACCTAACCCTGTTTGCTTTTGTGCCTTCGCTAGATTCGGGCTACTTGCCGATACAAAAGCTACTGAAAATCTCCCCCAGTATCTCCTCAACGTCTGTTTTTCCGACGATTTCACCGATCGCATCCAACGCACCGCGTAGATCCATCGCCACATACTCCGGTGAGATCCCGTCCATCAAGTTCGAACGGGCCTGGCGCAGATAGTCCAGCGCCTTTGAAAGACAGTGCTGATGCCGCGCATTGATCGACACTAAATTCGCCGTGTCAATCCCGCCGCCATCTGTCACTTCGCGATAGATGAACTGCGAGACGGCCTCAGCCGACTCGACCGCGAGACATGATGTTCGCAATCCTGATTCGCTTGCCCAATCCGGGTGTTCCGGCAAATCAGATTTGTTGAAAATTCGCACCACACGCCTCCCTTCCGGGAGCTCAATGCCTTCGATTAGCCCTCTTGGTTCATTCCCATCGATTACGAGGATGATGAGTTCTGCCAGATCGATCTGGCGTTTACTCCGATCAATTCCTTCACGCTCGATTTCTCCGCCTCCATCCCGCAGCCCCGCGGTGTCGACCAGCCTTAAAGGAAGACCTTTCAAATTTACGACTTCCTCGATTGTATCGCGTGTAGTCCCGGCAGACTCGTTCACGATAGCGCGATCAAAGCCCAGCAGAAGATTGAGGAGGCTTGACTTGCCTGCATTGGGAGCTCCGCAGATAACTGTGTGTAAGCCTTCTCGAAGAATCCGCCCCTGATCGGCGGTAGCGAGAAGCGACTCCACTGAAGACACCATTGAGGCCAGCTTTGTCGCCATGCCATCGGTCGAGTCGGGATCGATGTCTTCGTCCGGGAAGTCGATATACGCCTCTACGTGCGCGAGCAATCCAATGGCAGCCCCCTTAAGTGCTTCAATCTGTGTGCCAAGACTCCCTCCCAGTTGCTCTTGTGCAGCGCGGGCAGCCAGGCCCGTTCGCGCCGTAATCAAATCCATGATTGCCTCGGCCTGTGTGAGGTCGATCTTCCCATTGAAAAAAGCACGCTGGGAAAACTCCCCTGGTGCTGCCGGCACAGCTCCGCTGTCGACGAGCAGATCGACCACTTTTCCTGTGACAATCACTCCGCCATGACAGGCAATTTCTACGGTGTCTTCCCCCGTAAAACTTGCGGGTCCTGGAAACCAAGTCAGCAGAACGCGATCGATTGTTTCCTGCTTTGGTCCAACGATTCGTCCATAGATCTGTTCCCGGGATGACCATTCACCGGCTCCACGGCACCGGAACACAGTGCTGGCGACCCGCCTTGCATCCAGACCGCTCATGCGAATCAACGACACGGCCCCCGTGCCCGGGGGCGAGGCAATCGCTACGATAGTAGTATTTTCAATCAAACTACGCGAATGTCGGAGACGGCGGCCTGCCTGCAACCGAGAAAATATTTTGATTCGCAACGGAATGCGATTCAGGATGCAGGGAGTCCGCGTCCAATATTTCAACCAATGCTGATCAAAGAGCTACCCGAAGACGAGCGACCTCGCGAGAAACTCGTAGAGCGTGGATCTGCTGCGCTCAGCGACGCCGAGATACTCGCGGTATTCTTCGGGACAGGCCGAAAAGGGATGAGCGCTGTCGACTTGGGAAGAGAGATGATCTCAAGATTCGGCAGCTTGCGGAATATGTCCCGGGCGACTTTTGAAGAACTGACAGAAATCAACGGGATCGGCCCGGCGAAGGCAGCGCAACTCTCTGCCGTGTTCGAGTTTGGCAATCGACTCGCCAAAGAGCCTTATTCGGAGCACGCGATCCAATCTCCCGAAGATGCCTTCGATTTGATAGGCCCCGAAATGCAGCGCCTTTCGCAGGAATCGGTTCGAGTGATCCTGTTAAATCACAAGAAACGCCTTATCCATATCGCAGAAGTATTTGTCGGAACGAAGAGCGAATCCTTTTTGAATCCGGCAGAGATACTCCGCAAGGCTATCAGCCATGCGGCGAGTTCGATCATTTTGGCCCACAATCATCCTTCTGGAGATCCCACTCCCAGCCATGCCGATAAAGAGGCTACTGAGCGGATGGTGAAAGCCTGCGAGGCGGTTGGCATCGAATTCACGGATCATATTGTCGTGGGATGCCACTCCAATGCCCGCGAATCCTACTTCAGCTTTCGCGAAGCCGGACTCCTTTAATTATCAACATAATACACCATGTTTATACACCCATCCGCAATAGTCTCGGAAGAGGCAAACCTCGGTGCTGATGTCACTGTCGGACCATTTGCAATCATTGAGGGAGGTACCACGCTTGGTGATCGCTGCGTCGTCGACGCAGCGGCTCAGATTCGCTCTGGAACGGTTGTCGGAGCTGACTGCAAGATCGGTTCAGGCTCCGTTTTGGGAGCCGAACCTCAGTTTCACGGCTTCGATTGCGAAACACGGAGCGGCGTGATAATCGGCGATCGCAATGTGTTGCGCGAGTATGTGACGGTGCACCGGAGTATCGAGGAAGACGTCAACTCAACAATCGGAGATGACAACTACTTCATGACCGGGGTCCACTTCGGCCATGACAGCATTGTCGGCAATCACAACACCTTTGCAAACAACACCCTGCTGGGAGGTCATGTCACATTCGGGAACTACTGTGTCGTCGGTGGAGATTCCGCTTTTCACCAATTTGTGAAAGTCGGCGACTACGTAATGTGCCAAGGAAAGAGCGGAATGTCGCAAGATGTCCCTCCTTATGTGGTGACGGCCAACATAAATTACATATCGGGCCTCAATTCCGTCGGCCTAAAGCGTGCCGGGTTTGGCAATCAGGCCCGCAGGGAAATACGGCAGGCATTTAGCGATATATACCTTAGTTCAACGCCGCTCGCTGAGGCTATCAAAGGCGTTAATTTGGACGAGTTGACACCTGAAGCCCGAGCGTTTTATGAGTTCCTTTCTCAGGATTCCAAGAAGGGATTCTGCATCCGAATGCGCTGACTGATAATTATTTAAGTTTTCTTAACTATCCCCTGCTGTATCTGAAGAATTCGTTGGTTTTTTGGCCATTAAAGAGTAAATGAAAGTTGGTAGAATGGGCTTTTCAGGGCCATATTTTATTTTTACGTCTCAGCAATTTTGATTCTCTTAGACGACAGACACGGAACTACCGTTTCCGATGGGTTGAGACGTGGTTTCGTCGTCGCCTGTCTGGTGCTGGGCTGCCTTCTGTCCCCATTGAATTCGTTGGCTCAGGTGGATGAGTCCGGCCGGGATTCCGATTCGAAGTCTAAGTCGAAATCCAAGTCAAAAAAGGAATCAAAAAAGGAGTCGGACCCGGGTGAGAAATTGATGCTCGATATCCAGGCCGACCTCTCGGACTACGACAGCATACTCGGGATAGCAAAAGCCTCCGGCAACGTCATCGTAAAGTATGGCAACGTTATCATTGAAGCTGACCAGGTGGAGTTTCATCGTTCGTCCGGGAAAATCTTCGCTCGTGACAATGTCCGCATCTTTAAAGAGGGCGAGGTCATCGAAGCCGAAGAGATCATCTACGATACTGAAACTGGTGAGATGACTACAAGCCAGCTCCGCAGTGCGCTCGAGCCGGTCTTCTACACTTCCGATAATATTCAACGTCCGGAAGAGGGCGTGGATGGTCCGATCACACTGCTCGACTCGACATTCACGACGCACGATTCCGCCAATCCTAATTTCCACTTCCAGGTAAAGAAATTAGAAGTCTATCCCGACAAGAAGCTTCTGGTCATGCACGGAGCGAAAGTCTACGTGGGCAAGACTCCAATTCTTTGGTTCCCCTACTATGTCCAGCCTTTGGACTCGGAACTGGGATATTACCCGACCCCGGGCTGGAATTCGGCATGGGGAGGTTTCCTTTTGAACCGATACGGCTTCATGGTCGGGGAAAAGGTATTGGCGACCGGACATCTCGACTTCCGTTCAGATCGTGGCGTCGCAGGCGGAGTTGAATTCGAGTCCATGAAATTCAAAGACAACCCGAATATCGGGCGACTCAACCTCTACTACGCGTACGACACCAATCCCCAAATCGCCTTCAACGGAAGGGATAGATTATTTCCGCCCGATCCCAATCGATACCGGATCAACTTTCAGCACCGCGTCTACTTCCCGGGATCAGACGACGAAACGTTCTATCTCGACTTCGACATCAACAAACTCAGTGATCGGTATTTCTATGAGGACTTCTTTCCGTCCGAGTTCCGGATCGACCCAAGACCTGACAATATCGTCAATTTGGTCAAATTCTTTGACCAAGGTGAAATCTCTCTGCTTGGACGGTTTCAGTTGAATGACTTTTTCCAGACTGACGTACGAGCACCCGAGCTTTCGATCGATATCATTCGCACGCCGATTGGAGATACCGGATTCTTCTATGACGGTGTAACGAGCTACGGGATTCTCGACGATGAACTGGATGCTGACTCGATCCTTGCCGGGATGGTGGATCCTAGCGGTTACAATCGCTTTCGCACCTACCATGAATTCCTGTTCCCAGTCCAACTGGGAGGTTTTCTGAATGTCATCCCTCGAGGTGGTTTGGGATATGCGAACTATACTGATTTCGACATTCCGGGCCTCAGCTCTTTTGACAGCACCACATCTCATGCAGGATTGGATGTTTCATTCAAGATGTCGAAAAAATCTCCGGACATCGTGAACCGAGCCCTCGGGGTCGATGGTATCCTCCACGTTGTTCGTCCCTACATGAACTATTCGTTCGTTAATACGGGTGAGATTGACGGACGATTTCTCCCCATTGACCGACTTACTCCCACGACACGCCTTCGTCCGATCGACTTGCCGCTTTTCACACCGGTGGACGACATCCGGGACTGGCAGATTGTCAGGACAGGTGTTTCGAATCGCTGGATTACAAAGCGTGATGGCCAATCCTATGAGTGGCTTTCATTGGATAATTACATGGAATTTTACATTGAGGACCCTGAGTTTGATCGCCAGATTTCCAACTTTTTCACGGAAGTGGAGTGGCGACCGCTCCCATGGCTCTCTGCCCAGACGACGGCCCAGTTTCCGCTCTTCAACGATGTTCTCGCTTTCTCCGAAGTCACCAGCCGAATCAACTTCATGCCGACCGACTGGTTCCGCTTTGGAGTCGGAGATTATTACTTGAATGACCATCCATTCTTCGAAGACTCCAACCTCTTCACTCTCGATAGCTACACTCGACTTAGCGACAACTGGGGATTTAGCACAGCGCACCGGTTCGAAGCTGACGATCAGACGCTGGAATATCAGCAATACAGCGTCCACAGAGACCTTGCGAGTTGGACAGCGGGCCTGGGTGGGATAATTAGAGACAATCGCCGGGCAGGCAACGAATACGGAGTCGTTTTCACGCTAACCCTCAAGGCATTCCCCAAAGCCTCTCTGCCAGTCGATTTTCAGCCGGGATCTTTAGGCGCGGAATAGTCCGATTGATTGCAATCCGAGCTTTCTGTTAAAGCACTTTCTCGCGCAGATTCCTTTGAGAAATATCTACCTTTCGAAAGCTACATGAAGTTAACAATTATTGGATCGGGATACGTCGGACTTACTACTGGCACTTGCTTTGCAGAAGTTGGGCATGAGGTCGTCTGTGTTGACAACGACAAGGAAAAGGTCGCCACCCTACTACGAGGAGAAATCCCAATTTATGAGCCGGGATTGGCCGACCTTGTCACAAAGAATGTTGCGGCCGGGCGCTTGTCCTTCACAACAAGCACGCCCGATGGGGTCGATCACGGAGATGTCGTTTTCATCGCCGTTCCGACGCCGCCGAATCCAGACGGTTCCGTGGATTTGAAATTTATTGAGAAAGTTGCCCGGGAAATAGCTCCGTGCATCAATTCTTACAAAGTGATCGTGGACAAGTCCACCGTCCCGGTAAAGACAGGCGAGAAAGTGACTGAGACGATCTTGCGCTATGCGCCAGATTCAGACTTCGACGTCGTCTCGAATCCGGAGTTCCTCCGCGAAGGGTCTGCTGTCGCCGACCTCATGAGTCCCGACCGAATCGTTTTCGGTTCCAACAGCGACAAAGCATCAGCGCTGATGAAGAAGGTCTATGAGCCTTTCGTCGCCCCTCTCCTCGTTACAGACATCAACAGTGCTGAGTTGATCAAGCACGCTGCCAATTCATTCCTCGCACTGAAAATTTCTTATATCAACGCTATCTCGGCGATATGCGAAGCTAGCGATGCTGATGTGGAGCTTGTAGCCGAAGGTATCGGGATGGATGCCCGCATCGGCAGATCATTTCTAAATGCGGGAATCGGCTACGGTGGCTCCTGCTTTCCCAAAGATATTGCCGCGTTCATCGCCATCAGCGACCAGCTCGGAGTTCCTTTCGAGTTATTGAAAGAGGTAGAGAAGATCAACCGCGATCAACTGGATCGATTTGTTTCCCGCATCCGGGAGGTCCTCTGGGTCCTCGAAGAGAAAAAGGTCGCCGTTTGGGGATTAACATTCAAACCGGACACCGATGACGTTCGTTGTTCTGTTGCCATTGATCTCGTGGAAAAGCTAGTCGCCGAAGGCGCGGAAGTTGTCGCTTACGACCCGAAAGGAATGGACAGAGTGCGCGATTCCGAACTAGGGCAAAAAATTACTTTTGCAGAGTCGCCGGAGGCAGCCGTTGCCGATGCTGAGGCCCTCATCATCGCAACAGAGTGGCCTGAGTTCGAGAATGCTGACTTCAAGAAAGTAAAAGAGTCGATGTTATCTCCCCTGATTTTTGATGGCCGCAATTTGCTGGAACCATCCACGATGGAGAAATTCGGATTCGACTACCACGGAATCGGTCGTGGAACGACAGTCAGATCGAATTCGGCGCTAGTCGAACCCTGAACTCCTCCCGATTACGAATTCCATTGCCGATTTGGCAATGAAGCCGGTATAAGGTGGTTCTTTCATGTGCCGTAGTATCGCTGTTCTGAAGTTACTGGTTTTCCTCTTCGGATTTTTCTATTCCCTAACAACGACCCTTCTCGGCTTTCCGGATCGCCCGGTAAAAGTTATTGTCCCTTTTTCTCCAGGGGGCGGAAGCGATACGTTTGCCAGGATCATGCTCCGATCGCTTAACTCGGCTGGAGTTTCAGCAGAGCCGTGGGTAGTCGTGAATATCCCCGGTGCCGGCGGATCAATCGGAAGTCGTCGCGTGCTGAATGCTGAACCCGATGGTCATACGATTCTATTCCTACACGATGGCATTGTCACCGCGCGTTATTCGGGGCTAACGGCATTTGGACCAGAGGCGTTCGAACCGATCGCAGGAACCGGATCGCTTGGAGCTGTCATCTGTGTCGGTGAGGATTCGGAATACACCTCCCTATCGCAACTTCTGGACTATGCTGCTGAGAATCCGGATACCGTTACCTTCGCAGCAAATATCGGGGCCCCGAGTTGGTTCATGGCGCGACTGATTCAACATGCGCACGGCTCGGCCGCCTTCCGATTTGTCCAGTCCGGGGGTGGGGCTCGACGATTCTCCGATTTGAAAGGAAACCACGTTTCAGCGAGCGCCTTCTCTGTCGCTGAGTTTTTGAACTTCGAAAGCGGTGGGCTACGGGCCCTTGCTTATCTCGGCGCAGAACGGCACCCTGCTCTGCCAAACGTTCCCACCGCCAAAGAGAACGGATACGATGTCGAATACGAGAATCTTCAAGCGTGGTGGGCACCAAAAGGAACTCCCGCATCTATCGTCGATGAGTTGTCGGGAATGCTGCAGGAAGCGATGGAAAGCGATGAGTTCAAGGCGGAACTAGCGAAACTCCAAATCGACCCTGCTTTCCTCAACGGCAGCGAATTGGAGATCGACATGTCGTTGCGTGCTGGTCGAATTGAAGAACTGGGTTTGGTGCAACCATCGACCGATCTCCCACGGTTAGAGTTTGTTTTCATAGTAGTGGCCGCTCTCGGCGGGCTACTCGCCATTTGCTCAATCCGGCGCTTTCCTCATTTCAGTCAACGGGGTTGGATCACTGATCAAACTCTGTTAAGTCGAGCCGGAATCGCTACCGGACTGGTCGCCACTTATTTGCTCTTGATTCAATTCACGGAGATTCCGTTCGAGGCACTCACATTTGGATTCGTCTTCCTCATTACGATCGCGATCGTAGGTCGCGCGCGAATCACGCGAATCGTCCTCACCAGCATCGCAGTCCCCGGACTCTGCTATTTCCTGCTCCATCGCCTTCTTGGATTGGAACTGCCATGAATCTCGTCGAACTACTACCGTGGATTATTGTCGGGGTTGCTTCGGGAATTTTCATCGGGGCCATTCCCGGGCTTACGGGTGCGATGGTCATCGCGTTAACTGTGCCGCTCACATTCTCGATGGATCAGGACGCGGCACTGGCGTTGCTAGTGTCCCTCTACACCGGCTCTGTGAGTGGCGGACTAATTTCCGCGACGCTGCTGAACATCCCCGGGACGCCAGCGGCGATGATTACCATTCTCGACGCTTACCCGATGACCCAGCGAGGCGAAGCGGGGCGTGCTTTGCGGCTTGCGGTAGGATCGTCCTTTGTAGGCGGTATTCTCTCCGGCGTAGCGCTGCTTTTCCTCTCTCAACCGATTGCTGAGTGGTCCGTTCATCTCAGCCCATTTGATCTGTTTGCCCTCGTTGCGATGGCGATGGTGTTCATCGCATCGGTATCGGAGCCTGGATTAGCAGGTTTAGGAAAAGGGATTCTCTCGGGCATGGCTGGTTGCCTGATCGCGCTCCCCGGAATGCACCCGGCAACAGGGCAGATCCGCTACACATTCGGTTTTGAAGAAATGAGCGATGGGTTTCGTTTACTCCCTGTCTTGATCGGACTCTTCGCTTTCTCCCAGGCATTTCGCGACCTTTTGATTGCCCCAGTAAAAAACACGAAAAGCGATTCGATTGAAATCCGCGACAATAGCCGGGTGAAATTCAAAGAATGGCTTGAGCAGATGGTAAATCTCTTTCGATCCTCATTGATTGGCACAGCCATTGGAATCCTGCCGGGCATCGGCGCCAACATTGGCTCGACGATTGCCTATGGTGCCGCGAGGCAATTTTCGAAGACGCCAGAGCAGTTTGGAAAAGGCTCCGAAGAAGGGCTTGTCGCATCGGAGTCGGCCAACAACGCAACCGTGGGCGGAGCACTTATTCCGCTCGTATCTCTTGGCATCCCCGGCAGCGTCGTAGACGCGGTGCTTCTGGGGGCTTTTGTGATTCACGGATTACAACCTGGTCCCCTCCTATTTGAAAATCACCCGCAGACGGTCGATTCCCTCATCGTCTCCTATTTGATTTCCAACGTCGTCATGCTTTTAATCATGCTCGCATCGGCTCGCTGGATTGCCAGGCTCGCGGGCATCTCGAAAGTCGGGCTTGCACCCGTCATCATTGTTTGCTGCATTGTGGGGTGCTACGCTTTGGGGAACCGCATGTTCGACGTGTGGGTAATGGTCGCGTTCGGACTTCTCGGACTTGTGCTTCAGCGTTGGCGAATCCCTCTCGCCCCGTTCGTGATTGGATTCGTCTTGGCCCCGCTAGCTGAAGAAAATCTCGCGTCAGGACTGATGGCTTCGGGTGGAACTTATCTACCACTCTTGACTCGCCCATTTTCGCTCATCTGTTTGATCCTGACGTTCGTGCTACTGCTACTCACAATCTGGAACGGAAAAAAGGCTTCGCCTCCGCAGAACGACTAGGAAGCCTCCAGAATTTGATTCCCGAAAGATATCAGCGATCGAACTGAGCATCGAAAACGATGTTCGAAGCCGGGAAGTCCACGTCTTTCACATAAGCCGCCGACTCCGCGGCGCCCGCGTCTCTGTCCATGCCTCCGTCTTCCCATTCGACAGAGAGAGGCCCCATGTATTCGACATCGTTCAGTGCCCGCATGATGCGCTCAAAGTCAATATTCCCTCTCCCGACTGAGCGAAAATCCCAAAAACGTTTGTGGTTATGAAAATCGACGTGACCGCCGAACACACCCGCGTCGCAAGGATGCTCAGACCAAGCTGCATCCTTCATATGGACGTGATTGATGCGATCCGAGAAGCGGTAGATAAACTCGACGTAGTCGACGCCCTGATAACCCAAATGGCTCGGGTCGTAGTTGAATCCAAATGCAGGATGATGGTCGATCGCCTCCAGCGCTCGCTCAGCCGAAGCAATATCGAATGCGATCTCTGTCGGATGCACTTCAAGCCCGAATTTGATTCCATTCTCCTGGAATACATCCATGATCGGGCCGAAGCGGTCTGCGAAATCCTTGAATCCTGCGTCAATTTGACCGGGAAGATTCGGCGGAAATGAATAGAGCAGATGCCAGATCGACGATCCTGTAAATCCGTTCACGACGCTAACTCCAAATTCCTTCGCAGCGATTGCCGTCTTTTTCATCTCCTCGGCTGCGCGCTGGCGAACACCTTCTGGATCCCCATCGCCCCAGATATAGTCGGGAAGGATCTGCTGATGCCTCTCGTCGATCCGGTCACAAATGCCTTGGCCAACCAGGTGACTGGAGATAGCGAAGCACTTCATATCGTGCTTATCCAGGAGCTCGCGCTTGGCTTTGCAATACTCAGCGTCAGCCTTATCGACTTCGAAGTGGTCGCCCCAGCAACCTAGCTCCACTCCGTCGTATCCCATGTCCTTAGCCTTGGTAATGACGGTTTCGCTATCGAGGTCGGCCCATTGGCCTGTAAAAAGTGTGACGGGTCTTCCCATGATATTTCCTATGCTGTGGTTGAATTGTTTGCCGGAATATGTCCGAGCCGATAGTTACCGTTTAGCTGAAAAGCAATCAAGCAGAAACGGCACCACGATCAGCAAAACAGGCCGCCAAATTTGAAGCGTCCCGCGAAAACGGAAACAGGCCCCGGAGATCCGGAGCCTGTTCTACCAAAAATTCTGTTCAGAGTCGGAGCTCCTGGATCAAAATGTCGCAATTGCACCGATATGGAATCGACCGGACTCGTTGGTAATCACGTTTTGGGACATGATCGGGTAACCATAGTCTAGACGAAATCTGAACCAGTCGCTGTAAGTGTATCTCATTCCGACACCCACAGAGCCAATCTGGGAGTAGCTAGGCTCTCCCGGAAGCAGTACGTCATTGCCAACATTCGCGGCATCGAAAAACCCGAGGAAACGAAGACTGTCTGATTCATTTTCCCAGTCCATGGCCCGTCCAATTGAAAGGTCCGGAGTGTAGAGCTCGAGTGTGCCCCAGAAACCGTGATCGCCCCGTATGACCCGCTGATCAAAACCACGAACTGTATCATAACCGCCGGCACCCAACTGCTCAGACGCCTGTAAGTTCTCATTTGATGCCTGACCTTGAATCTTGCCCCGGAATGACCAGTCTTCACGCAGTCTGCGCTGGTGTTCGATTGAGCCGAGAGCGTAGAAGTAATTGGCGTCGGACGGAAACCGTGCAGTTTCGAACGTTTTCGTGGAGTTGTGGTTATTGAAATCACCTGGGGAATAGACACCGCGAATATCAAACTGAGTCACACCTTTGTTTCCTTGAATTGTCTCGCGATACCCTAAGCTGAACTGAAAAATTTCGACTGTAGATCCGAATACTCCGGCAGCATTGAAAGCATTAGCATTGGCCAAGTCGATGAATTCCAGGTCGTTGCCATTAGACTTCCAATCGAACCCGAAGTCCATCTCACGCTGACGATTAGCCTTCCCTTCAAGTGGAATGCCATACCGACCGCTCAGCTGGACGTTGCTGCCGTCAGAATCAAGAAACTGTCCTCCGCCAATCGGAATCGGATCGGAATTAATGTCGACGTAAGAGGCGAGCACCGTAAACCAGTGACGCCATGGCAATGCTTGCGTGTAGACAAGTGAATTACCCGCTACGTGCTCGAAATCGAGGTCAGACGTGAACTGATAACTGATGCTGCGAGTCTCCCCGAGAAGATCTCCAAAGTTGAACCCCATGATAATGCGATCCTGCCCCAGGAAGTCGGTTCCCGAATCCTCGTAACCTGTGTAGAACCAATTCGACCTTGTCGCGTAGCTCTTCAGGATAATGTCGGTTGTTCCGAATTCATAACCGGGAGCGTAGACCATGTCTACTTTCCGGTAGGGACTTCGATTCACCCAGGAGAGATCTTGAAGAACATCGGAGGCACGAATGACTTCGCCCTTTTTGATCCGCATCTGACTGCGGATGAATTCTTCCGTATCAGTATCAACACCCTCGACCCGAATACGGGCCAACTCTGACTCGATCACCACCAACTGAACAACACCTGAGGTAATGTCCTGCTCCGGCAGAAGAACGTCGACAACAGGACGATCACCGTCGCGATAGGCGATGATAACTTCTCTCACCATTTCGTCGAGTGAAGTCAGCGAAACGGGACGACCAATATAATGCTGAAGAGTCAATCCAACCTGTCGGGGAAACTCATCAAAATCGTGCCAGATTCCCTCAACGCCCGGCCATCCATCTGGACGAACATCTCCGGGGCGTGGAAGCAACACAACTCCGAGCAACTGATTCACCAGTAACTCTTCCTGGCTTGGGCCGGACTGAATTCCTACAGCCTGGTCTAACTTAAATCGTCCGAGCCGGTCCACCGCGAGAGGGCCGGTTCCACCTCCCGATTCAAGAATGCCCTGTGTATCAAAAACTTGCCCCTGAACTGCCGTCGGCAAAACGTCGATCAGGATTTCAGTTCCATATTGGTCGGTTACAGTCTGCTGAGCTTGCACGCTTGCAGCGCCGCTTAAGATCGCAAATCCACCTAGGAAGGAGACGATACGTTGGATTTTCATCATTTTGAGTCGATCACGGACACTGGAGGTCCTGAGGTAGCTTATTCGATTAACACAGCTTAAGTGCATTGGGAAAGGGTTTTTTCACAATTTTTTCGCTGATTGTGAGTTTGCGAGGATGGTATGCAGCTGCATTGAGAAAATGAAAGAAGAAAATTCAATTGGTTTGGTCGACACCCACGCCCATCTCGCCTCCTCGAAATTTGCGGAGGAAGTCCCGCTAGTCATAGAACGAGCGACCGCAGCGGGAGTAAAACGCATCGTTGCGATTGCATGTGACATCGAAGATTCATTGGTGAACCTCTCGCTGGCAGGGCGCTACCCTACTGTCAAAGCCGCAGTCGGTATCCACCCGCTCTACGTTCACGATCCCGGGGGCACCGATTGGCTCGAGCAACTTGCCAAAATGACGGAGACTTCGGAGGTTGCCGCAATCGGTGAAATCGGCCTCGACTATTTTCATCCTCCACAGGACGGAACAACTGAGGATGAGTGGAGATCTTTACAGCGGGTCTTCTTTGAGCACCAACTGGACCTGGCTGTATCCCGTGACCTTCCCGTTGTAATTCATCAAAGAAACAGCGCTGAAGATGTGCTCACAGTGTTGCGCAATTTCCCTAAAGTTAGAGCCGTTCTACATTGTTTTACCGGCACAATACCGGAAGCAGAGGCAGCGCTGGAACTAGGGCACATGCTGTCCTACACGGGCATCGTTACTTTTCCGAATGCGGCCGAGGTGCAGGAAGCGGCTAGAATGACACCGGCAGACCGCATCATGGTGGAAACGGATTGCCCTTATTTGGCCCCGGTTCCTTTCAGAGGAAAAAGGTGTGAGCCATTCATGGTGACTCACACTGCAGAAAAGGTTGCTGAGTTGCAGGGAGTCGAGGTGGACGAAATGGCGAGAATAACTTCGAAGAATGCAGGGGGATTCTTTCGGAATATATGATTGCCCCCCGACTGTGAAACCCAATCACGCTCGCGCTGCGAATTGCAATTTTGATAAACCGAAGGACGTTACCTCTCCGTAACGGTCTTCTCCGTAACGGTCATCCCCCCCCTTTAAAAATCATGTTCTCAGGTCGCAGCGCTTTGATCCGTGAAAAGAAATTCCAACCGCTTCGTCCCGATGCGGCATCACGAGGACATCACTCGGCGGCGACGTTGACCGACGACCACTCCCTTTTTCTTCTCAATCAGAAGCGCGAAAAAAGTGCGAAAAACGAGAGCCGGGGATTTTTTGCCCGCTTCTTTCGCAAGGCCTAACCTGCGCCTTCCGCATCCATCTTTCTGAGATCTTCCTCGGAAATGATGGCGACACCGAGCGACTCGGCTTTGTCGCGCTTTGAGCCGCCCCCTTCCCCGGCCAGAAGATAGTCAGTATTCTTGCTGATGGATCCAGTCACCTTGCCGCCGAGACGCGCAATTGTTTCGGCGATCTCATTGCGGGGGGCAGAAAGCTTCCCGGTGATCACAAAAGTCTTTCCGGCGAAAGATTGTTCTCTCTCTTCACCGCCTTGTTGGGGAATGGGCGCAAAGTTCTCTGAAGTCGGCGCGATCCCCAGCGACTCGAGTTGACCGAGGAAAGCGCAACCTGCTTCCGAATCGAAAAAGTCCAGCAAGCTCGCAGCCGCAACCCCTCCGAATTCCGACTGCAATTCAAAGGGAGCCAGCTCCTGCTCAAGTTCACTGACGCGAGGCCGATACTCTGCGGCGATTTCCTTTCGGCGTTTCTTTTCCTCTTCGGAAATGTCCTCGTTTTTCGGATTCGCTGGATTTTCCTTTACCCAGTTCTCTTTCTCACCTTTCTCTCGAACCTTTGGAAAAATCTCTGATCGTGGAATTTCCTCCATCGTCTGAACCAGTCGCGAGATCTCCCTCGCAGCCGACACGCCCACTTGCGGAATCCCCAACGCGAACAGCCACCGATGCAACGGCTGAGTCCGGGCCCTCTCGGTAGTCGCGA
>Ga0222633_1001152_pt1 | contig 15630 bp, 14 predicted proteins | sample AntAcemetageno48_FD_179816 | JGI IMG/M metagenome (GOLD analysis project Ga0222633, IMG submission 179816) | Saline water microbial communities from Ace Lake, Antarctica - #48 | ecosystem: Environmental > Aquatic > Non-marine Saline and Alkaline > Saline | place: Antarctica: Ace Lake | collected...
CTTTTCTGATCCGTGGCATCACTACTGGGAACTGGTCGTCGACAATAAACACACCGTCTTCACCAATGTTGACCGCAATATTCCCTCCCAGGCCAAACAGTACATAAAGGTCATCAGTGATCTTCCGGGTTTCGATCTCCATGTTCACATCCCAGCCAAACTCACTCATCAGCGTATCGAGGTCGCGGTTCTCTGGCAGAGGAGGACCATCGTGAGCCCATGAACCCAGCGAGGAAAAAAGTGATATCAACGCTACTAGCGATAACGCACGTTGGTTTTTCATACTATTACTCCGGAAGTTATTATTGTTATTGGATAGCTTCATATAAATAAGGCAGCGAGACATCCATTCGGTAGTCGACTGTCGAGTGGTTATCTGGAAATTCTTCATACCGATGGTTGATACCTAACAGCTGCAGCTTCCTGTTAAATTGCCTGGCACCATACACCAGGTTGTACTGATCACTGGATCCACAGTCTATAAACAAGGCTTTCAGGCTTTTTAGATTGTGTTGAGCCTCGGCATGCTCAACCATCCTGACAGGATCCCAGGCAAGCCAGTTAAGCCACCGATCCTCAATTATTTCACAGGTGTCCGTTGTCACGGGTAATCGAACACCATAGGGAGATTCCGGGTCAGGATCATAGGTTGCCGCCATGGCAAGCATCATCAGGTTATGGAACTCATGGCCCTGAACTTTCTTACTCTGGTGGATTTTCTCAATATACGCACGAAAGTTATGGTCATAATTCGCAAGCCCGCGAAGTACGCCAGGAAATTCCCCTCGATAACAGAGCTCGAAGTCCATGTCTCCCGAATGACAGGCAATGCCAGCCCAGGTATCTGCGCGACGCAGCCCATGCACCAGCGACCCATAACCACCGGAAGATTTACCGAAGATAGCCCGGTGGTCGCGGCCCTGTTTTATTCGAAACTGGTTCTCGAGTGTCGAAACCATTTCATCGCAAAGAAAATCCTCCCAGTTACCCATCGCCGCTGAGTTGATGTACTGGTTGCCGCCCAGGGATGTAAAACAGTCCGGAAATGCGACGATAACCGGACCCATCGCGCCACTGGCGATCAGCCTGTCCACCTGCTGAGGGACATTTTCCTGGAACGCCTTCCAACCCACATGGCCAAATCCGCTACCGGTGAATCCAACAATATCGACCATCAGCGGATAGTCATCGGTCGACTGGTCATAACCTTCAGGCAGATATACCGCAACGCTACGATCTGAGGGATCACCCAACAGGTTGTTTTTCAATGCGTCAGAACGAACCTCTACAACCTCGATTCTGCCTCTGGGCCTGGTAAAAGGATGGTTTGGCAATTTTTACTCCTAACCTGAAGCACACAGGGAAATAGTTGAACAAAAACAAAGAAAGATGGTGAAGGTCATCAGATTGGCAATCACCAACTCAGACGTTCCAACAGTGACGAGCGCATTTAGCTAAGAGCGATTCGAGCCAGGCGGTGTTAGCGCGAGTAACACCGCTGACTCCGGATCACTGACTACTTCTGTTCGATATCAAGCGGACGATAATACTCTCTGCCCTGGGCGACATACTCCCCCATCACCTGCATAAAGGTTTCACCCGCTGACCCTTCCTCGGACAGGGTCAGGTTCTGGCGAATAAAGTTAATGCTGTCAGGGTTCAACGCCTTGGCCATCTCCCAATAGACCTCGGTCTTTTCTTTCTGTCCATGCGCACGAAACAGGTTCGCCAGACGAAAAGCAGCGTCAGCCTTAAGCTGATCAAAACTGTGTTCTCGGATATTGCCGGTCACCGTCGCTGCAGACTGCACAAACTCACTATCAGCGCCCCTGGCGACCCAGTCCTTCAAGGCGGGAGTGTAAACATCATTGCCAAAAGTGATCGCCTGCTCACCTTCTCCGATGGCGTGGGTTTTGGAGTAGGTACCCTCGTCAATCCGAACGATCCTGCCCTCTTCATCGATCCAGACAGATGACGGAACGTTCACAAAGTTAAAGGCACTACTGATAATGTGGTTTTCATCAACCACCTGGATATAGGTTGGATTGGCCGCATCAAAGATGGGTCCGGCTGCAGCTTCACCACCGGTGTCTTGCGCAACACAGATAAGGACAAAATTCGGGTCGTTTATTTCTTCGTAGACTTGTTGCCACACGGGCACATCAAGAAAGCATCCTCACCAGGAGGACCAGGTCACGAGCAACGCCTTTTTACCTTTAAGGTCTGTCATCCTGATCACTTTGCCTTTGCGGTCAGTGACTTCGAATTCTGGCGCCATGGCATCGACCATCATGTTTTGACGTTTTGCAGGTATCTCGGCAAAACTCCAAACACCGGCTTCACGATCAACCACATAGGGTTGCTCCAGCAGTTCAGCAAAGGCGGTCAAATCAAACCACTGTTCACCTTTCAGCGTGACCAACAGTTCATCGTTCAACGGAACGCACATGTCTGCATAACACGCGCCCTCAGGTTTCAACTCAAAACCGTTGATACGGCCAAGGTCTTCCGGCTTGATCAGTAGATTGTCGCCGCCGCGCGTTTCAGCAAGGGTAATTGTTCGTCCCTGATACAGGACTGTGGTACTACCGACAGGATGTATCGGTGTCTCCTTAAACGGATGTCGAAGCTCTGGGTACGCCATGAAGGCTTCAGCCATGAGGTTTCTCCTTAATTCCAAAATGATGGATATTGAACTGAATAGCTGACTGGCATATTACGTTACTTTGAACACTTTGGCCCGCGCTAGCCGTAAAAGCAAAGGTAGGCGGTATCGACAGGTACCTGTACCTGGAACTTGGCGTCACCCGGCACATGAAACTCAGCACCGTCTTTATAAGATTGCCAATCGCTGCTGCCGGGGAGTTTGACGTTCAATTCGCCCACCACCACCCGCATCAGTTCCGGCGCACCGGTACCAAATTCATATTCACCTTTCGCCATTACGCCTACCGTGACGGGCTTTGCGTGACCCTTGAGAGCCAGAGACTGGACATTGCCGTTAAAGTATTCGTTGTGCGTGATCATCGGTGGGGCTCCTGTTCGAATTGATTGCCGCCAGCCTCGCAAAGTGAGCTGGCGAATATGCTCAGCCGGAGATTTTCTCACGCCAACCACGCCAACACCAATGAGTAGTCAGTTACCTGGCATCAGGTTCAGTACTGTCAGGTCAATGAGGATCGCCGTAAAATATCGAGGGACAAGCTGGACTTAGGACACCAGTTTCCTGACACCAACAACGATCTTCCGTACACCCACAGCCGTGCCCTGAATGATCAATAAGCTGCTCACCTGCACCTTCTCCATGATCAATGCGGCATCCACCTGATCCATGCGAGTCTGGAAGCCGCTCAACGTCGGGTTATCGTCCGCCAGCTGCTTTACCCGGGAAGAACCACGGCTCAACATGTAAAGCGCCCCGGCCAAAAAGAGAACACCGGGAAGAATGGGTATCAATAAACCCACAACGCCCAACACCAGGAACATGATCCCCAGGGTCAGGTAAACGAGTTTTTCTGCGCCACTTGCCATTGCTTCTATCTCATCTGATTGCTTGAACCATAGAATGCAGATTCCATGCCAGCAGACCAGGAAATCCATAACTCACTGTTATACATGATATTTGTTTGAGCTTCCTCGAGAACCGGGAAAGCCTGGTCACTAAAAATGCCACAATGTGGTGAGAAATACCGCCAAACTATGCAAACCTCGGTACTGAATAAACAGTCCTTAATAAACAGTCCTTAATAAACAGTCCTGAAAAAAAAGTCCGGGGGAAAAAGTCCGAAAACCGGGGTCTGCAGTTCAACAAATCACATTTCAGGGTTAACTATCCAAAGATGCAAAGTTCTTCCCTTCGCTAACTAACTTCTTCAGTAAATCGGAAGGCTTCCACACTTCGTCACCGGTTTCCTTATAAAACCGTTCTATGTCTGCCAATACATTCTCCAGACCCTGCGTATCGGCGAACCACATCGGGCCACCCACATGAGTCGGGAATCCATATCCATTGACATAGACGGTATCGATGTCGCCGGCGCGCAGGGCATGGCCTTCTTCCAGCAATTTTGCGCCGATGTTTACCATCGGGTACATGCAGCGCTTGAGTATCTCATCGTCAGAAAAGTCTCGGCGCGTATAGCCTGATTCTTTCGATACCCTTGCAATCACCGCGTCTGCCTCAGGATCCGCCAGCGGTGTTCTGTCGCCGTCTGCATACTGGTAGTAACCTTTGCCGTTCTTCTGACCGTAACGACCCAATTCACAGAGTTCATCCGGGATTCTGGCGGTCACTTCATTGGAACCACCCATCATCTTGCGTGCACGCCATCCAAGATCCAGGCCAACCATATCGTTCATAGTGAACGGGCCCATGGCCAGACCAAAATCATAGATCACCTTGTCGACCTGCGCCGGCGTTGCACCTTCAAGGATCATCAAAGCTGCCTGGCGTGTATATCCACCCAGCATTCTGTTACCGATGAATCCCGGGCAGTTTCCTGCCATCACAGAGACTTTCCCTAACCGCTTACCGAGCGCCATGGCTGTACCAAGCACCACGGGGGATGATTCCTTTCCGCGAACAACTTCCAGGAGCCGCATGACATTGGCAGGGCTAAAGAAATGCATGCCACAGACAAACTCAGGTCTTTTTGTCATCCCAGCAATCGCGTCCACATCAAGTCCTGAAGTATTTGTTGCAAGGAGAGCACCCTCCTTCATCACGTTGTCGAGCCGGGCGAATATTTCCTTCTTCAGATCGAGGTTTTCATAGACCGCCTCAATAACAATATCTCCGTCGCCGAGGTCATCAAAATTCTCAGTAGGGATGATCAGGGACATCCGCTTATCCATCTCTTCCTGGGTCAGTCTTCCCTTGGAAACAGTGCGGGCGTAGTTGCCCTCAATCACTTTTATTCCCCGTGCAAGGTTTTCAGGTTCGTTGTCATGAATCCGCACGGGTATACCAGCGTTAGCAAAACACATCGCAATACCACCACCCATTGTGCCAGCACCAATGACAGAGCCTTTGTTAATGTCCAGCAACGGAACATCTTTGGACAGGCCCGGGATCTTGTTCGCCGCCCGCTCGGCAAAGAAAATGTGGATAAGTGCTTCTCGCTGGGGATCTGCCATACATTCTGCAAATCTTGCGCGTTCCACGGCCATGCCGTCGTCAAAGGTTTCGGCATTCACCGCGGCTTCGATACATTGAAGAATCTGCGCCGGCGCAAACTGTCCACGGTGAGTCTTATCCAGATTGGCAGCGAATTGTTCGAACAACGCCTTGTTGCCCCGATCGGCTTTAATCTTGTCTTCCATATCCCGAATCTTTCGGGTCGCCCCACCAGCGCCTATAATTTCGTGGGCATAGGCAATTGCGTCATCAACGATGTCACCACTGGCAACCCGATCGACTATACCCAGAGCCAAGGCGTCAGGCGCCATGATCGGATTACCGGAAATAATTGCCGGGACAGCCGCCTCTGCACCAATAAGCCTGGGTAGTCTCTGAGTTCCACCAGCGCCTGGCAGCAAGCCCAGCTTCACTTCCGGCAAACCAACAGGCGCCGTCGGCGCGGCAATTCTATAGTCACAGCAAAGCGCAACTTCAAGCCCGCCGCCAAACGCCGTCCCGTTAATCGCGGCGATGATCGGTTTGGTACTGCCTTCCATCATGTCCAGTGCCTGGCCGAGGCTAACGCCTTCAGTTGCAGCGGCACCAAACTCGCTGATGTCAGCTCCCGCAATAAATGCCCTGTGCATTCCCGTCAAAACAATAGCCTCGATAGCATCATCAGCCAGAGCGGCGCTCACGCCGTCAAAGAGCCCCTGCCGGACGCCAGATGACAGCGGGTTTACGGGTGGATTATCAATACTGAGGAGTGCGATGTTGCCGCGAGCTTCGTAATGGACGGTACCTTTCATTGGATCTTCTCTCGTTCAAATCGCGCGATTATATCCCAGATAGCCAGATAGTACTTCGCAGGGGATTTATACCGTCTGTATATCGGTGATAGTAGACTTGGGTCAATTTGGTACTATGGACCTCCAAGAATTTCCCAGTAACCCAAGTGGCCGATAAAACTCCAGCACTGGCACCTCCAGAAAAGATACTTCCGGCGCTAATCCACCACTATTCGCTGGAAGACTCGTCCGGTTCTGTCTCAGACACCGCCCGCCTGATTGACCTGTTGCCGAAACTACCCTCCCTTTCGACCGAGGATCACGTTGATACGATTAGGACCCAACTGAAGCTCCATGAGCCCGGCTCCGTCTTCACGAAAGAAGATATGGCGGTGATCGCCTTTGTAGATGAGGCGGTGACCGAAATCCTCGCCCAGACTGACCTCGACTTCAAGGTCGAGTCCTTTATCCGGAACATTGCTCCCCGGGTTGCGGCAGTTGGACTCTCGAAAGATATTCATGCGGTCACAGAACCAAACGAACTGTTCGATCTGATGGACCTCATTATTGAAGAATGCATCGGGTGGAGTGAGGATCTGGGCATCCTCGGGCATCAGTTTATGGAAAAAGTCAGCGCGACTATCTCCGGTTATTCAGTGGGTCGTCTTTCGACAGAGCAATGCATCAAGGAATTAAGGTCAGTCTTCAAAAAAGAAGCGCCCCTGTTCAAGAAACTTGAAGAAAGACTCTGTGCGCGCGAACTCAACGTACTTTCCGGCAAGAAAGGTGAGTTTATCAGTGCCGAGGCCCTGAACAAGGCGATGACCGGGAATCAACTGCCACTGTTCATCATTTTCATGTTGCAGGGACCCTGGTACGAATTTCTGCAGGACGTCTACGTTCATTTTGGCGGTGACAAATCCAAGGAATGGGAGAATGTTCTCAAGCTGACTGACGCGATGATCTGGTCATTGCAGCCGGGTAAAGACAGCAAAAAACGATCTGAGCTCATTCAAAGCGTTCCTGCCCGCATCAAGTCATTCTGCAAGAATGCTGACTTTGACACTGATCTCGTTATTTCAGCGCTTGCGGACCTCGAGGGCGAGTACGAATCAATCAACGCCGGAAACCCTTCAGACGGGTGCGATTTCGAGTTACTGGAAACCGACGATTCCATGGCCGCAGCATTACAGGAAGCATCAAGAAAGGCCGTCGATGAAATAAAGAAAATTCCTCTTGGCCAATGGTTTCTGTATGACGACCCGGCTGAACCGGAAGAAAAAGTGGCGCGGATAAAACTCATCCTCAACTGGACAGAAACGGAACAGCTGTTGTTAACCAACCACAACCGCCGAAAAGTCGTCCACATGTCCTACGGTGAGATGGTCAACCACATCCAATCCGGGGTGCTCAGAAAACTAAACCCCATGAAGTCGGCCTCGGAAACAATCAAAGCCCACCTGTTCTCCGTATTAAAAGCCGTCAGCAAACAGAACAAAAAAGAAAAACAGATAGAAGTCCAACAGGAACGCCGCGCTGTCTCTGTAGAGTATTCACACCAGCGAAAAGAAGACCTTGAGCAACAAATGGTGGTGCTGGAGCAGAAGGCAGAGAAAAAGAAACAGAGAGCGATGGTTTTACGCCACAAGGCCCGCAAGAAGTACGATGCAGCAGAAGCAACCGTAAACTCTCTGAAACCTGATGCCTGGGTAAAGCTATCCATCATGGAAGGTACCCAGACGCCCTGCAAACTGGTGGCGATCGTCGCATCCAACCAGACCTACATCTTCGCAAACAGGGCGGGATTAAAGGTCGCGGAGTACACTGCCAGCCAGCTTGCACATATGATCGTCACGGAAAACAGCGAGATTCTGGATACGGGGGCAGAATTTGAAAGCGCGCTGGCCGCCGTTGTCTCCGGGCTACGAGACGACAAATCCAAGAGCTACGAAGAGCTGACCGGTGACTCAGCGTAGCATCATCATGAATCTACAGGCATCTCATTGATTACGGAAAATATCACCTTCGATAAACTCCTGGCCGATATCGACCTGCAGATCGAAATACTGAACGCCATCGCGGCAGACAACCCAATCCTTAATGAACAACTGCGACTGTTGCACGAGTCCCGCGAGATGCTGATCTTCCAGGAGATGGAAATTCATCGCCTTGAAGAGCTGATCGACCCGGATGAACTGAATGATCATTCCTACATCATCGATCAGCAAACCGATGAAGCCTGAATGCCGACCTTTTGTATTGGGTGACACTGACGCTGTCGTCGCCCTCCTCAGGGAAGTCCTCCCTGATGACCAGCCCCACAATGACCCAAAAGCCGTTTTAGTGCTCAAAACGCGAACGGACAATTTGTCCTTCGTCTCAATCATCGACGGCACGGTATGTGGATTTGTTATGGCCGGATTCGATGGCCACAGGGGGTGGCTATACCAACTCGCCGTGGATCCAGACAAAAGAAGATCTGGTATCGCAACAGGTCTTGTAAAATACGCCACAGAACGTTTGCGCAAGCTGGGCTGCGAGAAGTTGAACCTCCAGGTTCGGGAAGGAAACGCCCCGGCGGAATCGTTCTACGAATCACTTGGGTTCACTAAGGAACCGCGGACCAGTATGGGGAAGCTGCTGTTATAGCAGTCCTTCTAGCTACTCTTCTCAGTGGACACCGGGTTCCCAACATTAAAGATACCTGCGTCATACCGGGCGCCCGCCACTCGTTCCAAATCCGGCGGGAACTTCCGTCTTTTCTCGGCGTAGTAACGCTCCCGAAAATCTCCTTCAGAAGCCTTGTTATAGGTGGCGTATAAAGCCCGGCGGGATGCGTCGCTAAGGTTTGGCGCCGAGCGATGGGGAACATAGGAATCGAAAAGCACAAGATCGCCAGGGGCTGTCTCAACGGGCTCCCACTTGAAGCGCGCAATAGCATTGTCGGACAGGGTAAAGTCTTCATTCATTTCGAGTGATTCATCCAGGCGCGGTGTTCCTGCAATTTCCAGACAACCATTGCCTTTTGTCGCCTGGTCAATGCTCAACATCATCGTGACGTGGAACCGTTGCCCGAAGGTTGTAAAAGCTGGCGCATCCTGATGAGCCGCAAAGCCCTGCCCTCCGGGCAGCTTGAAATTTATTTTTTCCTTGAACAGCGCAGCACGTTCAGACATCAGGTAAGAGAGAAGATTAAGGTTCGCATACCCCTGCAACAGCTCTCTGAAAACCGGCTCATACTGCAGAAAGTTTTCGACCCGGCACAGGGTACGATTGTCGCCGCCAGCACTTTCAAAATACTTCATCCACTTACCGGCAACTTCCGGTCTTGTCTGTAAGTCGTCAGTAGCGGCTTTGATCGACGCCATTTCGGCTTCGCTATACCACCCTCTTAGTTGCAGCCAGCCGAAGCGATTCCAGTGATCCAGTTGCACATCAGAAACCGGCACCCGGCAATGACGCACCAGCATCGCACGATAATATTCAAGGTCAGGTCTGTCAGCGTTGAGCTCCTTGGCGGCCTCATCCCATGACCGCAGGCGCAATGCATCCCTGAACACGGGGCTCGCTTTAAAGGCGGATAACTCAGCATTGCTCATTGGGCCGCCCTGATAGTCCAATGTCCTTCGGCTCGCCTTTGACAACCTTGTTGTATATCCGACAGTAGTCGCAGCCAGGTAGCGCTTCGCATCGACATGGGCAGCTACCAGCGCACAGATTTCAGGTTGTAAACCGATGGCGGCCAGATATTCCGCGCCCAACCGGTCATGGTCCCTGGCACCCAGGCGTTCCATCTGCGAAGCCTCTGGATGGCACCAGTGCCCCACGTCGTGGAGGAGTGCTGCAAGCACCAGAGGTTCACCAGCACCCGCCTCAAGTGCGAGACCTGCTGCCTGTAATCCATGTTCGAGCTGGCTCACGGGCTCCCCGACATAGCCCAGTTCTGAAAGGCTCTCGAGGGATTTCAACAATTCGGCAACGTTCATGGGGCTATTTTTGCACATCTCGGGGCGCTCAACTATGCGTTCCAGGATCAATGCTGGCCATCTTCCTTTCTGTCTCGACTGAACGAAGGTATCCTGCAGGTCGTGGTAGGAAACCAGGCCGGAGGCCATACGTTATGAGTCGTGCATCATGAGTCAGCAGATTGATCAGTTCCTGGATGCGCAGGATATCCCGGGTGTTATTGCCCTGGGGACGACGGCAACAGATACGATTTACGAGGGCGCCTTTGGCGTGACCAATGTCGACACGGGAAATGCAATCACCATCGACACCCCTCACGCCATCATGTCGATGACGAAACCTGTCACATCCTTTGCCATCATGCAGTTGGTAGAGGCTGGCAGAATTGAACTGGATGCTCCCGCGACGGATTACATTTCCCGTTACCGGGGTATGACGGTGTTGGACCAGGTGGACCTGGCGAACAAGTCCTACACCACCAGGCCACTGGAAAGAGATTTTTCAATCCGGCACCTGCTCACCCATACCGCCGGGTTCGGTTATACCTTTTGTAATGAGACTTTGTACGGCCTTCGGCCGGAAGCTGAAAAAAGTGATTTCCCACTCGTACACCAGCCAGGAGAACGCTGGACCTACGGCATTGCCACCAGGGTTCTGGGAGAGATTGTCGCCGAGGTAACCGGCAATGATCTTGGCACCGCGCTTAAGCAAATGATCTTCGATCCTCTGGAAATGCGAGACACTGGTTTCGAGACCAGGGAAAGCCAGGTTTTTCCTCACAATCGAACCGAGAACGGCTGGACACCCGCCAAACAATTCCCCGGCATGCCATTGGGTGATGGGGGACTGATCTCAACAGCAAGGGACTACGGAAAGTTCCTGCGCTGTCTGCTGCAAAAGGGTAAACCACTCATCAGTGAAGCCACCCTGAAATCCATGGTGACTAACCAGATCGGTGAGCTCACGATACAAACACAACCGGCTGCGAACAAAGCCTGGACTCACCCGTTTCCCACAGGGGCCGGTGTTGATAAATGGGGCCTGGGTTTCCAGATTCACATGGCACCGGACCAGGGTATGAGAAGCCCCGGCAGCTATAGCTGGTGCGGCCTGCTGAACACCTATTTCTGGGGTGATCCGGTCAGGCAGGTCGGGGGTGTTGTCATGATGCAGGTCCTGCCTTTGTATGACCCATCGTGCCGGGACACGCTTAACGGGTTTGAACGTCGCTTCTATGAACTTGTCGGCTAGCGCAGGTGCTCGACCCAGAAACGTGTACCACCGGCCACACCGATTGGCATCAATATCAGGTTCACCACCGGCACCGTTAACAACAGGTAGGCAGGCAACCCGAACATCAGGGCATCAAATCGCCTCGAACCCAAACGCGATTTCAACTCACTGAATGAAACATCGTTGTTGTCCGCGGCGTAATCCGCGTACTGGATCGACATCATCCACGCTCCGAATAACACCCAGAGGAACGGCGCAACCGTGTTGATAACCGGAATGATAGTGATCAACAGCAAACCCAGTAACCTTGGCAGTATGTAGAGAAATTTCACAACCTCCCTGGCAAGAGACCTCGGCAGGATTAACCAGGGCGATACGCTTGATTGCGGCGCAGAACCGGTCAGTGCCTGTTCCACTTTAATCGACAGAATCGCGTTGAAAGGCGAGGCAATGATGTTCGCCACAAACGTAAAAACAAAAAGAATCAGTACCAGCAATACGATTAGCGCAATGCCCCAGACCAGCCAGTAAAGTGCTGCCATCCAGTCAGGGAAAAAGCCCATAATCAGCCCAACCCAGTCATCGAAGTGCGTATAGGACAACCCTGCCAGCAACGTCAGTACGACAGCATTAATCAGACACGGAACAACGAAGTATCGCCGCAGACCGGGACGGCGGATCAGCTGAAAGCCATCAAGGAAACATTGAAGACCAGTCATCGTACCTGCAGGTAATAATCCGTAATGGGCAGGCTACGAATGCGCCTGCCGGTGATTTTGTAAAGCGCATTGCAAACCGCAGGTGCAATAACCGGGGTCGCTGGCTCTCCCAGACCACCCCACTTGTCTGCCCCTGATAGCGCCCAGTGAATATCTATCTCTGGCGTCTCGTGCATCCTCAAAATGCCGTAGGTATCGAGGTTATCCTCAAGAATACGGCCATTTTCAACAGTGAGCTTTCCATATAATGCGGCACTTAATCCAAATAGCACAGATCCCTCGACCTGTTCTTCCGCCGTCATCGGGTTAACCAGATTCCCGCAATCAATAGCGACCGTCACCCGGTTGATGGTGACCTCGCCATTGTCGACAGTCACTTCCGCCACCTGACCGCAGACTGTCCCATAACTCTTATGGATAGCCATGCCCATCGCGGTTCCGCGCGGAAGGTTTCGTTTTCCCCAACCTGATTCCTGCTCCAGGACATCAAGCACGTCAAGGTATTCAGGTTTGTCTGCCAGCATCTGGCGACGATAGGCTATAGGATCCACACCCGCGGCGCCCGCCATCTCATCAACAAAGCATTCCATCGCAAACGCATTGATGGAATGACCACCGGAGCGCCACCACCAACTGGTTAGATGGGTATTCTTCCTCGTATGGGTAAATTCATAGGCAGGCAGACTGTAAGGGTGATTACGAAGCCCCTCAACCGAGCTGTCATCGATACCCTGAAAGCTCTTATCCTGATCGTACCTGATGGAATGTGTCACTGAATGGTTACTTAAAGCGATCAGTTGCTTGTCGATATCAAACCCGGCCTTGAACCTCATGGCTGACATGGGACGGTAGGCGCCCGATCTTAATTCTTCTTCCCTGGTCCAGATCATCTGGACAGGTCGGTCGACCTCCATGGCAATTCGGGTGGCTTCAATCACAAAATCCATGTGGCTTCTTCGCCCGAAGCTGCCACCCAGAAAACAATTGTGGACATAAATGTCATGAGGCGCCTTTCCGGTTAAACGGGAAACAGCATCAACAATGCCCTCAGGGTCCTGGTGGCCCACCCAGACATCAACCTTTGAATCCTGCACATGAACCGTACAGTTGAGTGGCTCCATGGGAACCTGGGCCAGATAGGGCACGAAATAGTCCGATTCGATTGTTCGCTCGGCATGATCCATCAAGTATCCGATCTTGCCTTTCGACAGCATGACTTCACCTGCCCCCGAAAATTCTTCGAAGAAATCCCGTTTAATCGTATCGGTAAATGTTTTTCCCTGCTCCCCAAGATTCCAGAAAACCGGCAGTTCATCAGCGGCGCTCTTCGCACGCCAGAACGTATCGGCCACCACCCCTATGGCACTCTCCATCCTGACGGCCTTAACAACACCAGGCATGTGGCGGATTGCATTGAACCTCAGACTCTTAACCGTCCCGCCAAGCACCGGACTGTGAACAACAGCGGCATATAACATATCGGGTAAACGTACATCCATGCTGTAAATCGCGGAGCCATCTACCTTGGCTGGAACGTCCAATCTCGGTGTTGCCAGACCGAGCAGGTTGAACGCTTCAGGCGTTTTTATTTTCACGTTCGCGACGCTGACCTGCGAAGCAAGCCCTGCCACCTCACCGAAACTCAAGGACTCACTACTGCCGGATCGAAAGATCCTGCCATAGTCCGCGTAACAGTCCTCAGGATCGACGGTCCAGGTTTCAGCAGCCGCCTTGATCAGACGCTCTCTTGCTTCCGCGCCAACAAGCTGCAGGGTTTCACGAGACAGCTGCACAGCATCACTATCGCGGGTTTGCATGCGACCATAGATCCCTGACAAAAGCACCTGCCGATTAACATCGGCATACTCGACTTTTACTTTTCGCCAGTCGGCCTCAAGTTCCTCTGCGATCAGCATCGGCATGGATGTCATCACACCCTGCCCCATTTCCGCCTGTGCAACCCTGATAATCACAGATTCATCTGGCTCAATCACCAGCCATGCACTGATTTCGCTATTGGTAACCGACGCCATTTTATAAGGTCGCACAGTCGCCAGGGACGGAATCGTGAAAGCGATTGCCAGCCCACCGGCTGAGGTAGATGAGACCTTGAGAAAATCCCGCCGGGTAAGATCCATCAGGTCTCACCACGACCCAGCGCAACTTTCTTTATCGCTGACCGAATTTTTGAATAGGTACCACACCGACAAATGTTGGTCATTGCCTGGTTGATTTCCTCATCAGTGGGATTGGATTTTTCATTCAGCAACGCCACCGCGGTCATCACCTGACCAGACTGACAGTAGCCGCATTGCGGCACATCTTCTTCAATGAACGCCACCTGTACAGGATGACTGGCATCACTGGAAAGACCCTCAATGGTGATAATGTCGAAGCGCTGCGCTTCCGCCGCGGTCGTCATACAGGACCTGACTGGCTTGCCCTGCATAAGGACAGTACAGGCACCGCACTGACCGATTCCGCACGCGAATTTTGTACCCGTTAAGTTCAGATTATCCCGCAACACCCACAACAAGGGTGTGTCCGGCGAAACGTCCACCTCGACATCTTCCTTGTTAATATTCAAACGAACCATGTCGAAACCCCGGACTCAGCGACTATCGGATACCTTCCCAGGCTTTCAGCCTCGGCAGCTCTCCATTGTCCACAAGCGATGAGGTGTTATCAAAATGCTTTACGGTTCTTTTCTCCAGGTCGTATTTCGGCCAACCGGGTTCATCACCCTGAATGAACCGAATCCACACGCTGTGCATCTCATCTGCAACAGATTGAGGCAGTTCCCCCTGCCCGATAAAAGCATCGACCCCTGAAGACGTCAAGGTATTGAAAACAAAGGGTATTTCCAGCGCATGGGTCGCTTTTAGATGAGCATTCCTGGACTCCCAGTCGAACTGGTACATCCATGTGTCGGCCCCCTGCGCAAGCCGGTCTTCGACATGGCGAATTGCCGGAATCCTGAAAGTAAAATCTGTCCCCAACTCAATCGAGAGTTCAGTCTCTGAGGCACCAGGCAGCATCTTCCGATAAGCCTCTACCAGTGATTCACTACCGTAGGAATGGGCCTGACGCCTTAGTCTGTCAGAGGATATTTCCTCCATAACAAAAAGCGTGTTTTCATCCTTGTTGGTTCCCGTCAGCACCGGGACACGCGCACCTGCGCCGGCCCTGATGGCTTCGCGAAGCGGGATGGGCAGCACTTCATTTTGTTCAACCGGATAGAACGCCTGCACACCATTACCCAGATTCATCTCGTTGTAGCGCGCGTCGGCCCGACTTTGCGCCTTCAGGATGTCCAACGCACTTGCCGATATCAGATCAGCAATGGATTCGGCACCAAGTTCGTCAATCAGCAAATCTGCAACTTTCTTCCCGACCTCAGGCGTCAGGGTGTGATGCGTCGCCCCGCTTTGTGGAATCGCACGTCGAAACAACCCCTGTGCCTGCTGGCATCCGAGCAGCGTTGCAACTGAAAACCCGCCTGCGGATTCACCCGCGATGGTGACCTTTGATGGATCACCTCCGAAGCCTGAAATATTGTCCCTCACCCACTCCAGCGCCTTGATCTGGTCACAGATGCCATTGATACCCGAAGTGGCATATTCATGGCCAAATCGAGACAGGTCAGTGAAACCCAGTGCGCCCAAACGGTAGTTGATCGAAACAACAACGATATCTCCATTCAGCGCGAAACTGGTCCCGTTGTACCATGGCACTGCGCCCTGTCCCGACCTGTAGGCTCCACCATGAATCCAAACCAGCACGGGTCTCTTTTTCTCATCAATGG
>Ga0222633_1001153_pt1 | contig 15614 bp, 15 predicted proteins | sample AntAcemetageno48_FD_179816 | JGI IMG/M metagenome (GOLD analysis project Ga0222633, IMG submission 179816) | Saline water microbial communities from Ace Lake, Antarctica - #48 | ecosystem: Environmental > Aquatic > Non-marine Saline and Alkaline > Saline | place: Antarctica: Ace Lake | collected...
TACCTCTTGTCAAATGCGAGATTGAGTCCATTAAGTCCATGTAGCAATGCGTTTGCAGAGAACTCTGGTTCAGGTGAACCGTCGGCGAGACGGAAATTTTCCATTCGGCTGAGGATTACTTTGAAACCAATGTTCATTTCTCGTCGACTTAAAGCAGCACCGAGACAATGATGAACGCCTTTGCCAAACGCCACCTGTTCTTTTAGGTTGGTTCTGGTCAAATCGAATTTGAAAGGATCCGGAAATTTGCGCTCGTCATGATTGGCGGATAGGAATCTGGCAAAACAAACAGAGTCTTTAGGAATCGTCACACCGTGCATTTCTACATCTTCGTTTGTTCGGCGAAACATATTGGACGATGGGCTAGAGATACGTAAAGTCTCTTCGACCAGGTTCGAAATCATTTCGGGAGAAGGGTCATCTTTTAATAATTGATACTGGTCAGGATTTTGTATCAACAACCAGATGCCTTCGGTGAGAGAGGCCGAGGTTGTCTCATTTCCTGCTACGAGTATTTGCGAGATCATCGACAGACACTCACTGTGCGAGAGAGCTTTCTCTCCATCCATGCTAGCACTCATGATCTTAGAGAGAATGTCCTCCCTTGGATTCGCGCGGGTCTCTTCCACTCGTTTCACAAAATAATGCTGAAATTCAACCATATCTTTTGCCGCTTGGATGAGTCCGTCGCGATCTAATTGTTGGCTCAAGTTGCCAATAAACGCGCTGGTCCACTTGCGGAATAGATCCATGTCACTGGCCGGTGCACCTAACTGATTGATGATGACAGTGAGGGGAAGCAGGACGCCGAACTCATCTAAAAACTCGCACTTACCGTCGTCAATAAATTGGTCAATCAGCGTATTCGCAGTGGTTTCTATAAAGGGTTCTAGAGCTTTTAGACTTGCGGGGGAAAATGCCCGGTCTACGAATTTTCGATAGTGCCTTTGAAGAGGCGGATCTTCGGTGAGCATAGTGTCTACCGGGGTATAACCAGACTTCATAATCTCAGCAATCTCTGGATCTACATTCGCACTCACAGCGCGATTAGATGAGCGCATTTTGCTTGAGAAGGTTTTATGGTCCATGGCCATTTTTGTCACATCTTCATACCGGGAAATAAAAAATATGCCGCTGTTTGGATCGCGATAAACAGGTGCTTCGTCTCGAAGTCGTTGATTCATCAGATAGGGTGATTTCAACAATTCTGGATGCATAGGGTTGATGTTGTGCACCGGGCAAGTGGAAATTTCTGCTAAAACGTCGCTCATAAATGCTTCTCCAGTTTTGATTTGCGGCTTGGTCGTTAGGTGGTGAACTAACGACCAAGCCGAGTACCCGTTTATTGGATCCGGCTACGCCGGCACCCAGCTTGCATGAAAGCCGTGAGGAACTCGTTGCGGTATTTTAATTCGCGCTACAGGTTCGTCAGTAAACTTCTTAGCATCTATTACATGACATTCACTGGTTTCGGAAACCTTGTCGTAAACAAAACAGATGACGTAGCCATCATCCTCATCTACTCCACCAACCTTAGGCGCAAAAACCGCCTCGCCAGATTCCTTATCAGGTCCGAAGTCGTGCACCTGTAGTTCACCGGTTTCATTGTCGTATTTCATTTCACCATCAAACACGCCACCATCTCCCATGCTAAATCGTGCTGCATAGAGATAGCGATTTTTCTTACCGATCAGGTCGTCGTGTATTCGCGGAAAGTCGCAATAATATTCACGATCTAAGGCCTTTGAGATCACAGCGCCAGTTTTCATGTTGAAGCGCCATTCATGTAGTTGCCCAAATTGATCCTCCATAGCAACGCCTTCTGTGGACTCAATACCACCTCGATTTGAACGACACGCCTGAAACACAACTTCATCGCCTTGTTCCCAGGAATTCGAGACGTGGAATAGAAAACTCTCTTCGATTTCGAACCACTTAACGTTGGAGTCATCCCCCATACGAGGCATGATGCCGATTCGACAGCCATTTTCTGGTTCCCAGCCGATCATGCTTTCTCCCTTCATTAACTTTTCAAAATCAAAAGTCAGCGGCAGGTCTGGAAAGATTGAATAATTTTCCGTAATGGCAAAGTCATGCATCATGATGCCTTTCGGAATGGTAATTTCTTTTGTGTGAACCGCCTTACCCTCTGGACTGATGACGCTATAGGTAAGAAATGGGGGCATAGGTGAATAGCCGAAAGTCAGCATTTCCCCAGTGCCCGCATCAACCTTAGGATGCGCCGTAAAGTTATGCGTGAGTGTACCGTCGAAGTCTGTTTCACCTTGAGTTTCAAGTTCAGGCAGAGAAAGCTTATATGGTTTAGCGCCTTCCATTAGTGCGAAGAGCTGGCCCTGATGATAAACCATGGCAGTATTACCAGTGTTCTTGCCGCTTGGCATTTCACCTTTCGCTATCAGGTCCCCGTACATGTTCAAACCCGGGTAGATCCAACCGCCTTTTTCTCGCTCCTCTCTTAATCCTTTCGAGTCGATAAATCGATTTCGGTAGTCAGCTTTTCCATTCGAAAAATGAACACCATGTACCATGCCGTCACCATCAAAAATGTGATATTTCTCTTCGTCCGGCACGTAATAGGGATTTGGCCCTATCCTTAAAAAATTACCTTGGAGGTCATCGGGTATCGCGCCAATCACTTCAAGGTCTTGGGCAGTAATTTCACTGTAAGTAGGTTTGAAATTACCCGTTAGATACGGACTACTAAATTCACGATCTTCTACTACAGACATACTTTTCTCCCGTTTTATTACTCAAAGATTCAGTGCACGACCATAGGCTGATAACACAGACTCCTGCATACTTTCGGATATCGTAGGGTGCGCAAAGATAGTATTCATCAATTCCGCCTCTGTGGTTTCTAATTGCATAGCAATCGTAAAGCCTTGAATCATTTCGGACACACCTTCACCTAGCATGTGCGCACCGATCAATTCACCGGTGTTGCTATCAAAAATGGTTTTGATCATACCTTCGGTTGCACCTGTGGCTACCGCCTTACCATTTGCATAGAACGGATAGCGACCAACTTTCACTGCTCGATCGCCCAGACTCTGTTCATTTAGACCAATACTCGCAACCTGAGGATGACTATAGGTACAAGCGGGTATTTGCATCCGCTGAAGCGGATGGGGCTTTAACCCAGCGATCACCTCGGCAGCAATGACACCCTCGTGGGTAGCTTTGTGAGCCAAACACGGTGGTCCTGCTACATCGCCAATGGCATACAAACCCTTACTGACTCTTTGATACTCATCTACTCGAATGAAACCTCTATCGATAGAGGCTTCATTGACACCTAGTCCCTGGGTAATACCGGTAACCCCAACAGACAATATAGCTGCATCAAAGGTCCGTTTTTCGCCATTCAGAATAACGCTTAGTTTTTTCCCACGTTTAATTTCACCAAGTTCAGCGCCTGTCATGACTTCCATACCGGATTGCTCAAAACCAGCTCTAGCCATAGCGGCAATCTCTTGATCTTCAGCAGGCAAAATTTGATCAAGCACTTCCACAAGCGTTACTTTTGTCCCTAATGTTTGATAGAAACTCGCAAACTCGACCCCGATCGCACCCGCGCCGACGACCAATAAAGTCTTAGGAAGAACAGAAGGCGTCATCGCATCGGAGGCACTCCATATGAGTTTTCCATCTGGTTCAACCCCGGGTAAAGTTTTTGCCTTAGCGCCCGTGGCGATTAATGTGTTGTCTGCAAAGACCTCTTCATTCCCCACCGCAACCAACCCTGGTTCTTGAATCCTAGCGTCACCAACGATCACTTCAATTTTGTTTTTCCGCATCAAGTGAGCTACACCCTGGCTCAAGGTTTGCGCTGCTTGCCTGGAGGCACCCACCATTTTTTTTAGATCAATTTCTACTTTGCCAGTCTTGATACCAAATTGATCAGCACTCTGGATTTCTCTTAAGACATCCGCTGAATGGAGCAGCGACTTTGTTGGAATACAACCCCAGTTCAAGCAGGTTCCGCCAAGCTCAGCCCGCTCAGCCACCGCAACTTTTAAACCTAATTGAGATGCTCTAATTGCGGAGGTATAACCTCCCGGACCACCGCCAATGACTAATAAATCAAATTCTTTCATAACAGCAGCCGGTACGGCTCCTCCAAAAACTTGACCACGGTTTGCAGAAATTCTGCTGCGGGAGCGCCGTCCAACACTCTGTGATCCCAGGTTAGAGACAAATTCATTTGTTTTTGTTTAACCGGCGTATCACCATCCCAGGCTAGACCGTCGAAAATCTGATTGACGCCAAGAATGCCAGATTGAGGTTGATTGATGATGGGTGTAAAAGAATCAACACCATACATACCTAAGGCGGAGATGGTAAACGTGCCCCCAGAATAATCGTCTAAACCAAGTGTTCCCTCTTTGGCAGCTTTTGCCAGTCGAGCACTTTCAATCGCCAGGTCTTTTAGGTCTAGCTGGTCGGCATTTCGGATCACTGGCACAACTAAACCTTCGGCTAACGCTACAGCAATTCCGATGTGAACCTCACGGATGAGATGAATCCCATCTGAACTCATTTGGCTATTCATTTGCGGGTGAAGCTTCAGCGCCTTTGCTGTGGCTTTTACCACAAGGTCTGTAAAAGAAGGTCGGGAAACGCCCTCCCACTCGCTGATCAGTTGGCCACGTAATTTAACCGTATCGTCCATGTTGGCCGACATGTCCATCGTCAGCTGAGCTGCGTCCATCAAACTTTTATGCATGCGTTGCGCAATGGTTTTTCGCATGCCTTTCAGAGGAATAATCTCACCCGCCTGAGGACCCGAGCCAACACTTGATGCTACCGGAGAACTCAGTGGTTGGTCCAAATCAGATTGTACAATGCGGCCACCAGGACCTGTTCCTAGGACACGCCCTAGATCGATGCCTCTCTCTGCTGCAATTCTCTTAGCAAGTGGCGAAGCTTTTATATCTTGAGATAAGAGATTAGCTGCAGCCACTGGTTTCTTACCTGCAGCAGCAACATCTCTTTCGATAATTCGACCACCCGGCCCACTCCCTGACAACTCAGATATGGCGACGCCTAATTCCCGCGCTAATCGTCTGGCTGCCGGTGATGACTTAATCTGTCCTGGCATAGTACTAGCAACTGGCGCAGCAACGGGCTGCGTCTCTGTCTCTGTCTGCGTCACGTCTGTTGGCGTTTGGGCGCTCTGGCTTTCTGGCGCCGCCGATGGGGCACTCGAGCTGGGTAATACATCTGTGACCGTTTCTCCAGGCTCAAAAATGTAGCCAACAACATCACCCGGTTCTAAATTGATACCAACTTCAACCACGTGCTTAACAATGCCATTCGCTTCCGCATCGACATCGAGATTGACCTTTTCCGTCTCGAGGGCATATAACATTTCGCCCTTCTTAACTTCCGCGCCGTCGGCAATGAACCATTCAGACACCATGCCCTCGGTCATCGTCATTCCAACCTTGATGAGATAAATTTCTCTTGGCATTACTTAGTCTCCACTATCTTTTAAAAAGGCCACGGCATGCTGCCAGCTTCATCGCCTTATCTATATTTAGTACGCGCGGACCTTGTCTAGATATCCGGAACGTCAATTTTTGGCCTGGCCCAATGACTCGCTCTCTTTCACCATCCAAAGCGAGTATGCCTGGTCCTGAATATGAGAAACTCACATCCAAGGGTTGCTGTTTCACCTTCTTCACTTTGATTTCTGCATAAAGGCCCGGTGCGAGAGGCGCGGCATACTTCAACTTCCCTGCTCCTAGCTCCAGCAACAAACCATGCTCATCTGCATCGGATACTGGTTGTAGTAAGCCACCAAGGCTCGTAATACCCACGGCAGCCGGTTCAGCCCTTGTCAGCACAGCAACCTTGATCGCGTCTGCATCCAGCAGCGCACGGGCACCAACAAAATCATCGGTCGTGATGACAGCATCAATAAGTGCAACATCGGGTTGCTCACCCTCAATCTCTATGTAAATAATCTTTGTGGTATGACTCACCTCGATCGGATCTAATTTCTCTGCGCCCAGTAATCCGAGCACAGATCCGGCAACGGTTGCTTCGGCGAAAACCGGGAACACATTGTTAGTCCCAGTAGACAAGGGCAATAAAACGGCATCTTGCCAGCCTTTAACAAAAGCTCGATTAGTGCCATCTCCACCTAAAACCATCACCGCACAGCAACCCATTTCCTTCATATTCGCCGCCGCCTCGAGCGTATCCAATGCGGTTGCAGAGCGTGGGCAGGGAACAGGGGTACCCATATCAAGATCGTCAAATGCGCTTGCCGCAAGGCCGTGGGAGTCGTCCATATACCTGATGTCGGTGGCGCCCGCTGCAATCGCACCGGCAACGGCACGCGTCACAATCGCGGCCTTCTCGCGATTATCAAATACCGAAGCCTTTGCCGTTAAGCGGCGGATATCCTTCCCTGAGGAAGGGTTCACCACTATGCCGATTGGAAGCACGTTAGACCCCGATGGTCTTCTTAACTTCTGCAACGATTGAATCAGCGTTCGGCACGTATATTTTTTCTAGCGCCGGGCTGAATGGTACGGGCGAGAACGGCGCACCGACTCTTGCGATGGGCGCATCTAAATAGTCAAACGCGAGTTCCTGCAATTGCGCCACAATCTCGCCGCCAAACCCACCGAAACGAACCGCTTCATGGACAACGAGAGCCCGGTGGGTCTTTTTCAATGACGTGACTATGGTGTCGGTGTCGAGCGGTTGAATACTTCTGACGTCGATGACTTCAACATCCAGCCCCAACTCCGCCAGCGGTTTCACAGCTTTCATCGCTTCGTGAACCATCCGACTCACAGCAATGATGGTGAGATCTTTACCTTCTTTTACGACCGCCGCCTTGCCAATTGGGACTTCATAAGGTTCTTCTGGAACCTCGCACGCCATAGCTAAGCTCGCCTTATTGAGCACGACAAATACGGGATTATCATCTCTTGCTGCAGCAATAATCAGACCTTTGGCATCGTAGGCATTAGAAGGCATGACAACCTTCACACCCGGCAAGTGTGCGAGCCAAGCTTCTAGGTGCTGCGAGTGTTGGGCAGCTAAGTTCATACCCGCTCCGGCCATGGTGAGCACTGTTACCGGCAGCGTTGCACCGCCGCCAAACATAAATCGCATCTTAGCCATTTGGTTAGCCACTTCGTCCATGCACTCACCCAAAAAGTCCATAAACATCAAATCAAGAATCGGCCGGCAACCCGTAGCAGATGCGCCGACTCCCAAACCGATAATCGCTTTCTCGCTGATCGGTGTATCGTAAATTCGTTCAGGACCAAATTCTTTGTACAGGCCCTGATAGTAACCAAACACACTACCCGCCTGCCCTACATCTTCACCGGCAACAAAAGCGTTATCCTGCTCTAGCAATACCTGGCGCACACCTTCGGTGATCGCCGCGACGTACGTGAGTTTTCTGGGTTCTATCTTTACGGCTTCACTCATGACTCGCTCCCTACATGGTAAACATCTTGCAACAAATCTTCTGGGGTTGGAAAAGGCGAATCTGCCGCGAACTGAATACCAGCGTTGATTTCTACATTGACCTTCTCCAACGCATTGGCAATTTTTTTCCTCGTCGTCACTTTCATTTTGACCAGCTGGTCTTCGAAATTAGATATGGCATCTCTTTTTTGCCACGCTTCCAACTCCTCATCGGTCCGATAAGTAAGTCCCATGCCTCTGACCCCTACGTGGTCATAGAACCGGTAGGTTTTACACTCAAGCAAGGTCGGCCCTTTGCCACTTCGAGCCCGCGCAATCGCTTCGCCTGCGGCCTCGTGCACAGCGATAACATCCATACCGTCTACAATAACGCCCGGCATTCCGTAACCAGCTGCTCGATCGGCTACGTCGACAATGGCCTGATGGTTGGCTTGCGGTGTGTACTCGCCATAGCCATTGTTTTCGCAGACAAAAACACAGGGTAACTTGAACAACGCTGCCATATTAGCCGCTTCATGAAAGCTACCCTCATTAGAGGCACCGTCACCAAAAAAGGCAACGGCAACATCTTTTGTCTTGCGGAATTTGTTCGAGAAAGCAGCTCCGACGGCAATGGTTAAGCCACCGCCGACAATGCCATTTGCGCCTAGAACGCCGAGCGCCATATTAGAAATATGCATGCTGCCGCCCTTACCTTTGCAATAACCGGTGGAACGGCCAAAGAGCTCGGCAAACATCTGCTTAAACTCACCGCCTTTGGCGATAATGTGACCGTGACCACGGTGGGTACTGGTAATTTGATCGTCATTGCTGAGGTGTTGCATAACCCCCGACGCAACCGCCTCTTGACCTACATACAAGTGCAAAGCGCCGGGGATCTTGCCATCCTCCATCAGTTTCCCCGCTTCTTCCTCGAAGCGGCGGATACGCAACATGCGTAAATGGAGGTCCATTAGTACTTGGTTTGATATCTTCTTTGCCACCCTGTGCCCTCTTGCCTTCACTAATCTCGATTCAGGATATTCGCCTTAGCGAATGAATCCGGGTCCGAGATAATGCGGGGTCACCGAGAAACAGTCAAGCCTGACTGTTTAAGGATCGAAGTTAGCTTTTATCGGTAAAAAAATCAGCGCGGGGCGTCATCGTTTCATCGTAAACCGGCTCAGCCAAATCAATACGGTACTTCAAGACATCGGCGCCCCGAATTCCAAACTGAGCGAGAGCCGCTCTCATATCGTTATACCAATTGTTCTGGAAATGAGTCACGAGAGCAGCTTCGTTTTCCCAGCGTTCAAATACTCTGAGACGACCTACGGTCAATGGATCAGGGCACCAGTCGTAGTCCATACAGCCTTCTTGAGTCAGGGCTCCCTCAATTAGTGGCTTAGCAGCAGCCATGGCAGCAGTCATCTGTGCTGGGTCAAGATCTACAGTCCCTGAAATAATGATCATAATTTCTTACCTCTCTGAATCGGTTTCTTTTTGGCGGTGGCCTTTTTAGCGGTCGTCTTTTTCGGAGTCGCACTCTTGGCGGTCATTTTTTTGGCCGCGGTCTTTATCGCGGGTATTTTTTTAACAATTGTGCTTTTCGTAACAGCCTTTTTGACCGTCGCTCGTTTAGCGGTCACATTCTTAACCGTGACTTTCGCTTTGTCCATCGAAGCCGTCGTTCGGTTGATATTCGTCACATCGGAAAACATGGTTCGCAGCTGGGTTTTTAACCACGAAACCATGGCGTCAGCCTGAGCGCCATTAGACACACCATTAACAGCCATACCCTCTAACAAATAGGTGGTCAGCATATTGGCTTTCTCAAACTCTTCAGACAATGCAAGATCCGGAAACACCGATGCTGAAACTTTTTGTAAACTTTCCTCGAAGCTTCGAGACGCAGGTTTCAATATGTTGTGCAGTTCTTTATCGGTTCGGGCAGCCACTCGCAACTCATTCCAGACAGTAAATAGCGGCGAATGAAGTTGTTTCCAATAGGCATCAATACCTTCATTAATGAGGCTGTGTTCTGCATTCTGATGAATCTCAAGTTCTTGCTCCTCGAACAATTCAAGCCGCTGACCGTGAAGATAATGCACTGTCGCTTTGATTAGATCGAAACGAGATGGGAAATGATGCAGCATCGCCCCTCTAGAAACACCCGCTTCGTGGGCGACTTTTTCCGTAGTAGTGTTGTTATAACCTCGCTCGTAAAAACACCTTAAGGCAGCATCTAAAATGATGGATCGAGTCTTTTCACTTTTGGTTTTTTGCCAAGTGTTATCTTTTTTGGCGGCTTTGCCGACTACCATTGCTTCGTCCATAATGTTTCGCTAACAGCAGATCTTACTCGTTTTGATTCATCCAGTCACTTTACAGAAGATGGACACCCGCACTCATGACTCAGCCAAACGTACTCGTGGTCACAAAAGGACATCCTTTTGATCGCGGCCAATTTTTCGATCTGTTTGACGAACTTGGATTTAATTGGACCCATGTCGAGCAACCCGCTGCTCGTGTATTTTTCACGCCAGATATGGCCGTCGATTATGACGTCATCGCCCTATATGACATGCCAGGCATTAAATTTGGACCCGATGGCGTAGAACTCGAAACACCTTCCGAGGCTTATAAACGTGGTTTTTTAGACCTACTCGAATCAGGTAAGGGGCTCGTCTTCATGCATCATGCCATTGCAGGTTGGCCTGCTTGGCCGGAATACGCTGAAATCATCGGCGGTCGCTTTTTGTACTTACCGGCTGAGCTGAGGGGGCTATCACGTTTGGATAGCGGTTATCGCCACGAGGTACGCCACCAGCTCAGTAAGGTTTCTGACCATGAAGTGACCGCGGGCTTACCCGATAAATTTCCAATGACCGATGAATTGTATCTACATGAAGTCTTCGAGGATTCTGTCATACCACTACTGACCAGTGATTATGGGTTTTCTGCGGAAAATTTCTATTCCGCTGCAAAGGTCGTGCTGGAAGGAAGAATGTTCGATAACGAGAATTGGCAACACCCAAACGGCGCCAACCTCGTTGCCTGGGTAAAGCATTACCTGAACAGCCCCATTGCTTACATACAAGGTGGTGATGATCCGGTGGCGTGGCAGTCAAAGAACTATCAACAACTATTAAAAAATGCCATATCTTGGGCTGCAAGCGATGGTGCAATACAGTGGGCTCGTTCTCAGCGAGAAAAAGAATAAGAACGAAAAGCCAGAAATAAAATGGCGGAAGTAAATAGTCAGCAACAGAAAGTGCGCAACAAAAAAAGCTCAAACATAAAAAACAGTCTTGACTGACTCTTTTTGCAAGCCTAGTCTTGGTTTCCTTTTCGGCTAGCCGATTAATGCCTTTCAAAACATCAGGAGAAAAAAATGGATCTTAAACTAAAAGGCCAAAGTGCTGTCATTACCGGCGGAACCAAGGGTATCGGTCGAGCAATCGCTGAAACGCTTGCAGATGAAGGCTGTAACGTTGCGATATGTGCCCGTAATGCAGAGGAAGTAGCAGCTGCCGTTGAAAGTCTTGCCGCAAAAGGCGTGAAGGCTACCGGTAAAGCGCTCGACATATCTGATGGCGATGCCTTCAAAAGCTGGATTGCCGAAGCAGCCGAAGAAATGGGCGGTTTGGATATTTTTGTGTCAAACGTCAGCGGCTCCAACGCTGCGGGCGACGAGGGTTGGATTAACCAATTCAATCTCAATGTTTTGTCCGCCGTACATGGTGTTGAAGCCAGCATGCCTTACCTAGAAAAGTCCTCGAATGGCAATATCGTGATGATCTCAACCACTGCCGCATTGGAACACTTCATGAGTGCTGGACCCTACAATGCAATGAAAGCAGGCCTACTCAACTATGCCGGTGCACTATCACAAGAACTTGGACCCAAAGGTATCCGCGTTAATTCAGTAAGCCCAGGCCCAATCTACATCGAAGGTGGTTCATGGAGCATGATCAAAGAGCACATGACGGCTCTATATGACTCAACTCTAGCGCAAATCCCTGCCGGCCGAATGGGTACAGCAGAAGAAGTTGCTGCACAGGTCACTCTACTTGCCAGCCCACGTGCCGGATTTACCACGGGCACCAACGTGGTAATTGACGGGGGCCTAACCAAGCGCATCCAATACTAAGCTGGAGTCAAATATGCCTGAAGCGTCTATTTCCGTTTATCTGGTTGCAGCAGGTCAATATCATGACATTGACCATGCGCGCCTAGAACTACTAAAACTGTTATCAGAAGAGCCACGAATACGTACAATCGTGGCTGCGGACTTTAGTGATACAGAGAAAATCGCCCAAAGCGATTTTCTGATCACCTATACCTGCAATCTGATTCCAACGGAAGATCAACAAAAGGCGCTTCGGGATTTTGTCTCAAACGGTGGCAAGTGGTTCGCTCTGCACGGTACAAATTCAATACTAGAATTTACTGCTGACGGCGTTGCAACGCCTGACTCTGCGCCGATTTTTATGGAGACGCTCGGGACCCAATTCAGCGCCCACCCCCCCATCCAGCCCTTCACGGTCAAGACCGCCGACAATAACCATCCATTGGTTAAAGATATCGGCGAGTTTGAAACTGATGACGAACTTTATCTGTGTCGAATCCTAGGCGACCTTGAAACGTTGCTCTATACAGAGTTCACGGGTGAAGCCACTGGGTTCATTGAGAGTGACTGGCCTGACAACGAACCCAGACCCGTTTACTACATAAACAAAGTGGGCAAGGGTGAGGTTCTGTATTTGAACCTGGGCCATTGCCGTGGCCACTGGGACATGAAACCCGCTGCTGACTACTACCCGGTGATCGAAAAAGGTTCCTGGGATAAACCCCAATTTTATGAACTATTAAGGCGCGGCATTAAATACTGCGCAGGGTTATAGACGTGGTGAAACCGTTTCGTTTTGGCGTTCAAAGTTTTAGCGCGGAATCTGGCAAAGAGTGGGCTGAACGAGCCCAAAAAGCAGAGAAATTGGGCTATTCCGCTTTTCACCTGGCCGACCACATCATTGGTGACGGGCCTGCACTAGAAAGAAGCAACCACCCCTTACAGACCCTCGCAGCAATCCCCGCAATGGCTTACGCCGCAGCCGTCACAAATACCATTAAGATTGGTTGTCGAGTGTTTTGTGTGGACTACCATGATCCAGCTGTCTTAATAAAGGAAGCCATGACGATAGATGTTCTATCGGGTGGGCGGCTCGAATTAGGGCTAGGCGCTGGTTGGCTGAAAGACGAATATGCCGCCTTAGGCTTAACCATGGATTCGCCCGGCACGAGAATCGATCGACTCGCAGATGTGATCGAAGGCGTCAAAGCCTATGCCTCAGACGAGCCCATTCAACTGCAAAACAATACGATAAATTGGAGTGAATTTACGGGTTCTCCAAAACCCATTCAAAAACCTCACCCACCTATCATGATCGGTGGTGGCGCCAGGAAAATCCTTGGCTTGGCCGGCAGAACCGCAAACATCGTGAGCCTGAACTTCAACAACGCCTCGGGCATGATCGGGCCCACTGGCGTGAACAGTTCTACCGCCGCTGAGACCCATAAAAAGATCGAATGGATAAAGGCCGGTGCTGGAGATCGGTTTGACGACTTGGAGATTGAGGTCGGCGCGTACTTCACCTTCGTTATGGATGACCCAAAACCAGTACTGGAAAATTTTGCCGGCATGTTTGGCTTATCCACAGAGGAAATGGCGCAACACCCTCACGCACTATTTGGGGATGTAGATTCAATTTGCGATGAACTCAATCGACGCCGAGATGCGTTTGGCATTTCTTATGTAACCGTTGGTGATTCTGTCATGGAAGCATTTGCACCGATTGTAGAACGCCTCACGGGTACTTGATCACTTATTCAGAACTTAACGACAACTTAACTATAACCACCATTCATTTTAGGGCACGGCATGTCTGATCTATCAGGAAAAACCGCAGTTGTTGTTGGCGCATCAGGCCAACACAGTTTCGGTGTCGCAATCGCACGTAGATACGCAAAAGCTGGAGCCACGGTCGTGTTGGCTGCACGTCGGCTGGAACCATTGCAAGCATTGGCCGAGGAGCTCGGTGGCATTGCCATTGCCTGCGACATGTCTGACGAGTCACAAATCAAATCGCTGTTCGAAGAGGCTAAGGCTCAGACGGGGCGAGTCGACATCGCTGTTAACTCGGCAGGGACACTGGCCGCAGCACCTATCTCGATGCTTACAAAAGAGCTAATTCAACCCACTTTGGATGTGAGCTTTACCGGGGCTTTGCTATTTTTTCGATACGCTGCAGAGAACATGGAAAACGGTGGGTCGGTCATCACCATCTCCTCATTAACGGCCCGTTTGCCAGGACCTGCTCTGGCGGTATATTCGGCGGCACGGGCAGGCATCGACTATGGCGTTCGCGTTGCCGCATTGGAATATGGGCCACAGAACATCCGCTTCAACTCCATCGCTGCAGGCTTGATTCAAACGGATATGACCGATGGCATGTTCCAAGACGATGCCACAGAAACGCGTTTCCTGCCGGAAATTCCCCTACGCAGAATGGGCAGCATCGAGGACATTGCTTCCGCAGCCCTTTATCTTGCAGACGACGGTCTTTCTGGGTTTGTTACGGGCCAACTACTTGATATATCCGGTGGACAACATATGGGCCACCTTCCCAACTAAGTAGCACCAACCAGGCAACACCAACATGACAACCATACTCGCGCATATAGAAATTCATGAAGGTAAAGAAGCGAAATGGGAAGCCATCATGAAAGATATGGTGGCTGAAACCATGCAAGAAGACGGTGTCCTTCGCTATGAGTATTTTAAGGCTCAGAAACCCAACGCTTACTATTGTTTGCTGGCTTTCCAGGACAAGTGGGCCTTTTATCGACATCAAAACTCGGACCATCACGAAGGCCACGATTTTGCAGATGTACTTAAGTCCATTTCTCTCGAATATCTCGACCCGGTGGAAGCAGCGTCACCTCTGCCTCACACAGAAGACCCTGAATTGACTGAACAAATGGATGCAGGCATGAAGTCCGCACAAAAAAGCTACCCAACAGCCATGGCTGATTGGTGGAAGCTCAGACAGTAAAAATTAGGACCAGAGGAACGTATATGACACCCACGCAAACCGTAGAGAATTTTATTGCCGCTTGGAATCGTATGGATTGGGATGCTGTCGTCGGCGCTCTCGCTGAAGACGTGGTTTACCACAACATTCCTATGGAGAAGATCACAGGCCGCGAAAATGCCGCTAAGTTCATCACTGGCATGCAGCCCGTAGGTGTCCAGTGGGAAACGCTTTCCATCGCAGAAAACGGCAACAAAGTGCTGACCGAACGCGTGGACAATTTCGACCTTCCAGGCGGCAAGAGACTCAGCATTCCTGTGATGGGCACCTTTGAAGTAGAAAATGGGTTTATCACAGCTTGGCGGGACTATTTCGATCTCACAACTTTCACATCCCAAATGACCTAGTTTGCGCCTCAAGTTCAAAACTGCATGTCTATCTAGAAGCTGCCTTTCCTGTCCCTTGACTATCGCCAGCTAAGGCTATAAAACAGTCAGGCTTGCTTTTTTTGTTTTCTAAAATTTAGACCGAATGAGTGTCATATCTTCGAATGTACTGCATATACCTTAAGGTAGAACGTAAACCATGACTGGTAACCATCTAATGTTTGTCCGTCACGGTGAAACGGTCGGAAATATTGAGCGAATCGCTCACGGGCAGTCTGAATCACCCCTGAACGATCGAGGAAAGCAGCAAGCAGCTTTTACAGCGGAAATGCTCACGAGCTGGGAAACGCCGTATCACCGCGTATATGCCAGCCCCATGTCTAGAGCCCATGATACTGGTAAGAAAATCAGCGAAGCACTCGGCTTACCGATCCACTTTCACGATGGTCTAAAGGAGGGGTTTCTCGGTGATTGGGAGGGCATCACTTATCAGCAACTTTCTGACTTTGAGTTCGCCAAAAAATCGATCATGGACGATGACTTTAGAGGTCACAATGGCGAATCACCCAATCAGTTAGCGAATCGAATGGTTAAGGCAATTCATGAGATTCGAGGCGCCCATGCCGGTGAGAACATTATTTTCGTCAGTCACGGTGCCGCTATTGCCCATGCTCTC
>Ga0222633_1001157_pt1 | contig 15538 bp, 14 predicted proteins | sample AntAcemetageno48_FD_179816 | JGI IMG/M metagenome (GOLD analysis project Ga0222633, IMG submission 179816) | Saline water microbial communities from Ace Lake, Antarctica - #48 | ecosystem: Environmental > Aquatic > Non-marine Saline and Alkaline > Saline | place: Antarctica: Ace Lake | collected...
ACCGCCAAACTGGTCAGGCCGGTTGCGCTCCGAATTGCTGATACCCGTCGACACTACACCAGGGCACAAAACTGAAATACCGATGTTATCGTCCGCCAGATCCACTCTCATGGTCTCAGAAACACCCACAACCGCAAACTTGCTGGCCACGTAAATACCCAGTCCGGGCATACCGTAGTGACCGGCGATCGAGGCGGTATTAACCACGTGCCCGCCTTCGCCATGGGATTTAATGTCATCGACAAACGTCACAATGCCGTTGATGACACCATCCAGGTTAACCTTCATCACCCAGTCCCAGTCCGCGTAAGTCATATCCGCGATATTGCCGTTGAGGGCAACACCGGCATTGTTGCAGACGATATGTACTTTACCGAAGGCATCCAACGTTTGTTTCCGTGCGTCGGCCATCGCCTCACGATCGGTGACATCCACCTTCATGGTGATGACTTCCGAATTGGTATCCGAGAACGCCTGTTTAGCTGCTTCAAGCGCCGAATCCTCAACATCCGCGATGGCGACCTTCATGCCAGCACCGGTAAATGAGTGAGCCATTGCCAGGCCCAGGCCCGATGCCCCACCTGTAATAAACGCTACCTTTCCTGCGACGTCTTTCATCTGTATCTCCGGCAAAAAGAAACCAAGTGTTCACCAAACGGGACCACAAATAAACCTGAACTTGCCCTAAGAAGGCACCGGATCATCGCTTTTGATCAGTATCTATTACGTAGCGGACCCGTGAGAAAGTTCATAAAAGGCGAATTTACTGGCCATTCGGACCCCACAAGTGACCATTAGTCGGAACCGGCTATTCGCATCACACTGCGGCCTTTAAGGTCGCGACATGAAACTTCAGAACACCATCTTCCTGTTATTGCTGATAACCAGCTACCAGCAAACTGCCTTCGCCAGCGGCGTCTACAAGTGCGTCGGTTCTGATGGGGAAATGACCTTTGGGTTCACGCCCTGCGCCCCTGAGGCGCCAGTTCAGGCGGTCAAAGAAGAGAAACCAACCTTTACCCGGGGTAAAGACTTGTTCCAGGTGGATACTGACATTCAATCAACCCAGGATGAGCTCTACCTGGTCAAGAAAGAATACGAAGCCTCTCTTCTGACGAACGATGGTCACAATACAGATCGCCTGACGGCAGAATTCGACCAGACGTCAAACAACCTGCTCGACCAGTTGAACCAGCTCAGAAGCGAACGAGCACAGCTAGCCCAGCGTTGATCGCTCTTCGTAAATAGCTCTGCACAACTAGCCCAGCGCTAACAAAATCTGCGACAATCTGGCTTCGTTAGTACGCCGGACCCCCAAATGATCGAAACAGATACCACGCTTTTTGAGGTGCGTGACAAATGCGCATGGATAACCCTGAACCGACCAGAATCGCTAAATTCCCTGAATCCGGAACTGCGCTGGCAACTGTCCCAACACCTTGACCAGATAGAGGCAGATGATGACATCTGGCTGACCGTCATCACCGGAGCTGGAAAGCGGGCATTCTGTGCCGGAGCGGACTTAAAGCAACGCGCCCGTGAACGAGATGCCAGCCCGGAGCAGCAAAGTGAATGGAAAAGACTCCAGTCAGAAACCCGGCATATCATTGAGCGCTGGTATCACCCCAAACCGATCATCGCCATGGTCAATGGATTTGCTCTGGGGGGCGGCCTGGAAGTCGCTATGGCTTGCGACATTATTATCGCTGCAGATCATGCCGAGTTCGGACTTCCAGAACCGAGAAGAGGACTAATCGCCGGCTCCGCCGGGGTTCACAGGCTACCCAGGCAGATAGGTCTTAAGCCCGCCATGGGGTATATGCTGACAGGTCGACATATGAGCGCCGACCGAGCGTATCAGCTTGGGCTGGTCAATGAGGTCGTCCCTGCAGACCGGTTGCTGGAAACCACCGAGGGCTATGTCAGCGACATCCTGAGGTGCGCGCCACTTTCCGTCAGGGCCACCAAGGAAGCGACGATGCGGGGGCTGGATTATGCTCTGCCAACCGCCTACTACACGCCCTACGAATCAGAACAAATTCGACAAAAGAGCGAAGACACGCTTGAGGGACCACGCGCATTCGCGGAAAAGCGTGATCCCGTCTGGAAAGGACATTAGCCCGGGCTTTACAGGCAACATAAACACACACGTTGTATTCTCCCTGGACCAGAATGCTGCCTCGTGACTGAAGGCTGGCGGTTCAAGGCTGGTGAAATAACATGTCCAAATTGACGCAGGAGTGAGTATGAGTTGGCAGAAGTTTGATCCGGATAGTCTTGCATGGCGCGAGCGCGATGATCGAAAAGAAAAACTGATTACCGAAGAACCCTCAGGGCTAAAGCAGATCGTGTTCGCTAGTGGCACTACCTTCTGTAATGCAGCCACGACTTATGGCGTGCTGTCGCTGGTCGTTAGTGGTGAACTGCAGTTGCACGATGGGCAGGAAGTAAAAAAGGAAGACCTGCTGTGGATTCCTGCCAATACAGAAGCGGGAGCCGTGACGGGTACCTGGCAGGCGGAAACCCTTGTCTTTGAATTGCAGGTTACGTCCGCGTTCGGGCCAGACAAAGTCACCCTGATTAAAAAGGAAACCATCCCCTGGGAGTCGTTCGACGACCCTGAAGGCAGGCCAACACAACCGGTCCAGGTCCTGATGGAGGGAAACCTTTCCATCCTGCGCACCCGTTTCGTGCCGGAATACACCGCCGGTGATCACTGGCACGATTTTGACACCTGGTACTTCATCACCGATGGCGACATGCGCTTTGGACACGAGGGAGTTTACAAAACGGGGCACGTGAGGCAGGTGACCGGTGGATACAGCTATGGTCCTGAAGAACCGGGTGACGATGGCGTTGAGTTTGTACTGGTGAGTGTTGGCGGGCCGGTCATGCTTCACTGGGCAGATCTGGAGCCCGCGCCAAAGGGACAGTTACAATAGCCGGGTACCGTTAGGCACGGCGGCAACTTTCCAATGGTTTAACGAGTGGTGAGGTGCCAGAGTTACCTTCTGCCCGGGTTTCGTGAGCCCCAGAGTCTGGCAACCGCGATGTCTTTACCGATGCTGCCGACCAGAAGACAGAACAGTCCCGCACCGCCAAATACAACGACCGGGATCATATAGTCCCATTGCCCGCCAGGGGCCAGGAATAAACTCAGGCTGGCAAGAAAAAGAAACATGAAGCTGATGACGATCAGAATGACGCGGTGTGATGGTTTATAGACATAATCACTGCCGCTGTCGCCGTCAACCCGTTCAAGAGGGGTCAGCAGTGGTTTAAACATCCTGCGAAGCAAAGATTTCATTAATGGCCAGCCGCCCCTTCCCAACCGTGGCTATGGCCATGGGTAATCTCTTCAGGCCTCGCATCACGTATATCCTCGATGGAAATATTAAAGGTAACCGCCATCCCGGCCAGGGGATGGTTGGTGTCCACATCGACATTAAATTTTCCGACTTTGATTATGACGACGTCTTTCGGTCCGTCTTTGGTATTGACCTTAACGGCCATACCAGGCTGGTAACGTTTCTTTTTTTCAAGCAGGTGTTTGATCGGTACTCGCTGGACCGACTCTTCCTTACGGATGCCATAGGCTTCCTCGGGGCGCAGGGTGACGCTGACCTGCTCTCCTTTATCCTTGCCTTCCAATGCCCGCTCCAGCGCCGGCATCAGGTTCCGGTATCCGCCATGAAGGTAAATCATGGGCTCCTCCGCCATGTTGTTTTCCACTTCCTCCCCTGCCTCATTTTCCAGCACATAGTGAAAAGCAACGACTTTGTTTTTCTCGATTGGCACGATTTCTCCTAATTTATTTCCTGGCTCTTTTCCTGAGGCCACGGGTATAGTACTGTACATATAACCAGTACTTTTGAGACGCACAGTAACCCCGCACATGTACGCAGAGCTGCATTGTATAAGTAATTATTCCTTTTTAAGAGGGGCTTCACACCCTGAGGAACTGGTAAGGCAAGCGGCACACCTGGGTTACTCTGCTATCGCGATAACCGACGAATGCACTATGGCCGGTATTGTAAAAGCCCATGTTGCCGCAAAGGAATGCGATATAAAACTGATTGTTGGCAGCGAATTCCGGCTGGACGAGGAATTACTGCTTGTACTGATCGCCCCCAACCGAACCGCCTATGGTCAGATCTGTAACCTGATCACAATTGGACGGCGACGTGCCGATAAAGGCGAATACCGACTATCACTCAGGGACCTCGAACTGGCGACCAGCCAGTGCCTTGCTATCTGGATTCCCGGCAAGGCCGTTTCCGATAAAGAAAGGGAGCGGCACTGTAAAAGCAGCGAGAAACTTAAGGATATTTTTGGCGACAGGCTATGGCTGGGCCTTGAAGTTTTTCCCGACGGTCAATCCATCGGCTGCTATGAACACGCATTCAATCTTTCCCGACAGTTTGACTTGCCGCTGGTCGCAAGTGGTGATGTCCATATGCACCAGCCTGATCGAGGCGCCCTGCTGGATGTGGTTTCTGCCATCAGGATGCGGCAATCCATCCGGTTGGCTGGCCGGCTCCTCTTCTCTAACAGGGAGAAATACCTTCGTTCTTACTCAACCCTTAGCCAGTTCTATCCTGCTGGCCTTCTGGATGCCTCTGTTCATATTGCCGATCTTTGCCAGTTCACCCTGGATGAGCTTCGTTACGAATATCCTGAAGAACTCGTGCCTCCAGGGCTCTCTTCATCACAATACCTCAGGCAACTGACAGAACACGGGGCACGGAAACGATGGCCCCAGGGAGAGCCAACGCATGTTCGTGAGTTAATCGAAAAGGAACTCGCCCTGATCAAAGAGATGCAATACGAGTATTTTTTCCTGACCGTGTTCGACATCGTCCAGTTTGCGAGAAGCCAGGAAATCCTGTGTCAGGGTCGCGGCTCTGCGGCAAACAGCGCCGTCTGTTATTGCCTTGAAATAACAGAGGTCGACCCGGTAAAAATCAGCCTGTTGTTTGAACGGTTCATCTCAAAGGAGCGGGACGAGCCACCTGATATCGATGTTGATTTCGAACATGAAAGGCGCGAAGAAGTTATCCAGTACATCTATAAAAAGTATGGGCGCCATCGAGCTGCCCTTGCCGCAACGGTGGTGACCTACCGGCCCAAAAGTGCCATCAGGGACGTTGGCAAGGCGCTTGGGCTGGATTTGCAACTGGTTGACCACCTCGCCAAATCATTGTCATGGTGGGATAAGCGGGAAGAACTGCAGGCCCGCTTCGAAGAAGCCGGTGTTAACCCACGCAGCGCGATTATTGATCAATTTCTGACCCTTGTGGGCGCCATCCTGGGGGTGCCTCGACACCTGTCCCAGCACGTGGGCGGGTTCATCATTTCAAGCGGCCCACTGTCTCACCTTGTACCGATTGAAAATGCCGCCATGAAGGATCGAACAATTATTCAGTGGGACAAGGATGACCTTGAATCACTCGGGCTACTCAAAGTCGATGTCCTGGCACTTGGCATCTTGACGTCGATTCGCAAGAGCATCGATATGATCAACGATTACCGGGGCTCCGATCTCAGTCTCGCGACTATTCCTGCGGAAGACCCACTGACTTACAAAATGCTGCAGACAGGCGACAGCATCGGGGTGTTCCAGGTCGAATCCCGGGCGCAAATTTCAATGTTGCCACGGCTCAAGCCCAAAAACTTCTACGACCTGGTCATTGAAGTGGCGATCGTTCGCCCCGGCCCAATACAGGGCAATATGGTTCACCCTTACCTGAAACGGCGTAATGGTGAAGAGAAAGTCACCTACGCTAACGATGCTGTTAAGTCGGTACTTGAACGCACACTTGGCATACCCATCTTCCAGGAGCAGGTGATAAAACTGGCGGTGGTAGCTGCAGGCTTTACCCCCGGCGAAGCCGATCAGCTAAGACGTGCAATGGCGGCCTGGAAGCGAAAAGGTGGCCTGGGAAAGTTCCAGGAGAAATTGGTTGATGGCATGCTGGAGCGAGGCCATGGCCGTGAATTTGCTGAACGCATCTTCGAACAGATCAAGGGTTTTGGTGATTACGGTTTCCCGGAGTCCCATGCTGCCAGTTTTGCCCTGCTGGTCTATTTTTCTGCCTGGCTGAAGCGGCATGAACCTGCAGCATTCTACTGTGGATTACTGAACAGCCAACCGATGGGTTTCTACTCACCCTCGCAACTGGTCCAGGACGCCAGACGACACAGTATTGAAGTGCGTCCCGTTGACATACTGGACAGTGACTGGGAATCCACACTGGAAGCACCTGCCTACCAGGGTGAAATTACCGCCAAACAACCGGCAATCCGCCTGGGCTTTCAGCGGATCAAGGGGTTTAAAGCCGATTCAGCAGACCGGGTTATCCATGCAAGAAATCACTACCCGATCCAGAACATCAAGGATGTTGCCAAACGCGCGCGGCTGGACAAAGGCGACCTGGCCAGACTGACAGAGGCGGGCGCCTTTAAAAGCCTCTCCGGGCATCGCTACCAGACCCACTGGCAGGTCAGCGGTCTATTGCCGCCCTCACCTCTTCTTGATCATAAGCTTGAGGTCGCGGAGCCAAATCAAACGTATACCCCCCGGAAATATCAGGAAGAAACGCCTGTCGTGCTACCGGCCCCACTTGAAACCGATGACCTTCGAGCCGACTACACCAGCCTTGGCCTGACACTGGGCAGACACCCAATGGCATTACTCAGGGAAGAGCCAAGCGCACCCTTCCGGCAATGCAAAACAGCATCAGAGCTTCAAGCGCTCAATCACGGCAGGTTCGTCCAGGTCTCGGGCATTGTGACCGGCAGGCAACGACCTTCATCTGCTTCCGGGGTATTGTTTCTCACACTCGAGGATGAAACCGACAATATTAACGTGGTGATCTGGACTCGCATCCTTGAAAACTACCGCGCCGCTGTGGTCCAGGGGCGCCTGCTCAAAATTAAAGGCGTACTGGAACGCCAGGCTTCTGTTATTCATGTGATCGCAGGTCACGTTGAAGACCTTAGCCAGTACCTGGAACATTTTTCATTGAAGTCCCGCGACTTTCGCTAAAAACCCGTCATTCGTCAGCAACCAAACCAGGGATGCCGGGGTAATCATGGGGCTTTCCAACAAGGCCGCAACAGTGACCGGGCATTGTCGGTGTCTCTATCAGAGGTCTGATCCTGGAAGCTCCAGGACCCTGGCATTGGTGTTGCAGACAGCCGTTGGCATGTTCAGTTCGGAAAGATTTTTATCTAATTTTTGCGCGTGCGGACAAACTGTTTGATTGATGGGTCGTAAGGGTTATCGACCCTTAAACGTCGGCTTTCGTTTTTCGAGAAAGGCTGAAATCCCTTCCGTCTTATCTTCAGTCTGCAGCAGTGCTCCCTGTGCAAACTTTTCCATCGCCAGCGCCGCTGCGAGAGAGCCTTCCATCCCCTCGTGCACCATGGTCTTCATGAACTGCGGCACAAAAGGTGCGAATCCGGCGAGATGCTCAGCCATACGACGTATCTCTGGTAGCAATTCTTCGGGCTCAACTACCCGTGTGACCAATCCAATCTGCAATGCGCGGTCGGCATCAATAGGTTCGCCCATCAACATCATTTCCATTCCCCAACCCTTCCCCACTAATCGAGGAAGCCGAGCGGTAGCACCGCCACCCGGAATAATGCCCAACTTGCCTTCTGGCGTCGCGAACCGACTTTGCGGGGTACAGACACGCAGGTCACAACCCAGCGCTATTTCCAAACCACCCCCCATGCAAATGCCGTCGATCGCCGCGATGGTCGGCTTGGGTGTGGTCTCCAGTTGCGCGGCTAGCCCCTGAACAATCGGCTCCATCGCCTTTCTCAGATCACGGTTAGCGACTTCATTGAGATCGGAACCCGAGGCAAAGGCTTTACCGCCAGCACCCGTTAGCGCAATCACCCGGATGTCGTCGTCTGCTGCCGCGATCGCCACCGCTTCCTGCAATTCCTCGAGCGTTGCCAGGGAGATTGCATTATGTTTTGTCGGGCGATCAATCGTTATCAGCGCAAGTGGCGCGCTGCTGTCGTAGCGTATGTTGTCAAAGCTCATGGTTTTGGCGTCATCATTCAGGCGACCGCGAGGATACCTCAATCATCCGATCATTTCTCTGCCTATGGATACTTGAGCTCTCGCAATAGATGCAACCAGCGCTAAAAACCCGAGCCGAAAATACGGCTAGCCAATTTCTGCGGTGTACTTTTTCACCAGGTCGAGACAGTCATGGTCGACCAGGGCATGTTTCATCTTGAACATACCCGTACCCCACAGCTTTTTGTTACGGGCGCCTTCCGGTGTAGCAAACCCTGGCAAATTCGCGACGCCCAGGGTTATCAGCGACATCCACCACAGCAGAAAGCCAATACGATAATCTTCGATCAGCATGTCATAGCTATAGGCAGCGGCAGCAGGCTGCAGTTGCACCAATCGATCGTGGTATTGCTTGAGGAAGTCCATGTCCTTGGACCGCTGTTCGGGTGGCAATGAGTGCTGCCAGGCCTGCGAGAATTCAGGACCAACAGGGCCGGGCTGAATAATCTGCCAGTCAATGTAGGTGAGCTCACTGTCATCCACCGACAATCCCCTTGCAGGGTCTGTGCGAAAGATATTGTCTGCGCGCATATCACCGTGTGTGAGTGTATGTGGCCGTGCATCGAGCAAACTGTTCATGTGATCGACCAATCCCGCTGCTTTTGGCCCCGTGAGTAAACCAGTCAGTTCCGCGATATCGGGAAACCCTTCATACGGATGTTCACCAAACATTTCCGGCCAGAGCGTCAGATAGTTATCGATATGCTCTGGGCAGGTCCTGGCAGCCTCATCCAACGGAAAGGTGTAGCGTCCATCGGGTAGTGCCAGCCAATCTTCCTTCAGGACATCAGCCTCCCAATATTGCGCATGGAGTTTGGCTGTTTCCAGGTTGATCTTGCGGGTAAAGGCTTCGTTGGGCGGGTCCTCCACCTGATCAAACACCAGCGAGTGGCGCTGCAGGTCCTCCATCGCAATAACGAAAAACTCAACGTTCTCTTTACCATCATCTGCAATGTAGTAAAGGTCGGGTGTACGCAGTGGCACCTGGTCCTTGAGGCGCTCAAAGAAGCGTACTTCCTTAATGTAGGCGCGAGTCATCACAGCGAACTCTCTTCGCTCGGCAATGCCATTGGCGAGTTTTAACACCAGGGAGGTTGGCGCAACGCTGGATGCGTCCTTATAGGTCAGATCATGGACCTTAAACGCGTCAGCCAAAACGCCGCCTTCCAGGAACTTTATATTGAAGGAAGTGACTTCACTGCCCAGAATGTCAGACAGCCAGGCGGCGTCGACTTCATCGATGGATCGGGGGATATTTGTCATTATTATTGTCCTCGATCAGGGCCCGGCGTCCGTTACATCAGCAACTGATCTCATTCGGCTATAAGAAACACCTATCCATCGCGTGTTTCTTCAGCTATGACTGTACCGTAATTGGAGACTGGTTGTTATCGAGATAACTTGGAATGACACCAAAGCCGTTTCTCCTAAAAACATGCAGGTGAATACCCGCGCAATCTTGAGACAACAAAAGTCGTGTGTCCGCTCTTTTTTACCGCGGCACTGAGCTGCATTAGGACTTCTGGACCGCATGCCAGTGTTCGGCAATGCCAAAGCCTGTTCTGCCATCCCAATCAAACTCAACCAGTCCCTCGTTGATGAAAGTGGCACCACCGGGCATTGGCACTTTTGTCGGACAGACGTTGAGTACCTGTCCTGTGATCTCAATTTCCTCACCACCCTCAATTTTACCGGTCAGACGGACTCGTTCGTGAAGGATGGAATTCGGTTTGTATTCGGTGGTGATGACCACGTCGTTGAGGCGCATTGATCGGCCATCTCGCTGAATCCAGCCGCCACCTCTGATCTCACCTGAAGAATCCCTGGAGGCAGCCCCACCCATTGCAGCATCAGGACCGAAGTTCATTGAAAACCAGTTCACAAATGGATTGGGGTTATCCGGGGTTGAAAACGAAGGCGTTGATGCTTCACCCCCATCTCGCTGACCTGCGCCCCAGTCTCTTGGTCCCCATGATTTGTCTCGAACACCGTAGCCATCGACCTGCCAGGACTGATCGCCGAGTCTAATGCTACCCGTTACCCGGCCGCTTTGTTCAAAGTGACCGTAGGCACCAGATGAACTGTCGTCGGAATGAGTGAAATGAGGATCAGTGATGCAATCAAAAACCAGCTTCATATCCAGGTGTTCAGCTTCAAACCAGCCTTCCGGCCTCTCCTTGCTCCTTTCCAGAAGGATGCTGGCATCCGGGATGTCCTGTGCGGGACCAACGTATTCAATCTGCCACTTATCGTGAGGCTCGAGACATTTGATCGTCAGGTTGCCAGCCTTCAGGTCGTTATCGTAGATGGTCAGGTCGTTCTCTATATCTCGTCGACCGTAGGTGAAGGCAACCCTGCGGTCTTCAAGATAGATCACATGCAATGCATCGGCCCAGCCGTCGCCTGGCCGAAATCCCATTCGGGTAAACATGCCGACCTTTGAAACAGGATCGATGAAATTGAAATAGTAGCTTTCGCTCCAGGCCGGCTCATCCGCCGTGGGGTGCATGTTTTCGTGGTTGATGTCACTGGAAGTCATGAAGTATTTCACCTGATGGGGTTGACTGGATTTGTTGAAGGATAACAAACATACAATTTATGAAAAGTTTACTTTCTGTAGCGCCCTGGCACGTTAGGTACGACGCTTACGGTGGTGAGCTGGACTCTTCTCCTTGATACCTGTCGCGCCGCTATCGTCCAGAGGCGACTGCTCAAAATCAGAGGCGTACCGGAACGCCGGGCTTTCGTTAGAACCCAGGCATTGCAACACAATCAGGTACGGGAGACACTAACCCCATGATTCCAAGTAACATCAAGAAAGCCGTCTGGACGATCAGCCTGACGTGGCTTACTGCGTTAAACGCCGGCGCCGAACTACCCGCTGAAACGTACGGGCAGTTGACGCTGGACACACTGCCGCAGCATACATTGCTGATCAATACATTCAGCATGAATGCTGCTCTGTACGACGCTGACACACAGCAAATGCTAGGCATGATTTCGACGGGTATCGGTGCCAACGCCTTTGAGGTTAATCGAGAAAAAGGCGTCATTCACACAGCAGAAACCTACCTGAGCAGGCACACCAGAGGAGCGCGTACTGACGTCATCAGTACTTACGACATCAGGACACTGTCACCCATCGGTGAAATAACCATCCCACCAAAGCACGCGAGTGGCTCCCCAATACGACACTACACGGGCATTGTGAAAAACGACCAGTCAGAACTGATGCTGGTCACCAACATTACCCCTGCCGTATCCATTTCTGTCGCCGATTTGAAAACGGGAAAGTTTCTGAACGAGATACCCACCGCCGGATGCGGTCTCGTTTATCCCGCAGAAAAATTGTCCTTCCTGCAACTTTGCGGGAACGGCAGCGCCCAACTGATTACGCTGAATGAAAAAGGCGAAGAACAATCACGAGTTCGCTCAGGAATATTCTTCGATCTGGAGGCTGACCCTCTGATGGAGAAGCCAGCCAGAAGCGATGCCGGGTGGGTGTTCAATACGTACCACGGAAAGGTGTTTCTGGTCACCACAGTGAAAGGGGAAATAAGGGTCAGTTCTCTGTTTAATGTCGGCAGCGACGAAGGAGATTGGAGGATTGGCGGCATGCAACCGGTTGCTTTTCATGAACCTTCACAACTGCTTCTACTCCTCATGCACCAGGGAGGCGAAAACACTCACAAAGACCCCGGGACTGAAATCTGGTATATCAACCTGGCGACCGGTGCCACTGTGCATCGGCTTACCCTTGCAGTGCCAGCCAATTCCATCCAGGTATCACAGGATGAGTCTGCATTACTGTATGCGGGTTCGATTGCTGAAGACCAGGTGCAGATCTACGACCTGAAAACGACCGTGTCCAGGGGCACGATTTCAGGCATAGGATTGCCCACTATTCTCCAGAACCTGTAGATGCTTGACCCCGTCATTCTTTATAGCCTCATCGGCGGATTTGCCCTGCTCTTCGCGCTCTCCGCGCTGGAAAAGTATCAGGATATGACCGCATTCCAACTCAAACTGGAAAACTACCAGTTGCTGCCTGCGCCGCTCGCACCCGGCATGGCGAACATCGTTTTTATGACCGAAGTTGCGGCCTCGACACTGTTACTGACACCCGCCTACCTTTATGGCCTGGCCCTGTCAGTGACTCTGATGCTGGCATACACCTGCGGAATAGCCATTAACCTTGCAAGGGGACGAACCCATATTGATTGCGGTTGTCTCGGTTCCCAGGGCGAAGGTATCAGTGGCTATCACCTGCTCAGAAACGGCACTCTGCTGGTAATGCTGGCTGTCTGCTTTCTACCAGTGATCGACCGTCAGCTGCTCTGGCTGGACTATGCCACGATCATACTGTTTCTCGGCGCAAGCGCTGCCTGCTATGCCACGGCAAACCTGATGATTGCCCACGCTAACCAACACCGGCTATGGTGGTCCTGATGGAAACTGCACTGATCGCATCAAATTTTCTACTCTGGCTACTGGTCATCGTGTTGCTGGTGATTGTCTTTGCCCTGGCACGCCAGATTGGCGTTCTGCACGAACGGGTCGCGCCGGTAGGCGCACTCATGCCGATGAATGGTCCCAAGATCGGTGAGCGTGTGGAACCGATCAACGCACAGGCACTGGACGGCACGTCGATCACTATTGGAGAAGGCATGGATCGCACGACGTTGATCTACTTTCTCTCCCCCGGCTGCCCTGTTTGCAAATCCCTGTTACCCGTTGTCCAGGAAATAGAAAAACAGGAAACCGGTATTACCGTTAGGTACGCATCAGACGGGGAAACGGTTTCTGCACATGAACGATATGCAGCCGAACATGGCATACCGGTTTCCAATTACCTGTTATCCAGGGAGCTCGGGATGTCACTGGGCGTCAATAAACTGCCTTTTGCAGCATTAATCAATTGCGATGGTGTCCTGAGGGCAAGGGGCCTGGTCAACAATCGTGAGCACCTGGAGAGCCTCCTAACTGCCGATGAGATGGACGTTTCCAGCCTTCAGGAGTATCTTGGACTGTCTGAGGAATCGAACCACCAATGAAGCCTGACGCTTTAATTCTGCTAGTCGACAAGTGGGTTACTGGCCGGACGGTGAAAGCTGCCCGGCAGCTTTCACGTCGGCACTTTCTTTCCCGTTTCGGAAAGCTGATGGTAGGCATCGCGCTGGTACCGGTTCTACCGGTTGCTCGTGCCGCTGAGACCAGGCTCAGGCTCCCGGAAATTGGCGACCCCCAGGATTGTGACTACTGGCGCTATTGCGCTATTGATGGCTACCTCTGCAGCTGCTGTGGTGGCAGCGAATCCAAATGCCCCCCCGGCGCTGAACCCTCTCCCGTCACCTGGATAGGTACCTGTGAGAACCCGGCTGACGGCAAGCGCTATATCATTTCCTACAACGACTGTTGCGGAAAGGGTGATTGTGGACAGTGCTTCTGTAACCGAAATGAGGGAGACAAGCCTACTTATTACCCGCCCAAGAACAACGACATCAACTGGTGCGTCGGCACCAAAACCAATGCCTATCACTGTTCAACTGCAGTCGTGGTGGGTGTCGATGAAAGCTGATGCGCTGGACACTACTATTACCAACTCTGCTTTCGCTAACCTTGTTGTGTGCTATCGCCGCAGCTGATCCCAGAAGTCACTATAGGATTCATTGTATGGGCTGCCACCTAAATGACGGCGGCGGTTTGCCACCTGAGGTCCCGGCCTTCGATAATGACCTCGCCATTCTCGCTGCATCTGCCAAAGGCAGAGAGTATCTTGTGAGGGTACCCGGCGCATCCCAATCTCTTATTGATGATGCAGCGCTTGCCGGTGTTCTTAACTGGATACTCGATGAGTACGCGGATGAACCAGCACACAAACCGTTTCTGGCATCCGAAATCAGCCGTTACCGCCACAAGCCACTTACCGACCCTGCGCGTCTGCGTGTTGAACTACTGGGTGCTGCTGACTAATGGAACATTTTGGCCACTCCACTGCCTTTGCCGACCCACTCAATGTCGACGGCGTCGAAAAACGAACAGCCTGGCAAACCATTAAATCCATCCTGCCTTTTCTCTGGCCGAAACAACGCCGAGACATGCAGGCGCGTGTCGTCATTTCCATTGGCTGCCTGTTATTGGGCAGAACCGCGAATGTTTACGGTCCGATCGTTCTCAAGGACCTGATCGATGGACTGGAGTCACTGGTACAAACCACTCAGTCGATTGAAATAACTGTTGATCCAAGTTCGGCCATTGCAGGTCTGGTCAGTCTTGCACTGCTGTATGGCCTGATGGTTCTCCTGCCGGGGGCGTTGACTGAACTCCGCTCTGCAGTGTTCACACCTGTTTCTGAGTTCGCGCAAAGAGTGATTGGCCTAAAGGCTTTTAGCCATATTCATGACCTCAGTATGAGGTTCCACCTGGACAGACGCACCGGCGGCTTGTCCCGGGCTATCGAACGCGGCACCAGGGCCCTGCAACAAATCACTGGTTTGTTTGCTTTCAACATAGCACCGACGTTATTCGAGATAGGACTGGTCTCAATTTACCTGGCAGTCACTTACCCGGTTAAGTATGTCTCGGTTATCCTCGTTGCCGTTGTGGGGTATGTTGCTTTCACCCTTATCTTTACAGAATGGCGTACCAAGTTCCGCCGTGAAATGGTCAGCGAGGAATCGCGTGCCACGTCGATCGGTGTCGACAGCCTGCTCAACTTTGAGACAGTGAAATATTTCGGCAATGAAAAGTACGAGGCTGACCGGTACAACGATGCCCTGCTGAAGTACATGGATGCGGCCGTCAAGAGCCAGGATACCCTCGGCATGCTCAATGCAGGCCAGCTGATCGCAAGGGTACTGTGCCAGGTGACAATCCTTGTGCTGGCAGTCCAGGATCATGCCGCAGGCCAGCTCTCAACCGGCGAGGTGGTGATGATAAACACCTTTATGCTTCAGCTGTTTATCCCGCTTGGTTTCCTGGGTTCCTCCTATCGCATGATTCGCCAGGCGATGGTCGATATGGAGTACATGTTCCAGCTGCTTGATTTGAATCCGGAGGTTCGTGACAGCGCGGATGCGAAACCGCTTAAGGTTAATCAGGGTGAGATTCAGTTCAAGGATGTCAGTTTCGCCTACGACCCCGAACGCAAGGTCCTCCGCAATATCAATTTTTCTATCCATGAAGGACGAACCATTGCCGTTGTCGGTCCCAGTGGTGCCGGTAAATCGACGCTTTCACGATTGCTGTACAGGTTCTATGACACCCAGGAAGGCAGCATCTTTATCGACGGTCAGGACATCACCCAGGTAACCCAGGCCAGTCTCAGAAATACCATTGGTATTGTTCCACAGGACACGGTGCTGTTTAACGACACCATTCGATACAACATCCGGTATGGCAATCCCCGCGCAACCGATGAGGAAGTCGAAAACGCTGCAA
>Ga0222633_1001158_pt1 | contig 15534 bp, 19 predicted proteins | sample AntAcemetageno48_FD_179816 | JGI IMG/M metagenome (GOLD analysis project Ga0222633, IMG submission 179816) | Saline water microbial communities from Ace Lake, Antarctica - #48 | ecosystem: Environmental > Aquatic > Non-marine Saline and Alkaline > Saline | place: Antarctica: Ace Lake | collected...
GCGGGGGATTCCAGTCCAGCTATCGCGGCACCGACCGACAAGCGACTATCGAGGTCACACTCGAGTACGTATACGCCGGTAAACCGATCGAGTTTTCTCTCGATACTACCGAGCGCATGCCCGATGGTCGGCTCATCAACAAACCCAAACGACTCAAAATCACCATTCCGAAAGGGCTCACCGATGGGCAATCTTTTCGCTTGAAAGGACAGGGTAATCCTGGTTCTAACAAGGCGGCGGCGGGTGATCTTTACCTGACCCTGAAGCTACGTCCACACAACTTGTTTCAAGTGAATGGCAAAGATGTGCAAAGCAAGCTGACCATCGCGCCCTTTGAAGCTGTCCTTGGAGCAGAGAAATCCGTGGCGACCCTGGGTGGTCATGTGAATCTTAAGATACCTGCTGGATCGACCACGGGTAAGAAGCTGCGGTTAAAGGGTCGCGGTTTGTACGATGGGGATCATTACGTCATTCTGGTTATCGATGTGCCTTGTGATATCAGCGAAGCAGAACGGAAGCTGTATCAGTCATTGGCCGATTTGAAGGATCAAAACAATGAAGCAGCATGACATTGAAATCCTAAATGAGTCGACGGCGTTCACCTTGTCCGAGGTTTGTCGATCCTGTGGTGCCGATACCCTCTTTGTCTATGATCTCGTTCAGGAAGGCGTGATTCTTCCCAGTGGTAACCGGGTCAACGAATGGGTTTTTGATGGCCTGAATGTCATCAAAATTCACAAGGCTTACCGATTACATAGAGATCTGCACGTTAATCTGCCAGGTATCGCCCTTGCGTTTGAGCTTCTCGAACGGCTAGATCAGTAGTCGTCGCCTAATGACTTTTCTGAAAGCATTGTTATAAACGGCAGGTTAGGTGGTGGCTCCAAAATGGTTTCATTCTTTTAGCGAGCACCTTTAGTTATTCCCCTAGAACAGAATATTGAACATTTTGGCATCGTTGTCTGGAACCTATGGGTTGAAGAATCCACGGTAATGGCAGATATGCCAGATAACGGATATCAATTCATATAGTGTATTGAGTCTGCAATCACTTAGGGGGTAGCTTTGGGCGCCAACGAGCAGCATATGTTGACGGAAGTTATTAAGTACACCGTGAGAGTTTACGCCGGCCCTTGTCGCACCGGTGCGAAGTTTGCTGCTAGTTGGCAATAGGTACCAATACAAGTTTGATACGACGGTTTTTCTGACGTCCGGAATCGCTGTCGTTACACGCGATGGGTCGTGACTCACAGTAGCCCTAGGTGATGATTCGATTTACCGCTACGCCATGGCCGGTGATTTCCAGCAGTGTCTTGTTGTCTTCTTTTAGAGCCAGCGAGAGGGAGTTCAGAATCTACTCGAAATCGGGTTTCTGTTTGGAAGCGACATAGCTCCAAATTTGACGTATCCATATTCTCGGTCATTATGGCTTTATCTGCCCAAAATTGTGGTTGAGGGGTAACGGATAATCCTGTGCTAGGGCGACTCAAAGCCTCATCGTTATAAATGACGATTTTGCTGTTTTCCCCAACTCCGTAGCCTTCTACGAATTCAAGATAGACGCTGACATCAAAAATGAAGAGGTCGGGATCATCGATATTTTCAGCGAGCCAGTCGGTACTGACGAGTGGGCATGGTAATTCCATGATTTGTCCTTTCGCTTAGGTAGTCTCGTAGGCAGTGCTGCTTGCTTATACTTGCAGTTCGTCGGTCATCAACTCATCTTCAATTAGCATGAAGCCTTAACAGGGGCTTCCTCACGGCTCTTGGCAGTGGATCAAAATTTTCGGGATGATGATTGGTGCTTATTCTATGGGCAACTGCACTCGTACTTTTAGTCCGCCCAAAGGAGAGTCATGTAGGGCGAGCGTCCCGCCGTGAGCTTGCACGATCGTCTGGGCGATTGAAAGCCCGAGCCCTGAGCCGCCTGTGTTTCGACCACGAGAGGAATCAACGCGATAGAAGGGATCAAGAACTTTTAGCCGTTCGGTTGGCTCGACCCCGGGACCGTTGTCATCTACATCAATGATCAGTTGATCATCCTCGATTGCGGTTGAGATGCGGACGTGGCTGGCGTAATGAAGGCCGTTGTCGATCAGGTTGGCAATTACGCGCCTTAAGTTGATTGGCTCGCACGCGATCGATATCGAGTCAGGCTGGCGGAGCTCAATCCGGTCCTGATCATCCTCTCTCTGCTGTTGAACCGAGCGGATCAACTCTGCGATATCCGTCTGCTTTTTTGATTGAGTAACAGCTTGGTCTTTCGCGAATGCGAGGGTGAATTGCATCAGAGCATCCATTTCTTCGATGTCTTTGATCGCTTTTTCTCTCTGCACCTTTTCTGGTATTTGCTCGACGCGCAAGCGCAACCTTGTCAAAGGTGTTCGGAAGTCATGTGAGATAGCAGCGAGCATGTCATTGCGGGCCACAAGAAGCCGTTGCACGCGTAACTGCATCGTGTTGAATGCGCGAGCTACGCGCCAGACCTCCATGGGACCGGTCTCGTCAAGTGGCGCTGCGCCTTCCACATCTTTGCCCATGGCGTCTGAAGCCTGGGCGAATCGCTTCAATGAGTTCAAAGGCTGGCTGACCGCCCAGGCGCCAAAGATGATGATCGCCACCGCCATCAGAGTCAGGGAGGGAATCGCGGCCGGTGCGATGATGTGATCCCAAGCTGAGCCTGAAATCCGGAAATTCAACCATCTATCTGCCTGAGCGTCAGGTATGTCGATTGATACAATCAAAGCCTCATGTATCCGGAACGGACCAGAACTGCGTTGCGTGGTAATTTCACGTGTTGGCGCATTATTCTCCGGAAAGACGTAGTCGGCCTTAACAACGTGCTGGAGAGGCGAAAACCGTTCACTGATTAATTGAGTGATCTCTGCACCAGACTCAGCCTGGTCGAGTCTGTCCAGAGGGGTGGAGTCAAGTGATACCGAAAAGCGCTCATCACTCAACTGCAGTGCGAATCGAAGGCGGTCTTCTTCACCGGCCTGTTCGATCAGATGGGTTGCGGTGACGATTCGGTTGGCAATTTGTTCTTCTCGTTCCAGTGTCACAGTCAGCGCACTTAAGAAAATATAGAGTCCAAGGCTCGCAGTATGGAATAAGAGCAGGCTACCGGTTACAACAAGTATGGTCCTTGCTTTGAGTGAGAGACCAGGTTTCGTCATGAAGTTTCGACAGCTGGAGTGAAAGTGTATCCGACGCCCCGCACTGTCTTAATGATCCTGGGTTGTTGAGCATCCTCTTCAATCTTCCTCCGCAAGCGTGAAATCTGGATGTCGACGCTGCGATCAAATGGGTCGAGCGGGCGTCCCTGGGTCAGTTCCAGCAATTGGTCGCGAGATAACGTCCGCTGTGGGTTCCTGACAAAGGCGGAAAGCAAATTGAACTCACCGGAACTAAGGGTAATCTCGTTGCCCTCATCGTCCTCGAGTGTGCGTGCGGAAAAATTGATCATCCAGCGTGCGAAGCGATATCGATCAGGATTCGCTCCTTGGACGGGTGTGTTGTAGCTGTGTTGTGTTCGCCAAAGTACAGCTTTGATGCGTGCGACCAATTCCCTTGGGCTGAAGGGTTTGGAGACGTAATCGTCAGCGCCCATTTCGAGCCCGACGATACGGTCGGTTTCATCGCCACGTGCGGAAAGGACGATGATTGGCACCGATGAATTGGCGCGGATCCTGCGACAAATCGATAACCCGTCTTCACCTGGCAACATCAGGTCCAGCAGGATCATGTGAAAGTGATGCTCCGACAGTAGTTGGTCAATTCCCCGCCCTGTTGGCCTGGTCGTGACGCGAAATCCATCATGGTCCAGATAGTGGGCAAGAAGATCGCGTATTTCTGCATCGTCATCGATGATCAGGATACGGGGCTGTGGGTTGCAGGTCATGGTCTGATTATATCAACTCGTAATGTCGCCCTGCGGGCGCTTTGCCGCTTATTGTGTAACAAAGTGTAACAAATGTACTGCTTGAAACAGACTGTTACACAACAGCTACGAACCGACAAACTCCAGACGCCTCGACCCTGTATAAAAGGCGACTTGTTTAGACGCGATGGGGACAGCTATGCCAAAACTCAACTTGCTACTGCTAGCCGAGAATACGTCATCGGCGATGGCTGCAAGAGATATCGCTTGTGGCTTCGCGGCACAAGGAAATTGCATGCTCACTTGCTTGCAGATCACCGAGCATGATAGCTCGGTGATGATTCCCACAGACTCGATGATATCCAAGCAACTGGTTCGCAACCTGGATTCAAAAAGCGGAGACAATGATCCGGCGAGTAGCGATGCCGCCTGTCTCGCAGCGCATGAAGTTTGCTACCAGGAAAAAACGCTCAGCGGGCCTAAATACTCAGTACTGTCCCAAGAGGGTGAGGGTAATGACCTTATATTACTGGGACGAGAAGGTAACTTCGTTGAGCAATCCGACAATGCGAAAGAAGTCATAAATCTGATGTTGGAATATCGCCCGAGGCCGCTTGTAATAGCTCCGCCCAACCCCCCAGAGGGGTCGGATATCCTTGTGGCCTACAGCGGTGGACCAAGATCATCACGGGCGCTTCAGCTCTTTGTGCTAATGGGTCTGGCAGAAGGCAAACAACTGCATCTGCTATGCGTTGATCGTAACGAGAAGGCTGCGCAATCAAAAATCGATTCTATTGCTCAGTTTCTTCACCGGCACGAAGTTAGGTCCACGTCGACGACTATAGTAAGTCGCGCCGAACCGACAGATGTCATTTTGGACAAAATCCGTGAGAAAACGCCGTCTATGTTAGTCGCTGGGGCTAAAGGCACCAATGGATGGCGGCAAACCATGTTTGGTTCAACCGGTGATTACCTGATCCGGCATTGTCCGGTGCCGTTGTTCACATGCCCGTGATGCGTTACTCGCTGAGCCTTGCGGTGGCGCTGACACTATTTTGGCTCATGAACTCGGGGCACTATTCGACCCTGATGCTACTACTCGGTGTTGCTAGCATCATGACGGTGGTCCTTGTTGCGCTGCGGATGCAGGTGGTCGATAGCGAGGCGCAGCCGCTGCATCTATTTCCTCGTCTGCTTCGCTATTGGGGTTGGCTCGCGATTGAAGTTGTGCGTTCGAACATTGACGTGGCGATGCACATCTGGCGTGGCTCTGGTTCGATTGAACCGAGAACACTGACGATGGAAACAGCTTCAAAGACTGATGTCGGCAAGGCTATTGTCGCTAACTCTATTACTCTAACGCCGGGCACAATTGCGATGGACGTGGTTGGCAACAGAATGACGATTCACACGTTGTGTCCTCAAGGTGCAAGCGGACTGCGGTCGCTCGACCACCGGTTTAGCCAGGTCGAGTCTTGATTCTCGGAATTACGATCGTAGCGATTCTTGCTGTGATGGCGCTCGCGATTTTTCGCGCCTTCATCGGTCCAACTTTGCATGATCGAATATTGGCCGTGAATTTGTTCGGCACCAAGACTGTGCTGTTGATCGCCGTCTTTGCCTTTGCCAATGATGCCATGGATTTGCTAGATATTGCTGTGGTCTATGCGCTGATTAACTTCATCAGCGTCATCGGTGCGCTGCAATACTTCGAAGAAAGAACCGAAGTAGAAGGGCGTGATGGCTGAGACAATAGTGTCTTTCATTGCCGCGTGCCTGCTGTTGCTGGGTTGCTTGTTCTGTGTAACAGGCGCGGTCGGCATGATCCGCTTTCCGAATTTTTTCGCGCGCGTCCATGCGACTAGCGTCACTGACTCGCTGGGTGCAGGGCTCATTCTTATCGGGCTCGCTTTACTCTCTGATAGTGCAACGCCTGTATTTAAGCTGCTCTTCATACTGCTATTCACGCTAATTACTGCCCCGACAGCCGTTCATGCCTTGACCAAGGCCGCAATGCACGCGGGTAGTCATACGGCTAGTCCGATAGAGGAATTGCCAGCTTCAGATGAAGGAGGACCGTCGTCGAAACATTGATCGACATCGTATTGTTTAGCTTCCTGCTTGCCACAGCAATTGCTATTGCCCGTATGCGCGACTTGTTCGCAGTGATCATGCTATCAGGCATCTACAGCCTGATTGCCGCGAGCCTGTTTATCACCATGGATGCAGCTGACGTCGCGTTTACTGAGGCCGCTGTCGGAGCCGGCGTCTCTACATTGTTGTTGCTCAAGACGCTTGCATTGGTTGACCGGCACGAAAGTACTGGTCCGACACGCCCGGGTCTTGCGATCACCGTTGTCATTGCGACTGGTGCGTTACTCGCGTATGGCACGCTTGACATGCATCCTTTCGGCGAAACTCATACTCCCTCTAACGATCACATCGCAGCGTACTATCTGGAGAATTCAATAGAGGACACTGGTGTACCAAATGTCGTGACTTCTATCCTGGCTAGTTATCGCGGGTTCGACACGTTGGGGGAACTCATTGTGATCTTCACCGCTGGAATAGGTGTGATCGTGCTCCTAGGTCAAACGGGTACTTCGGACAGCGAGATCAGACCCGCGATGCGACAACATCTAGTGCTAAGAGTCGTGTCCAAAATTCTTATCCCGTTCATCATGTTGTTTGCGTTCTACGTCCAATTCCATGGTGAATACGGGCCCGGCGGGGGCTTCCAGGCGGGCGTGATCTTCGCATCGGCCGTCATTCTCTACTCGATTCTTTTTGGACCGGAAGCCGCTCGAAGCGTTTTCAGCAATGCAACGACCCGGATTCTTGCAGTGAGCGGTGTGTTGCTGTTTGCCTGTACCGGTATCGTTTCGATGCTGAAAGGAAAGGCGTTTTTGGATTATTCCGCATTAGCGGAGGATCCGGTGAGCGGACAATTACTCGGCATCCTACTGGTTGAACTAGGTGTCGGTATTACAGTGGCCGCTGTTTTGATCCGCGTATTTCTTGAGTTTGACGAGCGGCGCTGGCAGCCAGACGATCAGAGAGGGCAATCGTGACTGGATTGTTGGTTTTCTGGGTCATCTTTGCTTTGATGATGACTGGGCTCTACGTCACCATCGCACACGATAACCTGATCAAGAAGGTCGTTGGCCTTGGTATCTTGCAGGTGTCGGTCTTTATGCTCTATATCGCGATCGCCAATGTGCGGGGTGCTGCGATTCCGATCCTAAAAGAAGGTGAGTCGCTTTATTCGAATCCATTGCCGCATGTGCTGATACTCACAGCGATTGTAGTCGGCATTGCGACGGTCGCGTTGGCGCTGGCTCTTGTGATTCGAATTCGCGAGCGCTTCGGTACTATTGAAGAGGCGGCACTTGAGTCTGCTGCCCGGGATTGGAGCGAGAGATAATGCTGCAGTTACCGATTCTGCAGGTTCTCTTGCCGCTGTTGGCGGCACCTGTCTGCCTGGCATTCAACAAGGAAGCGCTTGCTTGGTTGATTGCAATCGCCGCCGCGATTGGAGCAACCATCACCAGCGTGATGCTGCTTGTGATGGTTATGCAAGGCGGCCCGATCAGCTATCACATGGGGGGCTGGCCGGCGCTGATTGGCATTGAGTATCGAATTGATGTCTTGAGTGCGTGGCTTCTAGTGATCGTATCGACGCTCGGTGCTGTCATGCTCGTACCGGCGCGCGCCTGTGCAATTCGAGAAATTGAGCCATCGCAGCGCGTCTACTTTTTTGTGACGTACCTGCTGTGCCTCGCCGCGTTGCTTGGAATTATCTCATCTGGCGATCTATTCAATATTTTTGTTTTTCTCGAGATTTCTGCGCTCTCGTCGTACATTTTGATTGCGATGGGCAAGGATCGTATGGCACTGGTCGCCTCGATTCGTTATCTGGTGCTCGGTACGATAGGCGCGACGTTCATCTTGATCGGTATCGGCCTGCTTTATTCGAAAACGGGCACGTTGAATATCAAAGACCTGTCGCTGCAATTACGGGAGGTTGAAGGATCGAGAACGGTCTTGACCGCATTTTGCTTTTTAGCCATCGGTACCATGCTTAAGCTGGCTCTATTTCCCCTGCATGTTTGGTTGCCGAATGCCTATACCTATGCACCATCCATTGTCAGTGCATTCCTTGCAGCGACCGCTACCAAAACCGCGCTTTATCTTCTTATTCGGCTTTGTTACAGCGTCTTCGGCGAAACCTTGCAAGACGGAGTATTACCTCTGGAGGAGGTGCTACTTGCGTTAGGCATACTCGGTATCTTCGCCGGTTCGCTCATGGCGGCCGCCCAGACCAACCTCAAACGAATGTTCGCCTATTCAAGCGTGGCACAGATTGGCTTCATGGTGCTGGGTCTTGGATTGGCGAGTGCGGCTGGATTGACTGCGACACTGATTCATATTTTTAATCACGCGCTGATGAAGGGAGCACTGTTCCTTGCGTTAGCTGGCCTCGTGTATCGTATTGGCGATGTCCGTCTCTCGGACATGGCGGGACTTGGGCGCGCTATGCCGCTAACCTTCGCGGCAATCGTCATCGGCGGTCTCAGTCTGATTGGTGTTCCTCTGACGGCAGGTTTTATAAGCAAATGGTATTTGGTCCAGGCGACGCTGGAACAGGACATGTGGTGGCTCACCGTCGTCATTTTGTTGGGTTCGCTATTGACGGGACTCTATATTTTTCGCGTCATTGAAGCTGCTTGGTTCAGGGATTCCGGCACCAAGCAAGTCAGCGAAGCGCCTCTTATCATACTGCTGCCAACCTGGCTGTTGGTTGGTGCCAATATCTACTTCGGCTTGGACGCGAGCCTTAGTATTAGTGTTAGTGAGGCGGCAGCGATGTATCTGATGGGCACGAGCCCATGATGTTCGATTTGTGGCTCCAATTACTTATCCTGCTTCCGTTCGCTACGGCCGCAATTGTACTCACCCTTGGGCGTTTCCCCAATATCAGAGAAGCGTTATCGCTTGGAGCTGGCGTGATGCTTATCGGCATTGCTCTTTGGGTATATTCAAACATGGGCGAAATGGCCCTGGTTTCCATCGTCTGGGCAGAACCAGTACCTGGACTAAGTCTTTCATTTAAGCTCGATGAGCTTGGCATGTTGTTCATTCTTGTTGCTACGGTGCTTTGGCCAATCACGACGCTATATGCAATAGGTTACATGCGCGCTCACAATGAGCCGAGACAGACCACATTCTTCGCCTGGTTTGCCATCGCTATCGGCAGCACCTTAGCGATCGCTCTTGCCGCTAATCTGTTCACGTTGTTTGTGTTCTATGAAGTGTTGACACTGTCGACCTATCCCCTTGTGACTCATGGTCGTGACGAGGCAGCAAAGAAGGGCGGACGTACTTACCTCATGATACTGCTGGGGACATCCATCACGTTTCTGCTGCCTGCTATCATCGGTACCTGGGTGATGGCGGGTTCGCTTGATTTTAAAGAGGGTGGCGTCTTTGCTGCTGATGCCTCTGTCGTTCAGATAAGTGTATTACTGGCCTTATTCGTCGTCGGAATTGGTAAGGCAGCCATCATGCCATTTCATCGCTGGTTGCCTGCGGCAATGGTCGCGCCGACCCCCGTGAGCGCCTTATTGCATGCGGTTGCGGTCGTCAAGGCAGGAGCGTTTGCGATGCTCAAGGTTTGCGCGCTCATATTCGGTCTTGATCTGCTGGCGTTGCTACCGGCTTCGACCTGGCTTGCATACCTTGCCGCACTTTCCATTGTGATTGCTTCGGTGATTGCACTGCGGGAAGACAATCTGAAACGTCGCCTCGCTTATTCAACCATCGGCCAACTCAACTACATCACCTTGGGTGCGTTGCTGGCAACGAGCAGTGCTTTCGTTGGCAGCGCGATGCACATCGCGATGCATGCTTTTGCAAAGATCACATTGTTCTTCTGTGCGGGCGCCATTTTGGTTGTCTCGCACAAGACTCGGGTCAGTGAACTGACTGGGCTTGGACGCCGCATGCCACTGACAATGATCGCGTTCTTTATCGGAAGTCTTGGGATTGTCGGGGTGCCACCCACCGGCGGTACTTGGAGCAAGTGGTATCTTCTGATGGGAACACTGGATTCCGGTCAGTGGGTGTTGGCGATTGCGCTGATGCTGAGTTCGCTGTTGAGTATTGTCTACCTGCTTGCGATCCCCGTGCGTGCTTTTCTGCCGACAGGGAGCGAGACAGAGGCTGGCTGGATACCGGAGCGAATGTCACCTATGTTGCTCGCCATACTTCTCACCAGTATCGCAACGATCACCTTGTTCTTTTTTCCACAAACGGTATTCGAGCTCGCGTCAGCGATCGTGCCAGCAGGAGGTGGACATGGGCGATAATCGTTCTGGCCTGGATGATCCGCGCACGGTGCGGAATATATTGCGCGTCTTCTACGTAATTTGCGCCGGTTTATTTCTACTGGATTTTATCGTTACCCGTGATATTGAGCATCATCTGGAGAGTTGGCCGGCATTTTATGCTGTTTTTGGGTTCGTCGGCTGTGTTGTTCTGGTATTTGCCGCGAAGTGGATGCGCGTCTTGCTGATGCGCGATGAAAACTACTACGAGGATCAGCTAGACGATCAGCTAGACGATCAGCCGAGTCTGCAGGAGAACGAAAATGTGGATCGTTGAGCTTCCACCTTTTCTAGTCTTCTACCTGGGTGCGTTTCTTGTCCTGATTCCGCACGTGAAACTGCGAGCAGCATCAATGCTTGTTATACCTGTGCTCGGCGCTGTGCAACTCTATCTGCTGCCAGAGCAGCAACGTTTGGAAGAAACATTTCTCGGCATGTCATTGAACCCTGTCCGCGTTGATAGGCTCTCTACATTGTTTGGCTTTGCGTTCAACCTCGCCGCGTTCATTGCGATTTTGTATGCCTTCCATATTCGTGATCGCATGCAGCAAGTAGCAGGGTTGCTTTATGCCGGTAGTGCGATCGGGGCGGTATTTGCAGGCGACTTGCTGACCTTGTTCGTGTTCTGGGAGATGCTCGCGTTTTCATCCGTGTTCCTCATTTGGGCGAAGCGTACGTCACGGGCTTATGTGATTGGTTTACGGTATCTGGTCATTCATGCGACCTCCGGACTCATCTTGCTCGTTGGGGCGCTGCTTTATTGGCAATCACACGGAACGCTAATTTTTGATTTCATTGGCCTTGATGGCATTTACGGATGGCTTATCCTACTAGCTGTCGGGATCAAATGTGGCTTTCCACTGTTCCACAATTGGCTGACCGAAGCTTACCCAGAAGCAACACCTACAGGTACGGTATTCCTCTCTGCGTTCACCACGAAGGCGGCAGTGTATATGCTCGCGCGTGCTTATCCCGGAACTGAGATGCTGGTTTACATTGGCGCGACCATGACCTGCTTCCCCATTTTCTTCGCCGTTATTGAAAACGATCTTCGCCGCGTACTGGCCTACAGCATGATCAATCAGATTGGTTTCATGGTGTGTGGGATTGGTATCGGGACAGCGCTCGCCATTAACGGTGCCGTAGCCCACGCTTTCAACGACATTATTTTTAAGGGGTTGTTATTTATGGCAATGGGCGCCGTACTGACCATGACCGGGCGAATCAATGGCTCGGATCTTGGCGGTCTCTATAAATCGATGCCGAAAACTACGGCTTTATGCATTGTCGGCGCCGCATCTATTTCGGCATTTCCTCTATTCAGTGGCTTTGTCAGTAAGTCCATGATCATGAGCGCCGCGATCAAGGAAGGCTACGACTTTATCTGGGTCGCTCTGTTATTCGCGTCTGCTGGGGTTTTTCATCACGCAGGCATCAAAATACCGTACTTTGCGTTCTTTGCCCACGACTCGGGCATCAGGACACAAGAGCCTCCCAGAGGAATGCTGCTGGCCATGACGGTTGCTGCGACGTTATGTATCTTGATTGGCGTTTTTCCGGGAGTGCTCTACTCACACCTGCCCTTTGAGATGAATTACTCGCCCTACGATATGACGCATGTACTAGCCCAGACTCAATTGCTGTTCTTCTCGGCACTCGCATTTGTCTGGTTGAACCTTATACGCCTCTATCCACCGGAATTACCGTCAGTGAATATTGATGTCGAGTGGATCTACCGGAAGCTATTGCCTGATATCGGCAAAAGTTTATTGGTACCATTTCGTTTGGTGAATGTTCGTTTGGTGAATGTTCGCTTGAGGGGGATTCCTAGTTTTTTTAACACTCTCAGTATGCTGTCGGACCTTTACCCATGGAGATCTTTTTCATCTACATCCGGTACTGCAATACTCTGTGTTGTTGTTGCGTTCGCCGTGCTGATATCACTTGGGCTGGTGTCGTAAAGCAACGCTCGAATTTCGCCGAAAGTGAATGCGTTAGCTGGCACTTTGGTAAGCGCGCCTGTGTCCGATCAATATGACTCTACGGGAGTCGTTTGGTCTTTTTAAAATAGAAAGCCCTGACGAATATTGAGTAAAACTTACTAAGCATTCGCTAGAGATACGTCTACTAAGACGCCTTTACTTTCGTTCTAAGTGAAGCACTAGAACGTTATTGTGCCAATACTCAATATAGTTTGCTTCCGTCTGTACTCGATCAGACCAGACTTGATCGCCACGGAACCCTTTTGAAACAAGATCAATATTTTTGTTGAACCAGGTGCGATAGAAGTCTTTGTTTTCGTTTGAGATTCGTACCGTGATTTCATCAATGAGATTAGCAGCCGCGAGCTTGATCCAAACGTCTTTGTCTTCTGACCTAACATCAGTGACCAGGTTGGTATCTTGAGATAGGACGTTGAAGAGGTCTTGGCCGGCGTAAACAGGCGCAATCATTGTCAAACCGATAAACAAAAGTAATGCTTTCATGAAATTTCCTCAAATTATTTTAGTGTGGTATTAGAAAGACCTAACTTTGTTGTAAACCGATAGTTCATTATGCTCAATCATGCTCTGAATCTCGTCAACGTAAGCTTGGCCTCGCTCGGAATAACGGCTTAGTCCGGTTGCCAGTTTGACGCCACTTAGCTTCTCACTGTCGGATCTTAATACTGCACGCTGGGCTCTTAGCGAGTCATAGGCGTGACCAATATTGATGTTGTGTACATAGAAGTTGACGCCATCTTGCACAGTTCTAAATTTGCGTACCTCGTGTGTAGAGCCTGCATTTGCATGTTCTGGCTTTAAGCCGCACCCTTCGCTATAACACCAGATGCCAAAAAAGTTCTTACCTTGGGTCGCAAATCTCGATGTACCCCACGCCGATTCGTTAGCACCTTGCGCAAGGACCAGAGACGCTGGCACCACATCGACGCGAAGTAAGAGCGTGTCAAACTCCTCATCGGATTCATAAGTTAAGTCATTGAGCTTATATCGCTCCGCCAGTGTAGTGAAATGCTCCCGCTCACTTTCTAGAGCGGTCCCGGCTTCCACTTTCTCGCGATACTCTAGTACGAATTCTCGTTCTGCCCATACATAGTCGTTGGTTTTTTCGATTCTTTTCTGGAGGTAAGCAAAGAATTTCGCCTTCTTTTCTGGGATATGTGTAATTTCACCGAACTTAGGAATTGGTGCTGCCTTAGCTGATATCTTGTCCGGCAGTGAAAGCTCACCACCATCTACTACAATGCTGGGTTTTGCGGAACCCGTGTCCGAACACCCGAGCAGTGAAATCATGCCTCCGATCACCATTGCTACCACTATCGTCTTTCTCATCAGGTCCCTGCCTCTTTGGTGGGTGGTTCAAGTTTTTTATTCGACGTCTAATTAGACTTGCGGCAGCGTTCAAAGTCACATGATCTTTATTAAATAAATTTGTGACCTAATTGCCGAGAGAAGTGTCTCAATTGCATCAATGTTGATGAAGGGTGCGCAAGATGCCAAAACATAAATTCCAGTTAGCGATTGATCATTGGAGCGAAATCCACGAATTTCCCGACTCATGGCCCATCGCGCGACTAAGAGAAGTACTAGAACTCTTAGATTATGATGATCCCACCAGTGATGAAGAGCTATCAGATACTGTGTTGATGCTGCTCGATGACCGGGGCCCCCGAAAGGCGGCGGAGGTGGTGCTGGAGGCTGTGTTCGGCGATCAGATGTCCGCTGGGGTTAGACAAAATATCGCTGAAGACCTTCAGGAAGATGAACCGTGGGCTCAACATGCAGCCGTCGAGCAGCAGGCTGGGATATTTGCCGCGGTCGTGCTTCTTGAGCGCGCTATACCCAAGTTCTTTGGCCACCCAGAGGCAGTGCGCTTTCATCTCAAAGTTAGCTCTTCGGTACCCGAGGCTCAGGCATGGCTCACTGATCAGGTGGATGCGGCGCTCATTCTGCGACTCTTGGCCGAGGGCATGGACTCAGACGTGACACTCAATCGATTGTATGAGTACGAGCTCGATGGAGACTGGTTCCCAGCTGCTGGAGATATCCTCTGGTGCGTTTCCAAAATCGATGCAGGCTGCTATTCGATCATATCGTCGCTGCACTGGATGGCCTCATTAGAGAATCGAAGCCGCTGGACGGCAAATGCCTCGATTGACCGAGTAGGCAGTTTACGAGAGGTGGGTTGATGGGTTTCTTTGAACGACCAATGTGGTGTAAACGCCGAGCATAAAGCCGGCAAGCACAAAAAAGGGCCAAACAATACCATTCGCGGTATTTCGATTCCCCAGAATAACAGGCTGGCACCGACGGGAGACCAGTTCTGTAAGACGAAAATGATCACTAAAATGGCGAGTACCAACAATACGATCAGACCAGCTTTCTTTATGTGATTTGCTTCCAGTTACGGCGTACAAAATAGTCACCGGATGACGTTCTAAAGTCACACTAGTTAGTTTGTGACTTTAGAGACGACAGATGAGTCATATTGGCTATGAGTTCGTTTGTATCAGGGCCCGGCTTAGTGAGCTTGCGGCTCGTGCAACTGGGGTTAACGGGTGCAGCGATGTTTTCTTCAAAGTGGGAGGTATTGCAACCATCATGGCGAAGGGCGTGCCCAACTTGATCGAGATATTTAGGGAAAATCACTATCAGCATTTGAATGGCGGAATACTTAAACTTTTTTGGGCGTCTATATAAGAACAACCTCAAACTTCTCATTTATCCCTATGCGGATCAGACAAATGGTGATCTTATTACGGTTGATAACGTTAAGTTGGACGGTGCTTTACAGTAGCTTTATAACTGTCTGATAGTGCGTGGGTCTATTGTGCAGCTAGACGACCCTAATCAAGAGCATCTCGACATCATTTCGCACCAAGTATTAAAGAAAATTGAGCCAGGTAATAACGATTGGGAGGCTATGGTGCCACCAGAGGTTGCCCAGGTGATTAAAACTCGCGGCTTGTTTGGTTACGGCAGCAGAGGATCCACGAGATCCAATTCTAATTAGGAGTCATCAATTGAATATCGTCGGTTGGAGGGAGTGGGTGGTGCTGCCAGAACTGGGTATACCCGGGATTAAAGCAAAAGTGGATACTGGTGCTAGAACATCGGCTATTCATGCATTTGAAGTTAGTGTGTTTGAATGCGGTGGAATCGAAATCGTTAAGTTTAAAATACATCCCATTTTCCGCAAAAGGGCAATCGAGATTGAGTGCGAAGCACCGCTTATTGGTCGAAGAGTTGTCCGAGATAGCGGAGGTAA
>Ga0222633_1001159_pt1 | contig 15520 bp, 17 predicted proteins | sample AntAcemetageno48_FD_179816 | JGI IMG/M metagenome (GOLD analysis project Ga0222633, IMG submission 179816) | Saline water microbial communities from Ace Lake, Antarctica - #48 | ecosystem: Environmental > Aquatic > Non-marine Saline and Alkaline > Saline | place: Antarctica: Ace Lake | collected...
GATGCTGCGCTTGCCGGTACATTCTATAACAGCATTTACAGGGCGTTATCCAACGAGACGGTGCCCGATGACGTTAACGCCTTCGTCAACTCAGACCCGGGGTTCGTGGCTGAACCAGGCATTGCGCTGACGTCGAGGTACAGCGGGACCATTAAAGAGATTATCCGCCGGGTGCTGTCAGAATGTGAGCTTACCCCCTACCTGGCTAACCTGGAGGTTGATGTCGACAGGGTCGTGACCCGATTGCGGAAAGATATTCCGCTCCTGCGAGACGCTGATGGGGTATTACTGGAGTTGGTTAGCGTCACCTTCTATCGCAATAAAGGAGCCTATCTCATTGGACGATTGGTCGTGGATGGTCATTTCTTTCCTCTATCGATTGCGTTCAGACGGGATACAGAAGGCGTGGTTGTGGACTCGGTGTTGTGGGGCGAGGCCAGACTATCTGTGATTTTTAGTTTCACGCGCTCCTACTTCATGGTGGCGATTGACCAGCCGGTGGCTGTCGTGAGTTATCTCCAGACGATACTGCCAGGTAAGAAAAAGTGGGAGCTCTACACGTCAATCGGGTTCTACAAGCACGGTAAAACAGAATTCTTTAGAGGGTTTCGACAGCACCTGGACCGATCGGATGACCTCTTCTGCATTTCGGAAGGTATAAAGGGGCAGGTGATGATGGCGTTCACACTTGATTCCTACCAGACGGTGTTCAAAGTCATCAAGGACAAGTTCCCTGCAACCAAGTCGGTTACACGGGAAGGTGTCCGGGCGGCGTATCATTTGGTCAAGACGCATGACAGGGTTGGGCGGATGGCGGATACGCAGGAATTCCAGTTTTTTGAACTGCCAAGGGATCGGTTTGATCCAGACCTGCTTGATGAACTGTCCCGTGTAGCATCCGCTTCTGTCAACCTGGAAACGGATGTGGTCGTCTTCAAACACCTGTACACAGAGCGCCTCATGATGCCGCTAAACATCTACATTGCACAGTGCAGCAGCTTTCAACTGGAGCAGGTACTTGAAGACTATGGCAACGCTATCAAGGAACTCGCCGCCGCGAACATTTTCCCGGGCGACATGCTGTTGAAGAATTTTGGTGTCACCAGGCACGGGCGCGTCATTTTCTACGACTATGATGAAATCTGTTATCTCACGGATATCAATTTCAGGAAGCTTCCGGAGAGTAATAATGCTAACGCGCATGGTGCTGACCCCTGGTTCGAGGTGGGGGAATTCGATGTGTTTCCCGAAGAATTTGCGACCTTCCTGTTCCCCGATGACGTTCGAAAAGCCATATTCAGCCAGCATCATGAAGATCTGTTCACTGTGGAGGGCTGGACGACTATCCAGGAACAGATCCGCGCTAACCAGCTGTCTGATGTGTATCCTTACCCGGCGCGCGATCGGTTACGTTAACCGGAGCGAGTGGTTTATGATTACGTTTTCCCCGTTTTAAGGTTTTCTTCAGAACATGTCGTTTAGTGACCAGGAACTCATCAACGTTGCAAAGGACTGGTCCGCCCGGCTGCCTGAGCGGAGCATTGAAATTGAATCCGGCCGTCGTCTGCCACCGGATATTGCAGCAGCTTTCTCTAAAGGAGGGCTTTTTCACGCGTTGGTGCCAGCCGAGCTTGGCGGCAGTGAAGTTCACCCATCAACGTTGGTGGAGATCATCAAACAGGTTGCCATTGGGGATGGCTCCGCGGGCTGGAATGTCATGATCGGCACAACCACCGGGTTATTATCCGCATCTCTGCCTGATGAATATGCGAAGCAACTATATGGAAACGGACCCGGTGTTCTCAGCGTGGGCGTAACTGCTCCCATGGGAAAAGCCGAGGTAGTTGAAGGTGGCTATAAGGTGACCGGCCGATGGCCGTTTGGCAGCGGCGCGCAAAATGCTCAATGGATTTGTGGTGGAAGCTTTATTTTTGATGCGGGCACACAGCGTCTCGGAAAGGGAGGTGCGCCTGAGCTTCACCTGATGATGTTTGAGCGTGATCAGGTGGAAATTGAGGACACCTGGTACGTTTCTGGACTATGCGGTACAGGAAGTAACCATTTTAGTGTTACCGATCAGTTTGTTCCGGAAGGACGTTCTGTTTTGCTGGGAGGCAGGCCACGAATATCCAGGCCACTTTATCAGTTTCCGATGCTTGGTCTGCTGGCCCTCGGCGTTTCCAGCGTCAGTCTTGGAATTGGTTTCAAGGCGCTGGAAGCTTTCAAGCAACTGGCAGGCAGCAAAATTCCAACCGGTGGTGTGAAAGGTCTGGCGCAACGAAGCCAGGTCCAAAGTTTTGTTGGTGAATCGACGGCAGACCTCGAGAGTGCAGAAGCCTACATCCACAAGGTGATTAGTCAGGCCTGGGAGATGGCGAGTCAGGGTGAGCGATTGCCGACAGAAATGAAAGCAAGTCTCAGGCTGGCTGCGGTCAACGCCACCCACCGATCGGTCGCGGCGGTGGATCGTCTTTACCAGGCGGGTGGTGGGTCATCTATTTATGAGAACAGTGTATTGCAGCGTTGTTTCCGGGATATCCATGTGACGACCCAACATCTTATGGTCGCGTCACCCATCTACGAGGTAGTCGGCCGTGTGAATCTGGGGCTCGATCCCCGTTCATTACTTTAGTAATCACTGCTATCCTTGCGCCCCTTCGAGTCCTTAAGAATTATCTGCGAATGAACGTGTGAACATATCAACAATCCTGTACAAGCTTTACCAGCCCTTACTTTGGTCGCAAATCAAAAATGGGCCAAGGCCTCACCACATTGGCCTGATAGTAGATGGCAATCGCCGTTTTGCCAGGGTGAAGGGTCTTGCGTCCAACGAAGGGCATAATGCCGGTTCGCAAAAGCTGGAAGACTTTCTCAGATGGTGTTGGCGGCTGGATATCAAGATCGTCACCTTATACGGATTCTCAACAGAGAATCATAAACGCGCAGAGGACGAGGTTGATTACCTCATGGACCTGATACTGAGGAAGTTGAAACAGTATCAGGTAGATCCGGTCATCAGGCAGGAGCGTGTGAAGATCAAGGTCATTGGTCAGAGAGATAATCTGTCGGAAGAAATGATCAGGGAAATTGAGAAGACTGAAGCGCTCACCAAAGACCATGACCGGTTTCAGCTAAATATTGCAGTGAGTTACGGCGGCAGGGCGGAAATAGTTGATGCGGTTAAAAGCATCGCTGAACAAATCCAGAAAAAGCAGTTAACGCCGGAAGATATAGATGAAGAGATGTTCGCCCATCACCTCTATACGGATGGAATACCTGATCCTGACCTGATCATTCGAACTTCTGGTGAAGAACGTTTGTCAGGGTTTCTGCTTTGGCAGAGTGCCTACTCCGAGCTCTATTTTACCGAGGTTTACTGGCCTGCTTTTCGGATGATTGATTTTTGGCGAGCGATTCGCGTTTATCAGCAGCGGGAACGCCGATTCGGCAAGTAATACGCGTGTGAGAACTGAGGCAAAGTGCTATATTGCTTTACTGATTCGTAGCACTAAGACTTGCCCCACAGTATGTCTGACAAAACAGAATACACATTAAGCGCGTCGGCCAGTGTCACCACTGAACCCACCGAAAAACGTCCTTGTCTGGTGATGATTCGAGGTGATTTCATCGGCCAGGTATATGAGCTTACTGGTGATGTGACGACGATTGGCAGAAGCGATGGTGTTGATCTTGTGGTTTCGGATAGCAGCATCAGTCGTAAACACGCAACGATTACCCGTGAAGAGAAGGGTTTCTTCCTGTCAGATCTGGGTAGTACCAATGGTAGCTTTGTAAACAAAGAATCCGTTGATAAGCCTTTGCCGCTGGCAGAGGGTGACAAAGTCGCCCTCGGGCATGTCGTTTTCAAGTTTACCTATCAGGATGCAGACGACACAGAATACCACTCGATGCTCCGTAATATGGCCATCAAAGATGGTTTAACACGTGTCTATAACAAGCGGTATTTCTCTGAGGTCCTGGAAAAGGAGTGTGAATACAATAGACGCAACCATGTTGGGTTGTGTGTCATCCTCCTTGATATTGACCACTTCAAGCAGATAAACGACACCTGGGGGCACCCTGCGGGTGATTCTATTCTCAAAAATCTTGCTCAGCTTATAGATAGCGAAGCGCGCGGTTATGATGTTTTTGCACGATACGGCGGAGAAGAATTTGTGTTTCTTTTGAGGGGCTCTCCACTACTGGCAGCCGTACAATTGGCTGAGCGGGTGCGAAAGGAAGTGGAAGAACAGGTGTTTGTCTATGACAATCTTGACCTGAAGATCACGATCTCTCTTGGCGTTGCTTTCTGGGATGGAGAAAGCCCGATGGTCGCAGTGGAGCTTGTCGAGGCGGCGGATCGCAGATTATACGAAGCCAAAGAAAGTGGCAGGAATAAGGTTTGTCACGATCCCCTAACCTAGATTAGAGAGCCCTGGATTAGAGAGCCCTGGATTAGAGAGCCCTGGATTAGAGAGCCCTGGATTAGAGAGACCCAGACTAGAGAGACCTAAATTAGAGAGGTCTGGATTAAAGACGCTTAACGTCCCGTTAGCTCGAACAGCCACGCATTGCCACTCTCAATACTCTCTGTAGAAAGCCCGGAACCGTACTTTTCATTAAACAGCTTAAGGGCGCCATCAATAAACTCGCCTTCATGGTGCCTGATCAACTGTAGTTCATAGAGCTTGCCTTGCGCGCGAACAATGGCGAGATTGTTTTCTTTAATCTGGTGCGGCCACTGCTTCCATATTTTGCCGACGGGAGAATTCATATAGCTGCTGACGATAAACAGACGATTGTCATAAACAACAAGCCACATAGTACGAGACCGGGCGGGATTCATCGTCTGCATCTCTATCGTTGCTTCATCGGTCAGGATCGACCAATTGTCAGGGATAGCAACCAGTTCGCCTGACTGAAATGGACCACCGGCCAGGATTTCCATGGGACCATCGTGCGAGCGAACCAGAAACAGGACTGCGCCCACAGCAATAAATACTGTGATGATAAACCCGAGAAACCACATTAGTCTGCGCGACATGATATTGAAAATCCCTGAATTGCGGCGACCAACATAACTTTCACGCGAATTGTTTGCAATCGCGGTCCAGGCTGCCCGGCGCTATTCGCCGGTCGTCCCGTTTCACTCCTTGTTTAACGCCTCATTTGAAAACAGGGTAACAAGGCGATCAACCATACTGATCGCGCTCGTGATGACCAGGCCCCAGCCTATCCAGACGAACCAGTCGAATGGGATCAGCGTGATGCCGAGGGTTAGCTGCATGACGGGGAACCCTGCGAAGACGAAGTAACTTATCCCGTTGTATCTTCCGAGTGAACTGGCCCTTAGTGGTTGGCCAGCCAATGCTTTTGAGTCAAGCATGTATTGAATAAATGCGACTGGAATGACAAACACCAGCAGTAAAGGAGCCCAGTTGTGATGGGTCAGTGCAGCGATCGTACAGGTAACGAAAAAGGCATCACTGCCATGGTCCATCAACCCTCCAATTGCAGAGGCCAGGTTGTTTCTGCGGGCCAGGTAGCCATCAAGAATGTCAGTAAAGATAGCTGTCCAGAGAATAGCCACAGCCACGTACCAATTACCGTGGTATACATTCCACGCCATGAAGATTGCCAGTCCTACTCGGGACAAACTCAGCAGGTTTGGTAGGGTAAGGATCTGCGGCATTCACATTGGCGAGGTTGGGCAAAGAACGCATAATGCCACAATACAACTTGCATAACGCAACTTGTATCGGGGCCCTTGCGTTAAATACTGGAAAAACACTCTATGAGATTACTAATAACAGGTGCGAATGGACATCTGGGAATCAGGTTGATTCGCCGTATAAATGAACAGCGTCCCGGTGACGAGGTCGTAGCGATTGTCCGTTCCGAAAAGGCCGCAGCATCGCTTCGAAAAGAAGGGCTCCAGGTAGATATCCGGGTGGTCAGTTACACAGATTCTGCAGGAATTAACCGGGTCGGGCAGGGTGCCGAGGCTATTGTTCATCTGGTGGGAATTATAAAGGAATCTGCGACCAACACTTTTGAAATGGCGCATGAGAAAACGTCAGCGGCCCTGGTCGAGGCGAATCTTGATGCCAGCCATATCGTGACGCTGGGAATCCTGGGAAGTGATTCTGCGTCTGCCAACAGTTGTTTTCGATCAAGAGCGTCATCTGACGCCATTCTTCAGGCGGGCCCTATACCGACCTCTGTTATCAGGGTCCCTATGGTGCTCGGTCCCGGAGATTATGCGTCCCGGGCTCTCACGAAAAATGGCACGTCAGGTGTGGCTTTCTGTTTTAGAAGCAGCAGTCTTGAACAGCCCATCTACAGTGAGGATGTGATCGATGCAATTATGTCTGCCTTGTCTCTGGAACCTGTGAATCGAATTATCGAACTTGCCGGTCCGGAATCACTAATGCGCAAGGCGTTGATTGAACGTGCAGGAGGCCTGCTCGGAAACAAACCGACCGTTATATCCTTGCCGATAGCGCTTGGATATTTACTTGCCTGGGTCCTTGAGAACACAAGTGCAAACCCACCGGTCACACGGGCCATGCTGGGTGTGCTCGATCATGACGATGCCATCGATACCCGTGCCGCCACCAAACTGCTTGGATTGACGCTAACGCCGCTGGATGAGGTGTTGCGAAACGTACTAAGGGATTGAGGCAGGGATGCTTTTAAGGACGGGTGTCAGTACATCATCTGAATCGCACCTGATGATGGTCTGGATCAGGTCATCCCCACGGGACAAGCCAGGATTGATAGAGGCGATCGGTTTTCCGTGCTTCGCCGCATAGCGGCAGAACCGGTATCCGGAAAATACTTTCAGCGATGTGCCCACGATAAGCAGGCCATCGCTGTCATCGATACCGGCATAGACCTGCTGGACGATGGACTTATCAACGTTGTCTCCAAAGAACACAACATTTGGTTTCAATATACCGTCACAATCTTCACAGGGAGGAACTTCCACAGAGGAAACCGAATCGTCCGGGACGTCGGCGTCGCCATCCGGGGCCATCTCACCCTGGCGGGAGAAAAACGGGTTCAGCAATTTCAGTATTGGTTGCAGGGCATGCCGGGAGATTACCTTGTGGCAATTCATGCAGACCACTTCGTCCAGTCTTCCGTGAAGGTCAATGACGTTTCTCGAACCCGCCTGTTGATGAAGTCGATCTACATTTTGTGTCACGACTGTTGCTACTATTTTTCGTCGTTCCAGTTCAGCAATGACGTGATGACTGGGTGATGGGACGGCGGAAGCAACGGCGGGCCAGCCTGCATAGCTTCGAAGCCAGTAACGTTGGCGAGCTGATTTTCTCGTCATAAAGTCCTGGTGTTGTATAGGGTCGCTACGCTTCCAGTTTCCCGCTTTGTCGCGATAGGTCGGGATGCCGCTGCCGACACTAATGCCCGCGCCCGATAAAACCACCAGGTGGCGTTTGTCCGTCAGGAAGTCCTTTAGTTGCTGCAGTTCGTTGCTGCTAGTGTGGTTTGAAGCCTTGGTCATCTTTCATTACAAACAGTGTTGGGAGTATCTTTTTCACGTCTTCCTGTGAAAGATTGTGTGCCTGCTGAGGTCCTATTCAACCATATCTGGATTGGTATGACATAATGTTGCGATCTCGGGAGGACAGAACATTACAGAGCTCGTCTTTGAAGAAGCAGCCCCCGTCGACGCTATAACCCCCGGGCTCGGTCATCTGTGGGTGTTGAAACAGCTGGACCGTACAGGGCTGTCGCATTGGCTGCTGGGTTTTGGGGCGTTCCTGACGCTCACTATCTCGGCCATTATCCTGTTGGTCGTGGTGAGCTACCCTGATCCGGGCATGTATTGGAACTCCATCGCCTTTACCGCCATAAGTAGTTTTTTCCTGATTTTTTATCTCGCGATGGGCCGGGGCTGGCACAGTGATCTGCTGCAATTCCTGTCGTTTGATCGAAGTCTTGAGCAGGAAATAGCGGTAATCGAGCCAGGCAACCGTATGATTATGGTCGAACTGCTGGTTGCTGCAGTCTGTGTCTATGTCAACCTGCAGGTGAATGATGGCTTCAATATCTGGCACTCAAACCTTCTGTTTTGCGGCATTGTATTTTTCTACTCCATCCAATGGTTGCTCATTGTCTTCTCTATCGATGTGATCCTCCGGCAACTGGTTTGTCTTGCCCGAATAGTAGAGCGCATCAGGATTGACCTGCTGAACGCAGAATTTTATTCGTCATTGGCCAATGTCATGGTCCGCCACGTGGGTTTATACATCTTCGGCCTTTGTATTCTTTCAGTCAGCTACATTGTCTTTACCGAAGGGGCGCTCGGGGCAGGTGAAATGATGTTGCTCATGATGCCCTGGTATCTGCCTGGACTCATTATTATCATCCTCTACCTTATTCCGTTTAGTCGTTTCAAGGCCAGAATGCATTCCAGAAAAATTCTGGAATTAAATTCCATTAACGCGGCGCTCTCAGGTAACTTCAGGGCGTTGGAAAATTCCCTTTTGAAAGGTGAAGATCATCCCTCAAAGATTGACCTTCTGATATATCGTGATCGAATTACGGCGATCAAGGAATGGCCTTTTACGGACCGAATCAGGGCGTTGGTGTTATTTGGCATCCTGCCGCCGCTGACCTGGGTCATCGCGGCAGTGATTGAGATTCTGATTGAAGGCGCGATTTAGTTTCTCTCACCAATGCCAGCAAGCGTTTTCAGAACGAAAAGCAGAGTAATAAGCACCCCGGACCTGGCTTTGGCAGCCGCGACTGGAAAGGCATTTTCAGGGCGCGTCATGTTCTTACAGTTTCAATTAAAATGCGTTATTGTCGCAACACGAACACGTAGTTAGCTGAGGCGAGAAATAATGGAATGTCCGAAGTGTTATGGCGAGATGGATACCGTCCTGGACGAGGAGACGACTGTCGAACGATGCCAGAACTGCCATGGATTGTATTTTGATCAACTCACCCAGGAATTGTTGCCTGGGTTATTTGGTAAAGAGGATATCGACTCCGGTAGCGATGAGCATGGCGCCACCTATGACGAAATGGTTTATGTGGAGTGCCCGAAGTGCGACAAGATCATGGATCAGCGTAAAATTGAGGAGCCGTGTTACATTCGTTTTGAGCTCTGCCCAACCTGTAACGCCACCTTTCTGGATGCGGGCGAACTGAGGGATTATCTCTCTGCCGAGTATCTTGAGGAGTTCAAATCTTTGCTCCCGGTCAGTTAGCTTGAATTTTGTGAAAAAAGAAGGGGCCTTTTGGCCCCTTTTTTAATTCCGCTACTCAGTGCTCCAGTGGCATTTCGTCTTTCGTTAGAGAGCCTTGGCGATCAGATTGCTGAGTTTGTCGCAGTTCGCGACGCGTTCAGGGGTCGTTGTTCCAAGAAAACCTACGTTGAGGGACGTAACGCCGTGTTCTTTCAAAGCCTGTAGTCGATCAACAACGAATCCCTCAGGACCCACGAGTGAAGTCGCTTCCAGGTAAGATTCCGGAATGGCCGCCTCTGCTTCTGATTTTCGTCCGGCAAGAAAGAGGTTCTGGATAGTTTCCGCTTCTTCTTCATAGCCATACTTGCGGAAGACCTGATTGTAGAAGTTCTTCTCTTTAGCACCCATACCGCCAACATACAGTGCTATGCCAGGTCGGGACATGTCGCGGTAGGATTCAAGGCCATCGCCAATGGCTACTGCGCCACCTGCATAAATGTCGAGCGGTGGTCGTCCGGGATCGCGCTTGGCATTACCTTTTCTTAGTGCGTCACCCCAGACCGCATCTGCGCCTTCCGCCATGTAGAAAGCAGGTAGCCAAGCGTCGGCAAGCTCGGCGGTCATCTCTACACTTTTCTCGCCGAGGGTCGCCAGTGCGATCGGAATTTCATCCCGATAAGGGTGATTAATTATTTTGAGGGGTATACCAAGTCCAGTTCCCTGTTCCGGGGGTAGTGGAATCTGGTATTTCTTCCCCTGATATTGCAGTTTGTCTTCCCGTTTCCAGACATTACGACAAATTTCAATTGTTTCTCGAAGCCTTGTCATTGGCGCGTCGTAGGGCACGCCATGAAAACCTTCAATCACCTGTGGGCCGGAAGCACCTAACCCCAGCATGCATCGTCCTTCAGAGAGCGCGTCGATGCCTGCAGCAGTCATAGCCATCAGGGCAGGTGTCCTGCTGTAAACATTGAGGATCCCGGAAGCGATGGTGACCTTCTCGGTTTTAGCAGCGATATAGCCCATCGCGGAGACGCCATCGAAGGAATAAGCCTCGGGGACCCAGACGACATTCAGGCCGGCTTTTTCCATTTCCACAATTTCTTTTGTCGCGCCGACATAGCCCTGCGCGTAACTCATCAAGGTAGAGATTTTCATTATTGAATCCGTAGTGTTCGAACGACAAAGTTTACGGTGACTGGGAAGGGAAAAGCAATTAAGCGCATCGTCCCCTGACATTGGGCAGGTAATACCAGAGCGTCAGCGCGCGAGCGATAAAATACACATGCAGCGACAGCCACAAACCATGGTTCAGGAAAATGGGGGCCAGGAAGTACCAGGCGGCGAGATAGGCCAATAATGAGAACACCATGGCGTTGCGCATCTCACGCGTGCAGGTTGCCCCAATGAAGACACCGTCGAGCAAATAGCACCAAAGTGAAATGAGGGGTGCGGCGACTGCCCAGGGCAGATAGGTTTTGGTGGTGGTCCTGACCTCATCGACGTTGGTCAGTAGATCAATCATGACAGGACCTGCCAGGAAAAAGGCAATGGACAGGGTCGTGGCAGTCAGTAATCCAAGTTCGTTGATGTAACGAAGCGTTCGGTCAAACCTGATCCGATTCTTTGCGCCAACCGCGGTGCCGACCAGACTTTCGGCCGCAAGGGCGTAACCGTCCAGGAAAAAAGCAGCAAAACTGACAAATTGCATCAGGATTGCGTTGCTCGCGAGCACAAGATCGCCTGATTTCGCACTTTCGTTGGTAAACCACGCAAACGCGAAAATCAGGCACAGCGTCCTGATCATAATATCCCTGTTAACACTAAGAGTTCTGAGGATCGCCTGGACGTCCTTCAGAATGGTCATCGGGACGCCGATGCTGCCGTAACGGTTGCCCATATGCCGAAAGACGACGTAAATTCCTATCATCGTCGCAAGAATCTCTGCAAAGACGGTGGCAGCAGCGATACCGGCTACACCCCAGCCAAAACCGACGACGAACACGAAATCCAGCACGATGTTGCTGCCATTGAGCAATAGCTGTATCCACAGGATGGTGGTGGATTTCTGGTGCCCCAGCAGATATCCCATCACCACGAGATGGGTAAGGCTGAAGGGTGCCGCCCATATTCTGATACCGAAATAGGTAGCCGCAGCTTCTTCAACGGCTGGGCTCCCCTCAATGACTGAGAATGCGAATCCAGCGAGCACGTTCTGGAGTAGCAGCAGTATTACGCCGATACTGACCGCCAGGATGAGTGCCCTGTAAAAAACCGCCCTGGTACCATCATCGTCCTGGCCACCGCGCGACTGGGCGATCAGTCCGGTGGTGCCCATTCGCAGAAACCCAAATCCCCAGTAGATGAAACTGAAAATCATCGCACCAACGGCGATAGCCCCTATCAACGCTGGATTACCGAGGTTCCCAATAACCGCGGTATCAACCAGCCCTAACAGTGGCGTCGAAAGGTTGGAAAGAATGATTGGCCATGCGATGTAAAGCACGGTCTTGCGGGTGAGAGGGGAGTCCATAAAGCCATGAAGAATCAGCGAACAGCATCATAGCATTCTGAGGGTAAGTTGATCTCACAAATGCATCACTTATGTAAGCAGCTTCTTACACGTCAAAAACCTATAATGAGATCTCTTTCGGTACGTTCAAAGGAACTCAAATGGCGCAAGCAGAGCAGGTAAAGTTTGTTTTAAGACTTCCGCCTTCACTTCATCGAAAAATCAAGAAGAGTGCCAAATCAAATAACACGTCGATGAACAAGGAAATTACGAATATTCTGAATGAATCGTTCGCTGGTTCCTCTGTTGAAGGAACGCTAAATGATCTGGTTAAAAGACTCGAGAAGAAGAAAGTTATCTAGCCTGGTTTGGACGATCCGGACCTGGACGATCAGAGCCTGGACTATCTGAGCCTGGACTATCTGAGCCTGGGCATTGGGCTCAGATGACTTCGATGTCTCGCTTGCGAAGCTCATCATTTAGAAGTGACAGGCCTTTCTCCAGTGCTGAGATGGCTTCAATGATTTCCTGTCGCCCTCTCATTATTTCTGTATCACTGTCGTCTCCGAGTCCACCTGGCGCCAGTGCTGCAAGGTGTTGTATTGCCTCGGAGGTTTCCTTGATGGTCGACTGAAGCGATACCATCAGGTCGAGATCCAGGCTTGATGTCGCACCTACGACAGAACGTCGTTTTCTGTCCAGTTCAACAAGACACTGTTTGCGATATTCCTCATCCAGGGCCATGACCAGATGATCCCCGAAAGAGTAAGGCAGCTTGACTGTCTCGTAGGGTGAGAAAAATTTATCGATCTGATGCGCCCAGTGCTTGGCCGCATCATCCAGATCGTCATCGGACCTGGGTGCCTTGAAGACGGGGTCGACATTTTTTTGGACTTTTGTTGCGTTCTGGTAGGAAAGAACAGCGCGTTTGGAAATGGTTAGCTTGCTGCTCCCGGTTTCGTCTTTCCAGTTCCTGACGTAGTAGTCATGAATGATTCTGCTGTAGCTGTAACCCAGTTCTATTAGATCCATGGTGGTTAGTCTCCTGCATAGAGTGTTGGATCTTTCTAGTCTGTCAGAAGTTGCAGGGCTCCTTGTGTGTCGAAAACCAGCGTATAACTGATCCCTTCCTGCAACGGGCTGCTCTTGCTGGCGAGCGTTTCGGTGTTTTCGGCATTTCGAACAACGAAATTGATGGTGTTGGCGAGGGTTCTGCTGTTTTGCGTTCCTGTGAAACCGAGATTGTTGACGAAAGGAGCCACTTCATCGACGTCCTGACCCGGTCGAAGCACATAGAAGTCAACCAGTTCATTGCTGCCGTTAACAAATTTAAACACGGCCCTGTCACGAACAAGACGAAATGCATCAGCGATGACGAGTGAGCGGGTGACTGAGGTAGCATCGGTGGTATTGTTTTCAAAGGAATAAATCGATTGGAAGGTTCCTCTCGAGACTGTTAACTCGCTTTCTTCCAGGATGACGTCATTCGCATCAGTCGCCGTGAAGTTGACAACGCCGTTTTGCGTTTCCTGTGAACTGCTGCGTGTCTGTTTGTTAACGTTGGGATACAGGTTGGTTCCCAGCATTGCAGTGACAGTCGCTTGCTCCGAGTAGTTCCCGACCCTGACGGCTGCTGGTTGGGATTCGTCCCGAAGGGGTAAGCTATCTGGTCCGAAGGAACGGATGACATTGGCGTGATTCGCTCCATCGGGTCCGAAATCGTCGACCAATGCATAAAAGTCTTCCGCTTGCCCCGGAATCTCGAGAGCGCCACTGTCAAACAATAATGCGTTCGAGCCAGCGACCGTGATTCGAAGTTGCTGGCCTGGTCCGGCATTGACGGAAAATCTGCTGGTAAAACTGCCTGAAGTGACGGTAGCCAGAGGGCTCGCATCCGCAAGTTCTGCCCCGAGGGCTGTGAGGTATATATCGACCATTGGGTGATTGGTCAGGTTGGATGCGAACCAGATGTCCGCAATGCCCGCCGGTCGGTCAGCCGACCTGATATAGGGAGCGTCTACGACCTGGATATTAGGCTGTCTCAGACTACCCATCCACAGAAACGTCGACAGGCCGTCTTCAGAGATTTGCTGGTCTTCGCCTTCGGCGACGGTTACCTCGTCGTTGGTGGAGTTCAGGTAGGCAATTCTCCAGTCATATTTGTCGACTGGCCTGGCTTCGATAGCGGGAGCGGATGGAAAGCCGCTGGAGGTTCGATCAAGTCCGTGGAGCATGATGAGATCGGGACTGTCGGGCATCATGTTGACGAACTGTACCAGGCCATCTTCAACAATGAAGTCTGTTCTTTTATCAAAACCTGGATCTGAACCACAGGCAGTTAACAGAAGAATGGCAAGCAGCAGAAGACCTGGCTGCATGTTCCGAGTAGGCATGTTTCGAACCGCGCGAGTAAAAGGGGGTGATGCTATCGTTAACTGCACTCATAGTCGAGTTGGATTGTTGGCTGGGCTGTTGTACGGATTGCCTGTTGAGGTAAGCCTGAATCAGCATAATATCGTCGCTCGGCAGTTATCGGAATTGTCAATACAGGTTGAAAAACCTGGCGAATTGATGTCATAAAGCTATCTGTAAACGCTCAAATGCTGGGAATTGGCCTTCTCTTGAGTATACTCATCGGAAGCTCAGGTCGGGGATAGCGTCCCCGGAGCTTATATGGAAAGCTAAATCAACTGAGTTCATCAAAAGAGCTCAAACAAGGATGTTTGATATGTCAGGTGCCAACACTGAGACAATAACAGACCAGCCTGTCATGTCTGTCAAAGGCAAAGTGCTTGTTGTGGACGATGAAGAATACGTGCGCGGTATGCTCGCCTCGATGCTTGGAAGCATGGGGCTGGAATCTGTTGAAGCAAATAATGGTGACGACGGGCTTGCAGCGTTCATCGGTACAGGCGGTAAGTTCATCGCCTGCGTGATTGATCTCACGATGCAGGGCATGGGCGGTTTGGAATTGCTTGAACGCATCAGGGAAGTCGATTCCCGCGTGCCCATCGTGTTAGTCAGTGGTTATTCTCCTCATGATGTCCGTCAGAAAGAGTCCAAGTCTGCGAGTATCAGTTTCCTGCAGAAGCCCTTTACGCTCGAACAGTTCAGGTCATCGATAAACGCCCATTTGTCGGAGCTTTAGCGCTTTTAGCGCTGGTTGCCTAACCCGGCCAGTCGGCAATAATCTTGCTGACGCAGGCGGTCAGCTTTTTGGCTGCGGGGATGTGTAAAAACTCGTTAGGACCGTGTGCATTGGAATGTGGCCCCAGGATCCCTGTGACCACGAATTGTGCCTTCGGGCTCCTGCTGGCGAGAAACTCCATAAATGGAATACTTCCACCGCAACCCATCGCGATCGCTGGTGCGCCGAAATAGTCCATCGAAGCCGACATCAGACTGTCCTTCAGACCAGGCGCAGTGGCCGGCGCATGCCAACCCGGGTTTGGTGTATGGAAGGCGGCGCTTACATCAGCGTCGTTTGGTGCAGATTCAAGTAGAAGCGCCCTCAGAGCAGCAGCGGCTTTCACCGCATCAGTGGTTGGGGGAATTCGCAGCGCGAGTCGAGCGGTTGTTTCAGGGCGAAGCACGTTCCCTGCCGCTTCGGGAGAAGGCGCCCCGCCCAGCCCGGTAATCGCCAGGCTCGGCGCCCACGTATTGTTCAGGACCAGTTCGGTGGGATCATCAGATATTGGACCGCCGTCCCCGGCAAACGGATACATTTGTGCAAATGAATCAGCGAGCACCTGTCCTGCTGCGATAGCTTCCTCTCTTCGATTGTCAG
>Ga0222633_1001160_pt1 | contig 15506 bp, 11 predicted proteins | sample AntAcemetageno48_FD_179816 | JGI IMG/M metagenome (GOLD analysis project Ga0222633, IMG submission 179816) | Saline water microbial communities from Ace Lake, Antarctica - #48 | ecosystem: Environmental > Aquatic > Non-marine Saline and Alkaline > Saline | place: Antarctica: Ace Lake | collected...
AAGTCCAGCGGGTAGAGGCAAGTTTGCGTCTCGGAGGTCCGACAACAGCGACCAGGCCATAGTCGGAGAGAGACTCTCCCCGTAACCTGACGCCGGGGGATCGGAGGCGTTTGCTACACACCTGACAGAAGCGCTAGTATGGGTGCCACGTATACGAGGCCCTTATCGCATCGATTGAATCCATTCATTCAGCAGCTTGACCGCTTTCTCATCGACCAGATTGCTGCCGATCATTGGCATCCGACCTTGACCGAGTGTTTCGATTCGATGCACTATCAACGATCGCTCCGGATGACCGGGCGCAATCAGTTTGGCATCGACTATTCCCAGATCACCCTGCGCCGGTCGAACGTCTATCATTTTGGTCCCTTCAAGTGACGTTGCGTACCGCAAGTCAACGTTCGCGTTTCCAGGGCCTTCGGGTTGATGGCACATCGCACAGTTCACATCCAGCCAAACGCGGGCACGCGCTTCCAGATCAGCGTTCTCATCGTAGGGCGAACAAAACCGATTCGCAGTTTCCAGGTTCACGTCTGCTGGCAAATTGACGAACCCTTTTCGAACCCAATCCTCGATCTGGTTTGACTTCCCATCGGCCGAACTACGATTGAGCTGAGCCGTACTAAGCCCTAACACATAGCCTGCGGCGTCGACATGACAGCTCGCGCATTCCGAGGACGACGGAGCATGCCATGACTGCCTTGTCCGAAGCCCCCCGATCTCAACCTGTTTTCCATTGGGTAGCAGTTCAGCATCCTGGCCCTTCTTGTCCCACACGTAGGTAGCGGCCTCCCACCCGTCGTCGATCCGCTTGATCAACCTGGTTTCAAGGATCCTCTTTCTCCGTTCTATCGTGATGTTGAAATTTTTCACGAGGGTCGTACCAACAGGAACCTCCCAGCTTCCATTCGATCGGTATCCCAGCGATTTCCCTTCGGGCAACACGAAAAATCGACTCTTCTCTGCGTTGTCCGACCAAAACGGAACATTGACTTCATAGGCTACCAGGTTCTCCGCGGGCGTTTGTGTCGCGAGCGAGGTGAATAGCCCGGTTTCCGATAGTTTAGCGGGCCAGTCTTTGAATGTGTCTTCCGGTCTATCGGTCAGCACGATCCGATAAACGCCACCGTCAAAGCTCAACAGGAAAAGCTCTCCCTCGTCGTCTTCACCAAACGAAACAATGCTGCGGCCGGTTCGTCGCACCAATTCCGTTTGATATTCACCTGTCTTGTCTTTCCTGGTTCGCCAGAGATTGCCGGACATGTAATCTCCGAAAAAGTAGGATCCATCAAGCGCCGGAAACTTTTTGCCTCGATACACGTAGCCGCCGCTGATTGAGCCGCCCCACTTATGGTCATACGAGGCGACCGGTTTGTCGTGGCGGTCGATCGCAAGTTTTGTTTCCTTTTTGTAATCATCGCTGGCCTCGTATCGATCCCAACCATAGTTCCCACCCTTCTGCACGATATTGACCTCTTCGGTCCGCTGCTGTCCGACTTCTCCCGCCCAAAGCTCACCCGTTTTCCGATCAATCGAAAATCGCCAGACGTTTCGCAGTCCGATCGCAAATAGTTCAGGAGCGGCTTGAGGATCAGACGCGAATGGATTGTCAGCCGGAATGCCGTAGGGCTTTCCATTGGCCGCTGAGTCAACGTCGATGCGATTGATGGCGCCGTGCATCGATGAAAGCCTTTGACCGTTGCCCATTGGATTATTTCCGCCTCCATCTCCGAGAGAGAAATAGAGATACCCATCATTCCCAAATTGCATCGCCCCACCGTTGTGGTTCTCAAATGGTTGAGGGATCGTCAGCAAGATTTCTTCAGTTGTCGGATCAACGACATTCGGGGCATCAGAAATTTTGAAACGGGAAATGATGCTGGTGGCGACGTCCTTGTCGCCTGTTCGCTGACGATCCGAAGAGTAATGGCAAAACACAAAACCATTATCTTTGAACCTCGGATGAAACGCGAATCCGCTCAGGCCTTCCTCGTTGCCCCGGCGGCTGACGCGGTCGCTGATATCCAGAAATACACGACTGATCGGGTTCTCCTCAGTTTGGGAAAACCAGCGGACAATTCCGGCATGCTCGACCACGAACAAGCGCCCGCTGTCATCACCAGCGCCAGTCAAATAGACAGGTCGGTTGAAACGCAGACGGGAAAAGGCCCGTTCAATTCCAACGTGTTGCCCATCGTCGTCCTCAGCAACACCGTCATTTTGCCGTTGCCCGGTCTGAGTCTGCGGTTTGGCCGATTGAGTCTGGGCAACCGCGCCGCCGCCCCAAAGGGTGATTATGGCGAGCAACGAGACAAATGCCGCTCGGATTTTGTAACCGGATTTTGTCCCTGACTGTGAGTTCATCGAATGATCTGAATACTAGTCAAGAATGCAGAGCGTTTGCAAAAAGAATGTGCGCGAATCGGCCGAGTCAAAACATTGTCTGGCAAGGCGTGAGGAGAGCGGGGAGCGAGCTCCCCGGGCGACGGGGAACGCCGAAAATAGAGAGGGTTTTTTGCGGCTTTGGAAACTTTAACGATTACCGCCTCAGCGGTCATCGGTCAGTGCGGTTGACCGCAAACTCGCCCAAACCTCAAAAAAATGCTTCCCCTAAACTTTGGTGGAAACCCCATTCGTAGCTCACGGCGAATTGGGTTTGATGTGACCGGCCCTTCGTCGCCAAGGCTATGAAGGGCATTCTTCGCTCCCGGTGCCCGTGAGCGAAGATTAGCGGAGACGTTTGTTGGCGAAAGCGATGCCGGACGCCGTCTTGAGGTATTTCTCGAAGGCGAGTGCTTTCTCACGATCCGCAAAAGCGAAATAGGATTCGATCACCCAGGGGCGAAATTTCGAGGTGTGCTTGGCCTTGCCCGCATTGTGGTCTTTCAGCCTCTGTTTCAGATCTGATGTGACGCCGGTATAAACTTGGTCCGGGTTTGACTCACTTCGGAGAAGATAGACGTAGGAAAAATGGCCTGCCATTCGTAGCTCACGGCGAATTGGGTTTGATATGACTGGCCCTTCGTCGCCAAGGCTATGAAGGGCATTCTTCGCTCCCGGTGCCCGTGAGCGAAGAGGTGGCGCAAGGGTGAAGGATGACGAAGCGCTCAAGAAAGACTACTTCTATTGCAAACAACAGGGAAGGAAAAGAATGGCTTGCCATTCGTAGCTCACGACGATTTAGGATTGATGTGACCGGCCCTTCGTCGCCAAGGCTATGAAGGGCATTCTTCGCTCCCGGTTCCCGTGAGCGAAGAATGGAGGTGAGGGGAGTTGAACCCCTGTCCTGATAGCTGTCTAACCGAACGTCTACATGCATAGTCGGTGTTTTGATTTAGGAGGGGTGGCTTCCATCGACAGAATCCAGTCACTCCGATTGCCCTGTAACCTCTCGTCTCAACGACCGGACACCCGTCGCGAGACCAGCCTGCGGAGTTTGGCGTGAAGTAGCTCAGCAGGCGTCGGCCACTTCACGTGGCCGCTAATTAAGCTGCCAATGCAAGTTCAGGTTCGTTATTTGCTTTTGTTTTTTGATCGGCTTTTTACGAGGCCAACCGATCAACCTCGACACGCAGTCCGGTCTTCAAACAATCAGTCGAAACCAGTACACCCCCGTTTTTGCGAGGACTTCCAAGTTAACGCCGTCGCAGTCGTTTTGCAACTCGAGTCAACAGGGTTGAATGGTTGACCTAAGCCTGTTGGCACCGTCGGGCGATTTTCGGAATCAGAACAACAGCCCGTCCATCGGCTCGGCTGTCTTTTCGATTTTCTCGATCTTGATGATGGGGAGTATGCCGTCATCTTCTTCGACGTAGTGAAGTTTGCCGAAGAGTTTGTACCAGCCCATCTCAGTGTAGTCGGGGAGGGAATCGGCGAATTCCACCGGGATGGAAAGGGGGCGGGCGTCGGCGGCGCAGCATTCGATGAAAAGACGGAACGCTTTGAGCCGATTACCCTCGGCGTTGTTCAAGGTCTCTTCCATGAGCTGCGCGGTGGTCTCGACGGGAATGCCCTCCATGACCTGCATCAGTTCACGGTCACCGGCGGTGTAGAAAATCTGCGGCACGTCGAGGAGGAATTCTCCCGCGTCGTTTTGCGGCACCATGTTTTTGAGGTCTTCGAGCGTAAAGGTGCCCCAATCATCAGCGGGGGCTTCTCCCTCTGTCGGGGCAGGCTCGTCGTCGGGCGAAGGTGGTGTGTCGGCGTCGGTCGGTTTCTGGCCTTCGATGCCGTCGCGGGTGTAGGGATTATCGGCGGCATCGATTCCGGCGAGGGAGGGCGCTTCGGCGACGCGGTCCCGGGCGATGCGCATCTGCATCATCTGCCGTTCAATTTTCCCCCACTTCATGAGATATCCGGAGCTGAAGCTGTCTTTGGAATACCCGGTCGCTATCAGAAGCGGCACCAATAGCACGAGGATCGAAAAAGCTAATCCGGAATTAGTTTCTTCGTGCTCGTGAGCATGGTCGTGCGAATCAGCGTGCCCGTGGTCGTCGTGTTGGTGATCGTGAGAATGATCGTGGTCGTGGTGCTCGTTTTCGCACGTCTCTCCGTGCTCATGATCATGTTCGTGGTGATCGTGATCACAAGCATCACCATGGTCATGAGTGCAAGCGCCGGTGTCGCGATTTCGATTGAGGAAATTGAAGCAAGCGAGCAAGACCATGCCGATTCCGGCGAGTAGAGCGTAAATGCGAAAGCTGGGATCCAGAAATTTATCGATCCTGCCAGTCGCGTAGAAATAAAGGAACATTCCTCCCCATGTGAGGAGGGTGAGGATGGCGAGGGATTGGAGGAATTTCTTCATATCCGGATCCAGAGGTAGCTGAGAATGCCGATAACGAAGAAGAGCGACACAGCGAGGATGGTGACGAACTTCGATTTGAAGACGGAAAGATACATGAAGACCAGTTTCACGTCCATCATGGGGCCGAAGACAAGGAAGGCGAGCTTGGCGGACTGAGGCACGGGGAAGTTGGCTGCGATGAAGGCGTCAGATGTGCTGCAAAGGCTGAGAACGAAGGCGAGCACCATCATGAGACCGACGCCGGCCACTTCGCTTTGGTTGAAGAGCAAAATCAAATCCTCGGTGACATAGGCTTTGAACACGGCGGTGATGGCGACTCCGATGGAGAAATACATGGCCGTCTCGATGAAGTCTCGCATGGACGTGCGCATGGCGAGCACAAGGCGATTCGGCTTTTCTCCGTGCTCGGGCGAAGCATCGTGTGTGTGGTCGTGGCCACCATTGTCATCGCCGTTGGGGCGAGGGGCGACGGCATTTTTCAAGATTGAACTGGGACGACATTTCAGAACGACGAGTCCAACTCCGACGGTGACGATGAACGCGATCAGCAGGCGGCTCGATGTCATGAACAGCGGACCATAGGCCTCGACCGCCTCGTTCTGACGCAGCGAAAATTGCCCGACTGAGCTGGAAAAGGCTTTCATCGTGCTGATCACGACGATCGGATTGATGATTGGCGCCGACAGCATGTAGGTGATGGCGCAGGAAACGGGTAGGCCCTTTTTGATGAGCCGGCGGATCACCGGGACGATGGCGCATTCGCAAACAGGAAAGACGGCTCCAAGCAGTCCACTGAGGAAAACGGCGACGACTTTGTTTTTCGGCAACCAGCGGTCGATCAAGCCCGGCGGAAGGTAGGCGTCGATGAATCCTGAGATAATAGTACCGAGTAAGATAAAGGGCGCCCCTTCCAGAAGAATACTCAGGAAGAGGTAGCAGAAGTCCGTGAAGGGCGAGAGTGCTGCGGAATCCATCGGTGGTCAGGAGAGGTCGGAATGTAGCGTGCGGGAGGCCCAAAGCGCAAACCAAGAAATGCGTCGCGGAGAGCTGGGTGAAGTTTTTATCAAAAAAGTGTTGTATTATTGAACAGTGTCCCTATATAGTGTTCGCATGAGTAGTTACAATAAGATCACATTGCTAGGAAATCTCACCCGTACGCCTGAGTTGAAGAAAACGAAGTCCGGTCTGTCTGTCATCGATTTGGGGATGGCGATGAACCGGGTCTGGACCGGGGACGACGGCGAAAAGCACGAAGACGCGACGTTTGTTGATGTCGTTGTGTGGGGGCGCGATGCGGAGAACGCCGCGAAATATCTCGAGAAAGGCCGAAGTGTTTTGGTGGAAGGCCGTCTCCAGATGGATACGTGGAAAGACGCCAATACCGGGCAAAACCGGTCGAAGTTGCGCGTCGTCGCAGAACACGTGCAGTATCTCAGTGGCACGCAGGATGGGGGAGGGTCGGCAGGTGAGGGTTCGAAAGAGGGGCCCGAGCCGCAAGGTTTCCGCGAGCGGAACGCTGCGTGATTGGAAGATTGGTGAATGGAAATTTCGCGCGGGTCCGATTCCGTGCGGAGATCCGTTTTTGAGGGGGGAATGTTGGCAGGAATGCCGACTCTACGGTTCACGTCTTGTCGGGCTCTGTAGTAAGGTTGAGGCGGTATTCCTGCCGACTTGTTCCTTGCTTTCAATATCTGCTCGATTTGCGAACAGGTGTTGCGTTCGATGCGAGCTATTCGCTGGAAGTAGCCGGGCGAAACTGGTTCAATCCTTCGGCGTAGCTGTAGCCGATAACTTGCAACCGGGCCTCGAGCTTGCCCTGATCTATGTCATGGGTGCGGACGAGGTCATTGAGATCCCTACAGTCGTTGCGCAGGGTGGTGTTGACGAGACCGAGTAGCAGATTCGGGTCCATCGTCCCGTAGGTCGACAGGTTCATGCCTTGCGCAAAAGAATGGCTTCGGTATCGAAATCGCGGTTGAGCACATCGCTCAGAATAACGACCGGCGCGCCTTCTTTGATCCGGCCTTTCGACTTTAAGAAGTCGATAGCCTCGCGAATAATTTTCTCAGGTTCATCGTGGAACACGATGGAGTAGGGGATCACGCTGCGGTTCATGCGGAGAGCTCGGACGACGACGGGATCGGGTGAAAAAGCAAAAATTGCAGAGTGCACCGGGCGTTGGTGAGCCGCATAGTTTGCGAGCACGCCGCGTGCTGTGAAAATGATGATCTCTGATTCTTCGAGTGAATTGGCGAGTCCGACAGCGGCCCGGACTGTGCGCTGCTTTTCGGTTGGCAGTTCGATGTTCTCGCAGAATCCGGCACCGGGCTCTCGCTCCATCCGACGAGCAATGCGGTCAAGCACCTCGATACACTTTACCGGGTAGCGGCCTACGGATGTTTCGCCGCTCAGCATCACAGCGTCGGCCTGTTCAAAAACGGCATTGGCGACGTCGGTCACTTCGGCGCGGGTCGGGACGGGATTTTCGACCATCGATTCGAGCATATGGGTGGCGACGATGACCTTTCGACCGATCCGGGCGCATTCCTGGAGAATCGTGCGCTGAACTACCGGGAGCTCCTCGATGTGAACTTCGATGCCGAGATCACCGCGGGCGACCATAATGGCGTCCGACTCGGTGATGATGGCAGCCAGGTTTTTCACTGCCTCCTGATCTTCGATTTTAGAGACAATGCGCGCTGTGGAGTCGCTTTCGCGAAGCTTTTTCCGCAAGGTGCGGACGTGTTCTGCATCCCGGACGAAGCTGATCGCGACAAAGTCGACGGCGAGTTCTGCCGCGAGTTTCAGATCCGTTAGATCCTTGTCTGTCAAAGGCGGTAGATTCACCCGGATTCCCGGCAAGTTGACGTGTCGGCGGGATCCCATGCTTCCACTAGTCAGGGCCTCACAAACGACGCTGCCGGCATCGATCCGATCAACACGAAAGTGGATTTCGCCATTGTCGACGAGCATCACGTCCCCGACCGAGATATCGCGGTGAAGCCCGTCGTAGTTGGTGGTTACCGAAATCAGCACGGTCGGATCGAGCCCGACATTGCGGAACTCGACAATATCGCCCTTCTCCAATTCGAGCTTTTCATCGACATCGCCGGTGCGGATGGAAGGGCCCTGCAGATCTACGAGAATGGCGACGTCGTTGTCGAGTGCGCTACAGGCTTCGTGGATGCGTCCAACCACTGCGCGCGTCCATTCGTGCGAAGCGTGGCTCATGTTTAGCCGGAAAACATCGACTCCTGCCTCTATCAGAGCGCGGATTTGTTCCAGACTTTCCGTCGCCGGCCCGAGCGTGGAGATGATCTTTGTCTTGCGGAGACTCATGGTAGAAGCTGCACGCTTCCTCGAAAAGCTCCACCTACGATTTCGCCAGACAGTGGGAATCGACGATCACGTGACCAGCCGAATACCACGTCACAACTTCAGGGGGCTGTCAGCTCTCGCCTTTAAGAAGGTAATTGAACGCAGCCGCTCCGAGCAGCAGGAAAGCGGTGGCGATGGTGATACCGAGAAGAATTGCCATGTCGCAAATATTAGCCGGAGTTTTCAGGAATGCGAGCGCGGATTACGCCTTCAGGGGCTCGGCGGGCGGAGTCGCCTTTCGGTCCAGCTTCTTTCTGCGTTCAACAAACCATACGATTGCGCCCATCAACATGAAGACTCCCATCACCATCCATGAAGCATAGAGTGCCTTCCAGACGCCATCGGTGAACCCGTAGCTATGCAGCCCAACGCCCAGGTTGTTTACGCCCCACCAGCTGAACGTCACGATGATAGCGAGAATGATGCTGTTCATATTGATGCCGATCTCACGGATCCATCCGCTCATGCGGCCGTGGAGAATGACGAGAGTCCAGAGACAGATCATGAGCGCGCCGTTCTCTTTAGGGTCCCATCCCCAGAAACGTCCCCAACTGTAGTTTGCCCAGATCCCGCCGAGGACGGTGCCAACGAGCGCGAAGAAAAGGCAGAAACAGATCACCCCGTAGTTCATCCGGGTGATGACACGGAAAAAGTCTTTCGCTTCCTTGTTGCGCAACATGCAGACGAAGCGGGCGGTGAGATAGAGCATTCCCAGCAGGGCAGCTACCAATCCTGCTGCATAGCCGATATTGATGATCGTGACGTGCGTCGCGAGCCAGAAGTTCGTATCCAGTACGGCAACGAGTTGGTTCATCGTGTCGGTGGCTTCCTTGGCCTCGTACTTGATCGAAAGAAACATTCCTGCCACCCCTGAGACCACGGCGATAATCGTGCCGACGCCGATACGAGTGAAATACTCCAGTAAAAGCCCCAGAAGGACGGCAGTCGCTGTGATGAAAATAACCGTATCGTAGAGATTCGTGATCGGAGGTCGCTGTCGGATGATACATCGCAGCGTGATTCCATAGACATCCAGCGCGAGACCGACGAACGCCAGCGCGCCCGCGATAAAAAGCATGATGCGCCCGAATTTACTTGCCGGTGCAAACCAGCTGAACGCCATCACGACAAATGCGATGATGAAACAGACGAGGGCATTGGCGAAATATTTTCCGCGATACAAGCCCACCTCCATTTTGGAATGGGTTCCTTCGCCTCTTACCTCGGCTTCGGCTCGCTGTAGTTCGGAAAAAGCCTGCAACGCACTTTGAAAGGCTTCCGGCCCCTCTCTTGAAGCAGTGACCATGCTCTGAACCGAGCTGAGATCTACTTCCGCCCACGTCCTGTCAGCTTTTGACTCAAGCGCCGCCAGCATTACATCACCGGCTGAGAGCCATTGCTCCGAGTCGGAATCATGCGGGGGGAAAAGCGAGAGGCCACGAGCGGAGTTGGCGTGGAAAAAGAAGAGCCGAAGAGCACCTGTGAACATCTGCTCGTCTGGAGTGCCGCCGGGTGCCTGGCGAATCATCTGGACGAGTTGCTCCAACGTCATCTCGGGCATTTTGTCCAGCATCTCGACGGGGTCGAGTCGTTGCGCCAGTTCGACGAGCTCGGGTGGCAGAATGCTTTCATTCACGATGAGCTCGCCTTTGCGGGCGAAGCCAAATTGGGCCAGTAGAAATTCGAAGGAACTGATGTTCCGTCCCAGCGTCAGGACCATTCCTTCGATCCGATCCAACTCATACTGAGGATCCTTTTCGCTCTGCTCGTGTTGTTGCTGCTTTTGGGCGTATTCAGCGCTCAGCTCGGCGAGCTTGGCGCGGCCGGGAAACAGTTCATTGTAAGAATAGCGGTCGCGTTTTGCCTTGGGCGAGACTCCGATTTGGACAACTGCTTCCGAGTCGTCGATCACAAAAACGGGAAGGTTCTTGGCGATCTCGCCGCGGAAGAGCGTATCCATCATCCACTCTGCGTAGTGGAGGCTGTGCTCCTCGCCGTCTTGCGTTTTGAATTTTACGGACGACTTGCCGCTGAATTGCAAAAGCGTGAATCGCGCCAGCGTGTAGATGGGCTTGACCCGTCCGCCATCCTGGATGAGCAGATTTTCAAAGGTTTCTACCGAAGCTTCATCCCAAAGCTGATAATCGGGCAGGGGAGTTTCCGGAACTTCCCGGGCCAGCAGCGAAGAAGGAAGCAGAGCAATTACGAGGAGAAGAATTCGAGCGTTCATGACGTGGCGGTGGCGCGTTTTTTGCGTGAGCGGAGAATGAAATCGATCAGCATGATCACGAAATGGATGAGCAATCCGACGCCGGTGACGCACAACGCCCAAAGCGGCCATTGGTCGGCGGGGTTGTTCGCAACAGCGAACTGCGAATACATTTCATCGCCCGGCTCGGATCCTGCCGGGCCGAAGGATTCCTGGAAAAACGTGAAACCGGCATAGCGCATCGGCTCGTTCATCTTGATCTCGAGCGGCTTGTTATCTTTGCCCTCCTCGATCCGGGTGACGCGGCTCTCGTAGTTCCGCGCTGTGCTGATACCGGGGTGTTTTTCGAAAATAAACTCGTCCAGCGTCACTTCGAACGGCACGTTCCAGGACTTCTTTGCCAGCATGGCTGCATAGGGCTCGCCGCCGATCTCAAATCGCATAGGCATTGGGTCGTTGCGCGGATCGAACTTGTAAGATCCCGCCCACAGGATCGCCTCGACCGGCTCGCCGCCACTGTCTCCTTTGGGGCGGAACTCGATATAGCAACCGGGCAGATTCATCGCCTCTTCTTTGGCCCGCTTCTTTGGCGACAGCTTGAAGCCGTCGATTTCTTTCCCCGTAGCGGTTGCCGCGATCGGTGCCGACACCGGGATGGGTGTCGCATTTTCTGCGTAGCCATTGATGACGATGTCGAAGGGCAGACCCTCTGCGTTCGCGGCGAACTTCTGATCGGATTGGATCCGCTGTAACGTCTCGGTCGGCAAAATCCACGCGGTCTTTGGTGAGCCGTCTTCTGCGAGCGGGTAGACCTCCAGCTGCCAGTCTCGATAACTCTCGACCCGGCTCGATGTCATGCCTGGATACAGTGCCATGTAGCCGTCTGTCGCGATAGCCCAGGTGATCCATCCCCCTGCGAGCAGCATCAACATTCCCGAGTGGGAAATCAGCAAACCTGCGCCGCGCCAGCGTTTCCGCACCTTGATGATCGCACCGCAAAGCATGTTGACGCACAGGACGATCATCAGCAACAGACCACCCGGTAGGACAACCGGCAGACCCCAGACCTTGTCGAAGACGATCCATGAATGGAAATACTTCACTTTGGCTGCGTGGAGTCCGTGCTCCACCTGATCGAGCGTTCCGAACAGCGTGATCAGCGTCATCAGGACGAACACGACCGTCGCCAACTTGAACGAGCTGAAAAATCCGAACAACAGGCGCAAGGGGCCTTTGTTCTTCACTTCTTTGGTCTTTTTCGACATAGGGAAAGGGGGGATGGGGCCAATCAGTTGAGCGATACGTCGATCGATTTGATAAAGGTATCGAAGGCGGTCGCGTTCTCCTTGACCAGAGATTTTGGGCCAGTCATTTTTACGAAAACAGCTCCGGCATCGGAGGCCAAAATCACGCCGAGCATGCGGTAGTCCGGTTGCTTCTCGCCGCCGCCCATTCCGGCGAAGGCACCGTCGATCTCGATAAATTTCGCAGGCTGACCAAAGAGCAGTTTCTCGGGGAGTGCGTCGACCTCTTCCTGGGTGAGTTCTTCCGCACCCATCTGCTGACGCCAGCGGTTGACGTTCGCGAGCAATCCACCACCTGCACCTGGCAGGCGGGCGACATAGGCTTCGCCTTCGCCGTTCTCACCAAACGAAAGGCTAATATCGCGCATCATCGAAGCAGGCTTTTCCTCCCACCCCTCCGGCGTGTTGAAAGTTAGACTCGGTGCGCCCGACTCCTGTTGTTCCGGTTCGGCAGCTGGGCGGGTTTGATAACGGAATCGCTCGGCGCTGGACTCGGCGAATTTGAATTCGCGATCGGAAGCGGACTTGGGATATTCAGTCAGTTCGTTCGATGAACCTCCGTTGTCGCATCCGCACAAAAAAGCTCCAGCTGTAGCGGCAACTGCAGAAGCGAGAATTGAGAATCGGAAAGTCATTTCGGGGGAAGTAAACGGGGCGGTGCCCAACTGGGTTTGGTCACTGACCCAACCCTGTTGAGTCAGATTTGGATCGGGGTCGGGAACCTTTTATGTTAGTCAGCGGAAAGAATACGCCGGAATCGTCCGGAATCTGCCGTAAAAACGGAATTACGTAAGGCAATTACGCCTTTTTCTCCGCCGCCTTCGCTTCAGGAGTCGGTGGTGTGTCTGCTTTCGGAGCGGGTTTTTCCGCAGGCTTCGGTGCGGCCGGCTTCGGTTGGGCCGCCGCCGGCTTGACCTTCGGCGCTGGCTTGGGTGCGGCCGGCTTCGGTTGATCGGCGGGTTTTGTCTCCTTTGGCTTGGCCGGTGGCGTGTCGGCCTTTTTCGGAGTTGCGGGCTTCGGCTCTGGCTTGGCGGGAGCGGGCTTTGGTGCGGGTGTCGCCGCAGGCTTTGCCGGTTCCGTTTTCGCTGCTGGCTTGGCTTCAGGTTTAGGGGCCGGCTTTGGCTCCGGCTTCGCAGGCTCGGTTTTCGCTGCGGGCTTGGCCGCCGGCTCCGGCTTCTTCTCGGGAGCTTTTTCCGCAGGCGCGGGCTCAGCTTTTTCCTCAACTGCTGGCGGGGGCGTCGCGGCAAGGTCGATGCCGGTGTTAATCTCCAAATTTACGCTGCGCTCGAAAGCGCGGGCTTCGGCAGGATCGACTTTGGTCTGCCAGACATAGGCCTTCTTCAGCCGCGGCAGTTCTTTAAACGTTTCGAAAATGGGATTGCCCACCTCGGTGCCGTAGAGGTTGATGTATTCCAACTCTTTCAGGGCGGCGAGTTTCGCGATTCCATCATCGGTGACTTTCGTATTTTCCAGATGCAGTCGCTCCAGCGCCGGCATTTTTCCGACGGTGTCCAATCCCGAGTCGGTGACCTGGCTGCGTGCAAGATCGAGCCACACGATCCGGTCGGCGACAGGTTCGAGGAGCGAGAGTTGCTCGTCTCCGAATTCTTTGCTCGCATTGATGACGTTGACCCGCAGGCGGTCGTCTTCAGCCGAGATCGGCATGATCGAGAAGTGATAGCGATCAGCCGCAGCGTTCACTTCTTTCATCCGTGTTTCCTGCTCTTCCGGGGTCAGGGTGTCCCAAACCGACTCGGACGCCGCGACTGCGAGGTCGGCGCTATCTTTCGAGGCGGACAGCTGTGCCGCCACAGCGAGCGCGGTTGCTTCGATGCCGGGATCGTCACCCAAGTCGGCAATTGTTGTCGTCGTGGTAGCGCCGGCATTGATCCAGAGGCTGAGTAACTCAATCTCTTCCGGAGTGAGCGGGTCACCCTTAGGCGGCATGAAATCATCGTCATCCTGATCCAACGTGACTCGAACGATGGCTTCGGACTCTTCCGCGTCTCCGGGCAATACGGTTGGATAGTCAGAGCCCTCTGCTCCGGCGAGCAGGAGCTCATGGGTGTCCATGCGGAGCTTGCCTTTGATCTTGTTCTCGTTGTGACACTCGTTGCACTTTGCATCGAGAATTGGGACAACGAAATCCGCGTAGACGTTCTGCTCGGGCAACGGGGTTTCAGCTGGCTCGTCAGTTTCCAGCCCCTCAACAGCAGTAGGGGATTCATGCGGAATGCCGAGGCCGACCTCCATGAGTGGCTTAACTACCTCTGGAGCGAACTCTGTCAGATAGTCCTCGTCATGGACTAAGGCCCCACCGAAATGTCCGCTTGCCAGTGTTGTGAACACGGCAAGCAGCAGGCTCAAACTATAGAGCGCATTCTTCCCGGCAATGTAGAGCACCAGCGCCAGTAAAGTGAAGACCACCACAGCGAGGCCGAAATACATGTGCAGATCCATGGCCCGGCCCGCTTCGTCCTCCAGGCTCATGAGTAGAAAGCCCATCACCGTCGCTGCAATGCTGCCGAACAGACTCATCCACAACATGAAAGGGATAGTCCTGCTCAGATGAGCGAATGCGGTGAGGTTCGAAAGCACTTCCATCACCAGCGCGATCACGATGATCCCGATGGGGAAATGGACCACTAGGACGTGAAATCGGGCAATGAAGTTCAAAAAACCGCCGCCCTCACCGTCGTAGTCGCGGTAGACGAACCACATAATGGCGATCAATGCAGCCCAGATAATGCCGCAGACCCAGGCGAATTTAGCTCCCGCAGGTCTCCTGGATTCGTGTTTCACGAAAGTGCTCATAATCGACACTCGCGCGAAGCTAGGGGAGGGTCAATCGCGTGTTGGCGTGCGTTAGATTTACTCTGAAAAGTACGTGTTGAGTAGTAAGACTCCGATACGCAGCGAATCAAACCGGGAAACGGGCCTGCAGACATCACCTGCCGATCCATTTTGTCTCCCGTGGCGTAAATTGGGTTGATCTCATCTGCTCGCCTTTCAAGAATCCGTTCTGCACTTGCCGTGTCATAGCTCCTTTTGCTATAAAGTGTGGGCAATAGTGGGATCAAGGGTTTCGAAGTCATATGGGTAAGAATGTTCAACTGTGGAGGTGCCTGGGAGTTTTGTTCCTCGCGTTCTCCATTCCAGCGTGTCAGAAGCCGCAGCTGCGGTCTGATAAATCGAAGGAATCCGACGGAAAAATAGCGGAAGGCTCCGACGCCTACTACCGGGAGATTCGAAAAGGCGTTGTCGGACGGACTTTTGAAACCCTCACGCTCGGATCGAAGCAATTCACGAACGCTGAAGTTCGCGAAATCACGGATCGGGTGATCGTGATCGATCATGCAGGCGGCGTCGACCGTGTGCCGTGGAGCGAGGTTACCGACGAAGTTCGCGACCAGTGGGGATACAATCCGGTTGCCCAGTCGCTGATGGCAAAAATAAAGAAGATTTTCCCGGAGAAAAACGACTCACCCAAAGAGGTGTTGACCAAAACGAGCGAACCTCCTGAGAAACCTGAGGTAAAGGAACCGAAAATCGATTTGCAGCAGCGAGAGAGGGAAATCGACCGGAAAGAGAAAATGCTCGAAGCCCAGCTGGTTGGGATTCGGAGCCTTGAATCCGACCTGGCACGGCTTTCGGCCCCCCTCAATGAATTGCGGAGGCAACTCCAGGCGATCCGGGCTCAGCAATCAAGGAAACGTTCCGGAGGAATCATGGTGGAACGTGTGAACGGAAAGTCGACCGTCGTGGATCGAAGACGTGAAGCGAACCAGGTAGAGAGTAAAATTAAAGT
>Ga0222633_1001162_pt1 | contig 15484 bp, 12 predicted proteins | sample AntAcemetageno48_FD_179816 | JGI IMG/M metagenome (GOLD analysis project Ga0222633, IMG submission 179816) | Saline water microbial communities from Ace Lake, Antarctica - #48 | ecosystem: Environmental > Aquatic > Non-marine Saline and Alkaline > Saline | place: Antarctica: Ace Lake | collected...
AAACCGGGCTTCGAGATCTCGGCAGCGTGGGCCTACAAGCGCTACGCCGGGTCGGCCGAATACGATGGCTTCACCTACGCCGCTCAGGATTGCCCGTGGGGCGAAATGATCAACGATCTGGAGCGTCCCGTGTTCGAGAAATTTCCGGTCCTTGGCGAGATGAAGTCGTGGCTGCTCAACCAACCCGAAGTCAGCGCTTCGTTGCTGTCTGGATCGGGTTCGACCATGCTGGCAGTGCTCAGCGAGCACGCCTCTGTGGATGGCCTGGTTGCTCGAATTTCATCGCGCTACGGCGAGAATACCTGGACGTGCCTCGGGCGAACACTGTGATGGAGGGCGGCGAAATTCAACATGCTGACAGCGTCAGGGTCGATCAGTGGGCCTGGGCCGTGCGGCTGTTCAAAACGCGATCGCTCGCAGCGGCAGCTTGTAAAAATGGTCACCTCATGGTGAACGATCAACGCTGTCGACCAGCGAGAAAGGTTCGTGTCGGCGATGTCGTGGTAGTGAAGCGTGGCGTCCTCACCAGGACGGTCGAGCTTAAGAAGCTACTCGGAAAGCGTGTCGGAGCCAGTCTCGTCGACGACTATGTGATCGACCAGACACCACTCGAGGAATATGAACGCGCCGCAGAGGTCGCCCGTGCTATTCGCGATGGCGGAATGGACCGCGAAATGGGTGCCGGACGCCCGACAAAAAAAGACCGGCGCGATCTCGACGAATTGATGGATGAAATGTCTGGGGAAAAAGAGGCGTTCGACCGTATGGTGAAGGCCTTTACCAAGAAGCGATGATGGAAAATTCCGGCGAATGGGCCGAAGAAATCCGGCGACTTTATCTTTCCGGCGCGGCGAATCAGTTTGTCGTCCACGGAAACGTCAATGATCGTCTCCTGATCGAAAGCGACAGTGCAGTAGAGGTTGGAAATTTTGGCGACTTTCTGACACAAGTGCTTTTAAGAAAGTTCGAGCTCGTCCTCAGCTATGAACTCGGCAGCGGCCTTCGCATCGAAAAGGGCGAGGAACTTTTCCGTCAGCTCCGTGACACGGAAGAACTGCCGGTCGATCCGCCTAACGCCATTGGATACCTTGATCACTTCCTGCGTTTTTGCGTGAATTTGCGACAGCTTCCCGCCAACGCGGACATTTCCGGCCGCAACCGCCACATCGCGATCGTGATCAAGTCTGCCGAGCTGACTTTCCCTGTCTCGAAACAGACTCGCGATTACCAACTCAATTCGATGGCTGCGGTGGTGCGTTCGTGGTCGCAAGAGAGCCATTTTCTGGAGCAAAATCTGGCTGTCTTTCTCGTGTCAGAAAACCTCAATGACCTCAACCACCTCCTCTCGCACAATCAGCGTGCCTCGCGGATCGAGGTGCCGGTTCCAGACGCGGATTCTCTGCGTCGAGCCTTTGCTTTTTTCGATAAGCAGTTTCCCAAGGCATTGTCGAATTTTTCTGGAACTCCCGAAATTCCCGCAGAACGTCTCGCCGGTGCGACGCTTTCCTCCATCGAATCGATGCTGCGTCTGCGCGAGTTCGAGGAGAGTCCGTTGGAATTGGGCGACTTGTCCGATCTGAAGCGCTCGCTCGTAGAGCGCGACGCGCAGGGGCTGATCGAGTTTCTCGAACCCACCCGAACGCTCGACGATGTCTATGGACACCAAGCCGTCAAAACCTGGATGCGGCAGGACATCGAGTTGTGGAAGCAGGGCGACCTCAGTGCTATGCCGATGGGCTACCTACTCTGCGGCCCGGTTGGCACAGGCAAGACCTACCTGGTTGAATGTCTCGCGGGTGAAGCGGGTGTTCCGGTCGTGAAGATGAAAAATTTCCGCGATCGGTGGGTTGGTAGCACAGAGGGGAATTTGGAGAAAATTTTCAGCCTGCTTCACGCGTTGGGTCGTTGCGTTGTGTTCATCGACGAGGCTGATCAGGCGCTTGGCAGCCGCGACTCCGGCTCAGGAGACTCGGGTGTTTCCGGGCGGGTCTATTCGATGATTGCGAAGGAAATGAGTGACACCCGCAACCGAGGCCGCATCCTCTGGATTCTCGCGTCGAGTCGCCCCGATCTTATCGAAGTCGATCTGAAACGTCCCGGCCGTGTCGATGTAAAAATTCCCCTCTTCCCCGCAAACGAAGCCGCTGAAGGCTACCGTCTCATTCGTGCGCTTGGGAAAAAGCACCAACTTGATTTGCCGAAGGAGTGTCCTCCCCAAATTGAAAAATTCGTCCCGTCGCTTGTCACCCCCGGAGCGGCCGAGTCCATCGCGATCAAGGTATACCGACTCGTGAAAACGAAAGGTGTCAACGCGGTCGAGGCGTTGCGGGATTGTCTCGATGAATATCAGAATCCGATCCCGAGCGATGTGATGGACTTCCAAATAGGACTCGCCGTGCGCGAGGCGAGCGATTTGGATTTCGTGCCACAGGAATTTCGCGTCTATCGTTGATTTGCGAAACCTTTTCCACCTAGAGGGGTTTCCTCTGCGCATATGAATTGGATCTCCGTCATCACTGGTTTGGCTATCACGACGAGCGTTTTCACGCCGAGCGTTTTCACGCCGAGCGCTCTCGCGCAGGAGGTAAACGACTTGTTCCTGCCCAAGCCGGTCGGAGCGACTGACTTTGAGGCGCTTCAGGAACAATCGCCTTTCACCAGGACGCTGAATTTAAGCGATTCGTTGATTCTGACAGGAGTCGCGAGAGTGGATGAGGAGCAGGTCGCCACCCTGATGAACAAGGAGACGAAAGAGACTTTCGTTGTTTCGAGTTCGCTCAACTCGCAAGGTTGGAAAATGGTCGAGTTGAAAACCGATGGCGATCTCGAGAAAGTCGCGGCTAAAGTTGCTATCGACGGCGGGGAAGTCGTCACCGTCCGCTATGCCGAGTCGCAGCTAAAGCCCGGCGAATCCAAGCCCGGAGCGGGAAACGGTGGTGATGGTGGGGGAGAGGGCAAGGGGGATGGAGACCGGCGACGCGGGCCACCGCCCGAGATGCGGGCGAAGATGGAAAAACTGAGTGAAGAACAGCGCGGTAAGCTCTTTCAGAAGATGATGGAACTGCGTGAGAAGAAGCCCGACATGTCCCGGGAAGAGCGCGGAAAAATCTTCAGCGAAATGGTCGACAAGATGAGCCCGAAGGATAAGTAAAGCCCGACTCAACAGGGGGCAATGCTTGATCTAACCCTGTTGAACCAATGGCCGAAGCGACCTCTGGAGGGGCAAGCTCCGCCTTGCCCGCGCGGGGTATGGCGGGTTCGATTTTCCGGAAATCTTGATCGACTCCCGAGCGACCGATCCCACTGAACGACGTTCGGCGGTCGCGGCGGAGCACGACCCTCCAGTTTCCGGCCTGTGAAATCACTTCCGGGGCTTTGCCTGCTTTTTTGAGACCTTCTTTTTCTTGGCAACTTTTTTCTTCGCGCCTGTGCGGCCGGGGAAAGTCAGTTCGGCGATGCCGGACTTGTCGAGCTCACCGATCCCGAGCGCGATCATTTTGTCATACTGCGCTTTGGTGGCGTCGTTGAGGGGAAGATTGAGCTTCTTCTGCTTGGCAATACCAGCGGCGATTCCGGAATCTTTGGCCGCATGCGAAGCGGAGAACCAGCATTCATGATCGCGGTCGATCATGTCTTCGGCGTCTGTTTCCAGCACGCGTGAGTTGGCGCCGGTTTGTGAAAAGACTTCGCAGACCATATTAAGATCGTGACCGAGCGATTTTGCCAGTCCTAGACCTTCGGCGAGTCCGGCGGTGTTGATGTTCATCACCATGTTGACGAGTGCTTTGATCTCGGCCGCTTTTCCGATTTTGCCAATGTGGCGGAGATTGACGCTGAGATTCTCGAGCAACTTTTTGTTCTTTTTGAAGACGTCGTCGTCGGCTCCGATCATGAGGTAGAGCGTGCCCTCGCGAGCTTGGCTAATGCTGCTGGCCATGCATGCTTCGATGCAGGCAGCCTTGCGGCGCTTTGCGGCACCTGAGATTTGCTTTTGAATGTCGGGACTGAGAGTGGCGCAGTTGATGAACGTTTTCCCGGCTGCGGCAGTCAGCAAACTGTCGCCTTTCCCGAGGAAGATCTTCTTCATTGCCGCGTCGTTGGTCACGACGGTGAAAATGATGTCGGCATTCGCGGTGACGTCGGCAAGTTTGGTGTAGGCCGTTGCATCGAGTTCCCCGGCCAAGTCACTTGCTGCGGAGCGATTTACATCGAACACGGCGGTGACATTGTAATTGAGATCATTGAGGTGGCGGGCCATGTTGGCTCCCATGCGACCGACCCCGACGAATCCGATTTTTTTCGGGCTAGGGCGTTTTGGTGACTTCTTCTTTGCGGCTTTTGTAGGCATCGTGGGGTCTGGGTTATTGAATGAGAAGAAAGGTGTAGCCAATATCGCTACGACGCCAAGTTTTTTATGAGTCTGTCATCGAGCCATCACCGCTGGATCAAAAGCTTCCTCTTCGCGGGGCGGGGGATTCGTTCAGTGTTCTCGACTGAACTGAATTTCCGAATCCACCTCGGCATGTCGATTGTTGTGGTCGTGCTAGGATTTATTTTCAACGTCTCGCTCGCGCAATGGACTGCGTTGGTTTTGTCTGCGGGACTGGTGCTGGCCGCAGAGGCTCTCAATACAGCGATCGAATATCTGGCCGACGCGCTACATCCTGATCCCGATTCCAAAATTGCTCTCGCCAAGGACGCCGCTGCGGCCGGAGTTCTGATCGCGGCGGTTGCGGCTGCAGCGGTGGGAGCTATCGTTTTCCTACCAGAATTATGGGAATGGTATCAGATGAGAATTTCGCAGTGAGTGCTCCCGCGTGGTTGGGAGGGCTGAGCGATGCTGTTGGACGCGAGAAGGTAGCGACTGCGGAGGACGTGCGCCGCGAATTTGGGACGGATCGATGGCACGCCAGTGCGATGCCTGAGGCGGTCGTGAAGGCGACTTGTCGGGATGATGTGGTTGCGACGATGCGCTACGCGAATGAGAACGAGATTCCGGTGACAACACGCGGGGCCGGGGTTGGCTACGTGGGGGGCTGCGTTCCGGTGAAGGGTGGAATCTTGCTGTCTGTCAGGATGATGGATCGCATTCTTGAGATCAATCCTGCCGATGGGGTTGCTGTGGTCGAGCCGGGAGTGATCCTTGATGATTTTCAGAACAAGGTCCGCGAGCTGGGATGGTATTATCCGCCTGACCCGGCCAGTATGAAGGAGTGCTCGGTCGGCGGAACCATTGCGACGAATGCGGGGGGGCCACGTTGCGTAAAATATGGTGTGACGCGGCATTATGTCCTCGGCCTGGAAGTCGTTTTGCCGGATGGCGAGGTTTTGGAAACCGGCGGACGCTGTCACAAGAATAAGACAGGTCTCGATCTCATCGGCATGTTTGTCGGTTCGGAGGGGCTGCTCGGCGTCGTCACGAAAGCGACGCTCCGGCTCATTCCTCATCCCGAGGCGCGGGCAATGCTGACGGCGACGTTTCCCGACTTCGCGAACGCGGCGGCGGCGGTGCAGAAAATTTTGGACTCAGGCTGGCAGCCCTCGGGGTTGGAGATAACTGACGGATTTACCCTTAAAGCGGCGCGGGATTATCTAGGACCTGAGATGCTCTCAACGGGAAGCGGCCATCTCATCGTTGAGCTGGACGGGCGAAGCGCCTCGGTGCTGCGTGATCTCGGGGAATTGCGGGAGTTGGTGGAGACTCTCGGCGCCCTTCATATTGAAGAGGCGCGCGACAAGTCAGCCTGCGAAGTGATCTGGCAATTGCGCCGGGAATTTTCCTATTCTCTGCGCGCGACCGGTTTGACGAAGCTCAACCAAGACGTTGTCGTGCCGCGTTCCAAGTTGGTCGATCTCGTGAATTTCGCCGAGAATCTCCAAGCCGAAACTGGCATCGCCGTGGCCTGCTTCGGTCACGCGGGCGACGGGAATATCCACGTCAATTTGATGGTGGAGAACTACGAAACCGATGCGGCAAACCGGGCGCGAGCCGATGCCGGACTCGACATGCTTTTCAAGTGGATCATCGAGAACGATGGCCAGATTACCGGGGAGCATGGTGTTGGCCTCGCCAAAAAACGCTGGTTCAAGGATGCGGTGTCTCCCGTCTCGATGGACATACATCGTCGGCTGAAGCACGCACTCGATCCTAAAGGTATTCTCAATCCCGGAAAATTTATCGAATAACACAATGTCAGAAGAAGAACCCCCGCAAGAGACCGAGACCAAATCGCTCATCCCCCAACTCACCTTTGCCGAGACTCGCGTTCTCGGGTGCCTGCTGGAGAAAGAGTCGACTACGCCTGACCATTACCCGCTCACGCCGAATGCGTTGCATGCGGCGTGCAATCAGTCGAGTAATCGCGAGCCTGTTACCGATCTTGGAAGCAATGAGGTCGAGGAAGCGATGGAGGGAATTCGCTACAAGCAGCTCGCTTTGCTTGTCCACCAGGCCGGCGCGCGCGTTCCCAAGTGCAGGCACACGCTCGAAAATAAATTCCCCTACATGACTGACGGGCAGCGCGCTATTCTGTGTGTTCTGCTTTTGCGTGGGCAACAGACGGTCGGGGAAATTCGGCAACGGACCGAGCGGATGCATCCATTCGCCGATATCGAGCGCACCCAGGTGGTTCTGGATCAACTTGCGGACTACGACCCCGCGCCCATCGTGAAGCACATTCCTGCCGGTGGTGGGCGGCGCGTTGCGACCTATGTGCATCTGCTGTGTGGGGATGCCCCCGAGGCTGCTCCGATTCATATTGCCGCTCCCGCTGATGCCGCGCCGGTGGCAAGTTGGCGCGAAGAGATGGAGGAAGAAATCCAATCTCTCAGAACCGGGATGCTCGCCCTCAAGACAGAACTCGAAGAATTGAAATCCAACCTCGGTGCCTAATTATGAAAACCCTAACAGCCCTGCTTTTTACCATTCCAATTCTCATGGCGCACGCCCAGGAAGCCACTCCACTTTGGCCCGAGGGGAAAACTCCCTACACCAAGCCAATCGACGCGGAAACCGGTAGCCCGTCGTTACACCTTTATCCCACCAAGGGTGGTGAATCACACAACGGCGCTGCTGTCGTCATCTGCCCTGGCGGAGGCTACGGCGGACTAGCTGTCGATCATGAAGGGCATCAGCCGGCGCAATGGTTCAACGAACAGGGTGTCTCCGCTTTTGTGCTGCACTATCGATTGGGCTCGCAGGGGCATCATTACCCGACCGAGTTGGCCGACGTGCAGCGCGCCGTTCGCTGGGTACGCGCTCATGCAGACGAGTACGGACTCGATCCGAAACGTATTGCGGTGATGGGTTTCTCCGCTGGAGGGCATCTCGCCAGCATGTCCGCCACGCTCTATGATCGCGAGGCCTACGAGGCGACCGACGCCGTCGACGAAGTGAGTGCCCGCCCTGACCTTGCGATTCTCTGCTATCCCGTGATCACGATGGACCCCGAGTTTACTCACGGCGGATCACGGAAAAATCTACTCGGTCCCGACAAGGCCGATGACGACGAATTGGCAGCCAGCGTTTCATCGGAGAAAAATGTCACTGCCGACACCCCGCCGACGTTTCTCTTTCAAACAGACGCCGACACCGCCGTTCCAGCAGAAAACGCGACCAGCTTCTTTCTCGCGTTGCGAAAGGCCGGAGTGCCCGCCGAGTATCACTGTTACCAAAATGGTCCACACGGAGTCGGACTCTATCGCGGCGATCCCGTTCTCGGAACGTGGTCGGGATTGTTGAGTAACTGGCTGCGGGCCAATTCCTTTTTCGCTTCGCCGCAACCGCAGGCGGCAGTGTCAGGAACTGTGACGCTGGACGGAAAGCCGGTCAGTTGGGGCGTAATCTCGTTCTATCCAGAAGACGAAAACCTGCCCATCGTTTCCGTTCGTGCAAGAAACGGCAAATTCTCGTCCAAAGCCGAAGATGGACCTGTCATCGGAAAGTCGACCGTGCAATTCGAAGGCAGCATCTGGGAAGCGACCCGCGACCCCTCGGACAGTGTTGTGAAGTTGACCATGCCGGATAACGTAGTCGATGTGAAAGCGGGAATGGAACCGCTGACGTTGGATTATTCTTCGCGGTAGCTCTGACTCAACAGGGCAAGGGCGGCTACCGTAAGAGGAAAGCGGGGATTGGGCGGCTTGTCCTGAAGTGCCCGGAGCGAACGGTCAGGGTGAGACAATCGAAGACACGAAGGCTGATCTCGCAGCAGCAATTGAATTGATTCCGGAAGATCAATAGCCGTAGGCATCTGAGGGTGGGCGTGGTTTTGATCGCAGTACGATCAGAGCGATCAAAATTAGACTCGAAGTAATACCGAACCAAAAAAACAAGGGCGTGAAATACGCGACTGGTCCCGAGATTTTTCCAGTTTCTGCATCTGGGACAGTTTCCACGAGGTGACTCCAATAAAGTCGCAGTGCTACATATGGAATCCAGCTAATAAGGAATCCGAGCACCGCAATTCTTTTCACAGCAGAAGCGCTTGCCTGATTTACCGTTAGATTTTGACCGTTCGGTCTACTCCTCTTCAATCACCGCATATTCCTCCAAAATACTGCGCGTCACATATTTCAGCGCCATTTCGGAGGTGGCTTCGAGAATAATCGGGCAGGCGAATCCTGCATCGAGCGCTTCTTTCCAGCGTCCGGCGCAGACGCACCAGCGGTCCCCGGGTTTCAGGCCCGGGAAGCCATACATCGGCATCGGAGTGCTGAGATCGTTGCCGCTCTCTTTGCTGAATGCGAGGAACTCTTCCGTCAGTTCGCAGCAGACAGCGTGGCAGCCGAGATCGTCGTCGCCGACTTGACAGCTTCCGTTGCGGTAGTAACCGGTGAGAGGATCGAGGCTGCAGGGGATCAGTTCGCCGCCTAATACGTTTCTGTTATCTTCGGGTGCCATTCTTAGAGAAGGTCCGGCGGGATTGCAAATTATCCACCGGAAACCGCGCATGTGGGTGTATGAGAGTTTGTTGCAAAACGTAAGGTCTCTTGCGATCGGGCGATCAAAGACGAATATCCAATTTTATGTCTTCGGCGGATAATACTCGAAGAGCCAAAACTCCGGTCTTTCGATGGATTGTTTTGGCAGCGGCTCTGCTTGCCGGACTTTGGTTCGGGATGCAGGAGCTCCGCAATGCACAGCCGGCGGGAGCTAGTGGCTATGCGGCTGCGGATCAGCAGCAGGGGCCTCCTCCGGCAACGGTGATCGTGGCGCCGGTTGTGATGGAATCGGTCCAGGAGAAGCGGCAAGTCATCGGCACGCTACGCGCGGTGCAGCGTGCGGAGGTGGCGGCGCAGGAGTCTGGTGCTGTGATAAAGGTGAATGTCGATGTCGGCGACGAGATCGAGAAAGGCGCCGTCATTCTTTCGCTCGACGACAGACGAATGAAGGCGTCTCTGGATGAGGCGCGTTCAAATTTGACCGCTGCGGTAGCCATAATTGAAGAGCGAAAAGCGGAGGCTGCCCGAGCGGAGAGTGACCTGAAAATGAAAGAGAGCATGTTTCAAGCGCGAGCTGTTTCGCAGAGTGAATTTCTCGACTCGCAGCGGCAGTCGCTTGTGGCGGCGGCGCGAGTAAAGGCAGCGGAGGATGAGGCTTCGGCAACGGAGAGCTCGCTCGAATTGATGGAGGTCCGGTTGGCTGATTTGCAGGTGAAGGCTCCCTTCGCGGGGCGCATCGTGGAGAGGGCTGTCGATCCGGGTGAGTGGATCGCTCCGGGTGACCCGGTGGTGACGTTGGTCTCTTCGGGAACCGTCGAGGCCTGGCTGAATGTGCCGGAGCGATTTGTCAGTGCGGTGGCGGAGGGGGAGGAGCCGCTTTTGATCATGGCTGACGGAACGGGCGCTTCTTCTGAAGCAAAGTCGATTCGGCTAGTTGCAGATATTGACCCGGTGACACGGCTTTTCCCGGTCGTGGTGGCGATCGACGACAAGAATGGCTCGCTCGCTCCGGGGTTGTCGGTGCATGCGGAGTTGCCGGTAGGCGAGGCGGGTGAGTTCTTGTCGGTGCCGGTGGATGCAGTGATCGAGACTTTTCAGGGCGCTTCTGTTTTCAAGGTTGTCCCGTCCAGCGAGGGAGGGATGCCGATCGCTGAAAGGATTGAGGTCGAGGTGGAATTCCGCCGCGACGGCAGCGCTTATATTGCCTCTGACTCACTGAAGCCGGGTGAGCAGGTCGTGGTGGAAGGAAACGAACGCCTTTTCCCCGGAACGATGCTGATGATCGAAACGGCGGAGTCGATGGGGAAAGCGAACACGGAGACGAAACCGTAGGATGATTAAGCGTGCTATCGAGCAACCCATCACGGTGGCGGTCGCTGTGATGTTGAGCGTATTCGCCGGCCTGCTTGCGGTCACCCGCGTACCGATCCGAATGACTCCGGAAGTCGAGTCGGTTGTGGTCTCGGTGATGACGAACTGGGAAAGCGCAGCGGCTGAGGAGATCGAAAGCGACATTGTTGAAGAGCAGGAAAAAGTGCTCGGCGAAGTGACCGGTTTGAAATACATGACCTCGACGAGTGCGGCGGGGCAGGGGACGATCCGGCTGGAATTTGAAACGGGAGCAGAGATCGATGGAGCCCTGGCTGAGGTGCTGCAAAAGCTCGACGAGGTACCAGGTTATCCGGAAGGCGTTTTGCAACCGGTGGTCGAGCCGGTTGACCCCGAGTCGGTCGATTACATTTCGTGGATCGGATTGGCCTCGACCGATCCAGAATTCGATCCCGCGACGTTGTCGGATTTTATGGAACGTCGGATGCGTCCACGCTTCGACCGGGTGGCGGGTATTTCTCAGGTAGGCATTCGCGGGGCGGTAGAGTCCGAGTTGCACATCGTAGTCGACCCGGTCGCGATGGCGAATCGGCGGATTACGTATTCGCAACTGCAAACGGCAATCGTTGCGGCAAATGTCGACGTATCTGCCGGACGGATCGAGGAAGGGAAGCGGGACATTCGAGTACGCAGCACAGGGCGCTTCCAGACTCCAGAGGACGTGGAGAAAATGGTCCTGACCCGCGACGCGAGCGGTCCGGTCTATCTCGGCGACATCGCCGAGGTGCGGGAGGAATACAAAGAACCGTCGAGTTGGGCGCGAGCGCGTGGATTCAAGATGCCGTTCTTTAATTTTCAGCTCGAAAGGGGAGCCAACCTTCTTGAAACGATGGAGGCATTGTTCGCTGAGGTGGAGGCATTCAATACCCCGGGCGGATTGCTGGAGCAGGAATCGAAACGCCTCGGCCTCGACGGAAAGCTGCAACTTGTGGTGACCTACGATTCGACCACCTATGTCCGCGACGCGGTCGCCCTCGTGCGATCGAACCTGCTACTGGGTGCCGTCCTTTCCACCCTGACGCTGCTTTTCTTCCTCCGGTCGTTCCGGTCTGTTGGCATCATTGCGATTGCGATTCCGGTGTCGGTGATCGCCTCATTCGTCGTGCTGGTCGCACTGGGACGCTCGATCAATATCATCTCTTTGGCGGGGCTGGCGTTCGCGGTCGGGATGGTGGTCGACAACGCCATCGTTGTGATCGAGAACATCTATCGCCATCTGGAAATGGGGAAGCGCGCTCCGCAAGCGGCCCTTGATGGAGCGAAGGAGGTTGCCGGTGCGGTGGTGGCATCGACGCTGACAACGCTGGCTGTGTTTTTCCCTATTCTGCTGATCGAGGAAACGGCAGGACAGCTTTTCCGCGACATCGCGCTGGCGATCATGGCGGCGGTGGGACTGAGCATGATCGTCTCCATCACAGTGATCCCGGTAGCGTCGGCGCGGTTTTTACACCGCAGCGATGTGGGCGATTCGGAGCCGAACAGCGCACTCGGTCGGTTTTTCGCACGGTTGACGCGTCCGCTTTTTCTTTTTGTTGAGGCGCTTCCCAATCGCATCACTCGTGTTGTCTCTGTCGGGACAAGGAGTTGGCCCCGGCGGATCGCGGTCATCGTAGGGTTCACTTTGGTCACGATTCTCGGGACGAAAGTCCTGCTGCCACCACTCGACTATTTGCCGAGTGGAAACCGCAATGTTGTCTTCGGTCTACTTTTTCCGCCTCCGGGTTACAATCTCGACCAGCTCTCACGCATGGGGGAACGCATCGAAGAACGGATGCGACCTGCCTGGGAGACGACGCCGAATAAGTTCGGGATCGAGGATGTTGTCGAGGCGAGCGAGGGAGTTTCGACGGCACCACGGGACGAGCGTGTCGAAGTGCCAATGGGGCCAGGCAACCCTCCGGGATCGACGGTGATGCCGCCGCCGCTGGACCACTACTTCCTTGTTAGTTTCGAAGGCCGGATGTTTCACGGCTCCATTTCGAAAGACAAGAAGCGGGTCATCGACGCCGTCGATCTGATGAACTACGCGACCTCCGGTGTGTCGGCTCCCGATACGATTGCTTTCGCTTTTCAAATGCCGCTGTTTCGCGTGGGAGGTACGACAGGATCGGCTATTAAGATCGACCTGACCGGAGACGATCTCGACGAGGTGGGTGGAGCTGCCGGAGCGCTTTTTGGCACGCTGATGGGAGAGTTCGGCCCCGGCACCCTTAAGCCGGAGCCGCCGAATTTTTCGCTTCCTCTTGCTGAGCTGCGTCTGGTTCCGGACGACGACCGCCTTCGCGAGCTCGGGATGACCCGTGCCGATCTCGGTCTCGCAGTGCAGGCGAATGGCGACGGTATTCTACTTTTCCGAGACTACGAGCAGAATGGCGAGCTGAAGGACATGAAGATCCTCAGCAAATACTCGCGGGGCGACAACGCCCTGGAGCAATTGCTGGAAGCGCCCGTGGCGACACCGGGAGGTGCGGTGGTCGATTTTGGCAGCATCGCATCAGTGCAGCGGGTGCGCGGTCCGGATGAGATTCGCCACGTCGATCGACTGCGAGCGGTGACGATCGAGCTGACTCCTCCTGCCGGAATGCCGCTCGAAAATGCGATCAAGCAAGTTGAGGACACGGTTAACGGCCTTCGTGAGGGAGGGGCGATCCCTTCCACGGTTGGGATGGAATTGTCCGGTTCGGCAGGGAAGCTCAATGAGATCAAGACGGTTCTCCTTGGAGACGGCAGTCTTGTCGGCACCGTTTCCAGCACGTTGTTTCTCGCCTTTCTCGTGATCTATCTGCTGCTTGTGATCCTTTTTCAAAGCTGGACCTATCCGCTCGTCATCATGGTGAGTGTTCCTTTGGCGACGTTCGGTGGATTCATCGGCCTGGCACTCGTTCACTGGTGGAGCGAGGTAGATCGCTACTCGCCCATTCAGAACCTCGACATGCTCAGTATTCTCGGATTCGTGATTCTCGCTGGCGTAGTGGTGAATAACGCCATTCTCATCGTCCACCAGACGCTCAACTTTCTCCGCGAGGACCCCGATCTCGATCCGCAGCTGGCGATCCAGGAATCCGTAAAAAGCCGTGTCCGCCCGATTCTAATGAGCACGCTGACCAGCGTAGGCGGTATGTTGCCGTTGGTGCTTCTGCCGGGTGCGGGGTCGGAGCTCTATCGCGGCCTGGGCGCGGTCGTCGTGGGTGGGTTGGTTGTCTCAACGGTGTTCACTCTTTTTCTCGTGCCTACCGTGCTCAGCGCGATGTTTGCCTTTCGCAGTGACGAGTCCATAGTGGCCGACGTTTCCACAAACACGAAACCAACTGGCGACTCCGCTCCAGCGAGTGCCTGAACGCCGAATGATTGCTCATGCCGATTCGCCGAATAGGTAGGATATCCGCCCTCGCCTGCGCTGCAATGCTAGGGGGCTGTGTTGCCGATCCCTCAGAGTTAGCTGACTCCTCCGTGGAGACAGGGGAGGGCTATCGCTTTGAAGGAATTGAGCAACCGCTGCTACCGGCAGGTCAATGGTGGGGGTGTTTCGGTGATCCGGGATTGAGCCGGATCATTGAGAAACTTGAGACAGACAATCCCTCCATCGCCGTTGCCCTCGCCCGCTACGACAATGCGCGGGCGGAACTCGGATTAGCGAAGGTGGATCAGCATCCTTCAATCAACGGGGATGTGTTCGCCATTCGTAGACGGGACTCTGCCAGCAGCGTTTTTGTCCCGCCGGACCTGCTGTATAATGACTACCGAACTGCACTGAATCTGCGCTATGAGATCGATTTCTGGGGTCGTGTGCGACAGTCGGTCAATGCGGCGCGGGCGGAATTGGAAGCGTCTGCAGCGGATTGGGCGGCGGCGCGTTTGTCGATTCAGGCGGAAGCGGCACGGAACTATTTTCAAATCCGTTTTGCCGACGCGGAGATCAAAGTGCTCGAACGCAGCCTGAAATTGCGCGAGCAGAGCAAGAAACTCGTAGAAGCGCGCATTCGGGGAGGGGAAACGACTGACCTCGACCTGGCCAGAGCAGACACGGAACTGGAGTCGACGCGTGCCGAGCTATTCCAGATGCAAAGGGTGCGTGCAGAGTACTTTAACGCCCTCGCTGCGCTCGCGGGTGAGGTTCCTTCCACTTTTGATTTGCCTTCAGGCGGAGTTCGCCCCCCGCCTTCGATCCCGGGTGGATTACCATCACAGCTGCTGACTCGCCGCCCTGACATCGCCGCCGCGGATCGGCGCATGGCGGCAACAGCAGCACGCATCGGCGTCGTGAAAGCCTCCTTTCTCCCCCGAGTTGAATTGGTGGGAGCCGCGGGTCTGTCGAGTCTGTCACTGACTGATTTCTTCGATCCGAGCAACTTTTTCGGTGAGATCGGTCCTGAGATCGAAGTCCCGCTCTATCGGGGAGGACAGAACGAGCGCTCAATGGACCAGGCCTACGCCAACGCTGACGAAGCTGTTGCTCTCTACCGTGAGGCAGTTCTGGCGGCTTTCCGCGACGTGGAGAATGCACTCTCAGCGAACCGTTTTCTAGATCGCGAAATTGGTGCTCACTCCTCTGCGGCGGCGGCGGCGGAGCGCGCGTCGAAGTTATCCCGAACGCGGTATACAGGCGGACTCGTCAGTTATTTGGATGTGGTCGAAGCTGAACGGACGGCATTGAGCGAGGAGCGCGAACTGATTCAGGCGAAATCGACGCGGTTGCTTTCTACTGTCCAGCTCGTCCAGGCGCTCGGTGGTGGTTGGGAAGTGAACTTTCCTGATGAAGCGACTTCACGTAAACCCGTGGCGTCGGCGGCTGTGAAAGCTGTGGGTAAGCCCTTATAGTTTGGGGTGAAAAAGTTGGGACGATATTTTCTGTCGATGGCGGCAGTGCTGGGTAATCCGGTGATGGCTCTCGCACTGCCAAATGGGCAGATGAGCGGCACAGATTACTTCGAGCGTCATGTTCGTCCACTCTTGATCAAGCATTGCTACGAATGTCATTCGGAGCAGGAAGGTGAACAGAAGGGAGGTCTCCTGCTCGACCGGGAAAGCGGTTGGCTGGAAGGCGGGGATTCCGGAAAGGCTGTCGTGCCCGGACAGGTCGGCGCATCGCTGCTGATCGAGGCGGTGGCTCGGGTGGACAAAGACTCTGCCATGCCTCCGAAGTATGAGCTCG
>Ga0222633_1001163_pt1 | contig 15444 bp, 17 predicted proteins | sample AntAcemetageno48_FD_179816 | JGI IMG/M metagenome (GOLD analysis project Ga0222633, IMG submission 179816) | Saline water microbial communities from Ace Lake, Antarctica - #48 | ecosystem: Environmental > Aquatic > Non-marine Saline and Alkaline > Saline | place: Antarctica: Ace Lake | collected...
CATCGTGTCGAGCGGTGGCGCTGATGCCCGCGGGCTAAATGGCACGGAGAGCACGCCGACGGCGGTGACTTTATCCGGATGGTTTAACGCACATGACCAGGCGGTTGGCGCGCCCCAGTCATGGCCAAAGACAATCGCTGTTTCGTACCCGAGTGCCGAAATGAGCCCAATAATATCCCCGGTTACTTCAGCCTGGTTATAGGTACTGATGTCATCAGGCTTGTCGCTCTTGCCGTAACCGCGCATGTCCGGTGCTACAGCATGGAAGCCCGCTTCCGCTACCGCCGGGATCTGGTGACGCCATGAATACCAGGATTCGGGAAAGCCGTGAAGCATCAGGACAAGAGGGCCTTCGCCCTGTTCCGCGATATTAAGTTCAATACCGTTTGTGCTGATCCGGCGTTGTTTTATTTTAGACAGTGTTATTTCAGACATGTGATGCTCCGGGAATAATTGAACCAATGGCAGAATCTGTGTATTCGCCGTCTCTGTAGGCGATCTCTCCACCTATAATAACGGTGTCTATCCCTTTACCGTCCCTGACATAACGGCTGCCGTCACCGGGAACGTCCTGAACGTAGTATTCTTCACCGCGATCAATCAGCTCGGCATCGAAGATCGTGATGTCAGCTGCGTAACCCTCATGGAGAAGCCCGCGATTGGTCATGCCCCAGATGCTGGCCGTGTCCAGGGTGATTTTCTTTACTGCTTCCTCGACCGTGAGTGCCTTGCAGTTTCGGACAAACTGGCTGAACAGGTAACCCGTATCGCCGTAAGTTGCGAAAGAAAGAATGTGAGCACCACCATCACTGGCGCCCAGGTGAACCCTTGGGTTTGCCAGCAGGCTACCGACGATTTCGTTGTCAGTATGGCCCATGTTCGAGGCCAGGAAGTGTGCCTGGAGATCTTCTTCAAGTGAAAGGTCGATCATGGTGTCTATCGTGCTGGTATTCCTGGTGGCGGCGATTTCGGCCAGCGTTTTTCCTACAAATTGCTGGTTAGCGTCTGTATCCACCTGGCGTAAGACCAGCATGTCCCACATCGGCGACATGGTTGCCGCTTCTGCGACCAGTTGCCTGCGCTTGCCTTCATCCTTGAACGCAGCCTTGATGTCGTCATGGCTGCCGAACCTCATGATCTGGTACCAGTTCGGTAATCTGATAAACAGCAGGCTGGGTACTTCAAAACAAAAGCTGATGTCGATTGGGCGGGTCTGGACCTGGGGCCATACGCGGGCACCACGTCTGAATTGCTCGTCGACCCGGGCCATGACACGACTGACGCTGTCATTGCCTGTTGCGTTGACAAACAGAGGCGAGAAAGTTGTCGTGATTTTGTACTTCAGGCTGATTTCTGCCAGCTGGTCAATTCGAGCAAGTGTAATGTCAGTGTCATAGAACTCGTGCACAATTTGCAGAATCCGGTTGAACTCTCCGAGCACCTCACAAAGGGCGTGCAGTTCTCGCTGGTCTGCATATCGGCTGGGTACTGGCTGAAGCGTCTCATCCATGTCGACAAAGCTGGTGGACAGACCGATTGCGCCATTGTGCAGGCATTCCCTGAGGAGTTCCTGCATTTTGCCAAGCTCTTCGTCATTGGCGGTGCGCTGCATCGAATCATCACCCATGACCCACAGGCGCAGGACGCTGTGCCCAACCAGTGGCGCAACATTGATGGTGAGGTCCTTTTTGATTCGGTTTAGAAACTCGTCAAAGGTTTCCCAGTCCCACTCAACGCCTTCCTCGAAAGCCTTAATCGGCATTTCCTCAATCTGGTTAAACATGCCCACCAGCTTCATGCGATGTTCTGCTTTCAGAGGGGCAAGGGACAGCGAACAGTTACCGGGCACAATGGTGGTGATGCCATGTTCGATGGCGGGTTTGGCTCGACCATCCCAGAGTAGCTGCGCATCGAAATGCGTGTGAGGGTCGATGAATCCCGGTGATACTATTTTTCCACCAGCATCAATCTCCCGGGATGCGGTGTCCCTGATGTTGCCGCTGGCAACAATCTTTCCGTCTTTGACGCCAACATCGCCGATGTATCCTGGCATGCCTGTACCGTCTACGATTGTGCCGTTACGAATGATGAGGTCCAACATGATTATTACTCCGGAATTTTATTGATATCGATTGTATGAAACCTGAAGTGCATCGCGCACTTTGTCCCAGGATTGTCCCTTAATGTCCTCGATGGAACTGGCGTTGCACGCATCCATTAGCGCGGAGGTAGCCATCTGGTCCAGGGCAACTTCTGTAGTGCCACCGTTCTCGTATTCTATGGATACAACAAGTTCTGCTATGCCCTCATGGGCAGCAGCTACCCTGACGTCTTTGATGAATGCGGCTCCCATCTAGACTTGCGGTGGTGCTACAAAAATAATGTCACTCGGCAGTATCGGGTTACCGGACCGGGCTGAATCCTGTGCTGCTGCGGGACGCATATAGACGTGCAGGTTCCAGCTTTGCAGTATGCCTATGGCTTCTTCACTACCCACATCGGGAAGCTCTCGCAGGGCGATGGACTCCCAGGTGTCCTGGCTTTCAGGAAAGATGGATTTACGTGATTCATTGAGCGTCGCCATGCGGCTCTCCTGTGGAATTATTTGGGGCTTCAAGATAACCGAGATATATTTCAATGTCATTGCCCTTCGCTTGAACAGATAGGGTCCATCACCTATTGTGACTACAAAAGTGGAGGTGGCCTGTGTGGCTAAGACTCAGACAGATCGCGGGGGTAGCGGAAAAGCTGCAACCTGTGGAGGACGACCTCAAAGAGATACTGGGCGTCGACGTTTGTTACCGGGATCCGGGCGTTGGTTACTTCGGTCTGGAAAATGCCCTGTTTCCCATCGGCAACCAGTTACTTGAAGTGGTTGCGCCCATTCAGGAAAACACCGCTGGTGGCCGTTACCTTGAACGAAGGGGTGGGGATAGTGGCTACATGGTGATCACGCAGTGTGACGATCACCCATCACGCCGTGCACATGTCGATGAACTGGGTGTCCGCATTGTCCTGGACAACCAGTCCAGTGAATTTATCAATCTTCAACTACACCCTCGTGATACCGGCGGTACATTTTTCGAAATTGACCAACAGCTGGGCGAAGGTGCGCTGAATGAAGATGGGCCCTGGCATCCGGCGGGACCTGACTGGCAGCGCGCGAAGCAGTTGGGGCGGGTGAAGGGTATCGTTGCTGCAGAAATCCAGTGCATTGATCCTGCATCAGTGTCGCAGCGCTGGGCGGAAATCGCGCAGCTTCCACTTGATCAGTCAGACGGCATTTCCCGGATCTTTTTTGAAAATGCAGCGGTCAGGTTCGTGCCCTGCACCGACGGTCGTCCCGAAGGCCTTGGGGGAATCGACATAGAAACAACAGACAAGGCCGCGGTTCTTGATGCGGCGGCGGCTCGAGGAAAGATCAGCAGCGACGACCAGGTCTACCTTTGCGGAATGAGGATGAATCTCCTATGAGTTACACAGACATTGAATATGAAGTCATAGGCTGCGCAGCCTTGCTCACACTTAATCGACCGGAGAAGCTGAACGCGTTCACTTATCATACGCTCAGGGAAATTCGTGAAGCGATAGATGCCAGCGTGGCCAATCCTGATGTCGTCGGCATTGTGATTACCGGTAAGGGGCGCGGTTTTTCTGCAGGTCTTGATTCTGCGGTGCTTGCAAGCGTTACCAGTGGTAAGACGCCTGCAACCTCTGCCGAATCCGGCGATCAACTGCCGGGGATATTTTCCTACCTGCTGGAAGTGCCCAAGCCCGTTATTTCAGCCATCAACGGCGTCGCTGCCGGAGGCGGGCTAATTCTGGCACTGATGAGCGACATCCGGATTGCCTCGAGAGACGCGGCCCTGACAACGGTGTTTCTGAAGCGTGGGTTGATTACGGAACATGGCTCCAGTTGGATACTGCCAAGGCTTGTAGGCACCGGCAGGGCACTGGACCTTCTTTGGGCAAGTGACAAGATCACTGCAGAAGAGGCGCTGACCCTGGGGCTGGTCGACAGAATATCCGAACCGGAAGATCTGTTATCGGATGCGCTGGAATATATTGAGAAGCTGGCCATTACCTCTGCTCCAGCAGCCATGGCTGAGAGCAAACGGCTGGTGTATTCACATTTAGGGAAAGGCTATCGTGAGGCACTCATTGAAGCCGATGTGTCACAGAATGCCTTTGTCGCCAGGCCAGATGCCAAAGAAGGTGCGCAGGCGCTGCTCGAAAAACGCGCGCCCAACTTCGAGCGTCTGGGAAAGGATGGCAACTACTAGACCAACTATCGTGGCGTCTGACCAGATGCCCTTTGAGATTCAATCCATGGTGTTTGAAGAAGACACCTACCTCGTCCTGAGTGCCGGAAACCATGTCAGGGAAATCCGCGCGCCACTCGACGAGTTGCAACACGAGCTCGTGGCACAGCAGGCTTTGAGGTTAGGTGAGCTGGCGATACGCGGTTCCCGGGTCTTTGCCATTGTTCATGACTTTGACCTGCAGCCGTCATTTTCTCCGGGTGCGGTTCAACGTACCCTGCATGAATTGTGTCAACACGTTGAGAACCTGGGCATCAGCGCACTCGGCATGCAAGCGCTGGGTTCCCATCATGGTGGTCTGCCGCGGGCTGAGGCCATCGCGCTTATCGAAGCACAAGCATGGCCGGATTGTCTGGAGAGGTTATGGGTATCAGTTGTTTAGCTGGTTAGAGCGTCTGTGGTTTCAGGAGGTCAGTCACAGTACCTTGATGACCCGGCGGTCGATCCTCTTCAGGAGGTACCAGCTGATCGCGCCGCTGACCAGGGCGAAACCTGCGATATAGGAGATATCGAAAACAGAGGGCCACTGGTTGTACAGCAGTACCTCACGATAATCCTTCAGTAATAGGGCGAGGGGGTTCAAGTAGAGTATTGCCCTCATGCTTTCATCCACGCGGGCCATATCGAAAAAGACACCGGAAATAAACATCAGGAGCAACATTCCGTTTTCAATAATAAAACGAAGATCGGGAATAAATGGAACAATCGCGGAAAGCAGGCTGGCCAACGCGGCCACCAATAAAAACTGGCAGGCCACGATGGGCAGGAGTGCTGCCCATTGGATGCTCGGTGTAAAGCCGCTCACCACCAGAAATAACAGCAGGATCGGCAAAACAACCAGGAACTTCATCGAAGTGACCGTTACCGTCACCATTGGCAGGACATACTTTGGCAGGTAGATCTGATTGATCAACCCGGCGTTCGCAACAATAGAGAGGCTTCCGTTGCTGAGTGAACTGGAAAACCATTTCCATGGAAGCAGCCCACACAACAGGAAGTACATAAAGTTATCTCCACCCATTTTAAGCCCGAGACCAAACAGCAGGTAGAAAGCACCCATGTACAAAATCGGTTCGATAAACCACCAGAGAAAACCGATGTAGGCACGGTTGGCTTCGGACTTAATATCGGCCCAGGCTTTTACCGCAATGAGTTCCAAATAGTTCATAGGATGAAAGTCTGTCCTGTTATTCGAATTTTCTTTCTTCCCACCATGGGAAAAACTCCGGCATGTCGGTGCTGACCTTTCCTTTAAATTCGGCGGGCCGCTTCTCGAGGAAGGATTGTACGCCTTCATGGGCGTCTTCTGATTTACCCGTGAAGTAAACACCACGGGAATCGAGCTTGTGCGCCTCCATGGGGTGATCCGCGCCAAGCATCTTCCACATCATGTGACGAATCATGGTGACTGAGATCGAAGATGTTTGTTCAGCGAATTCGTGTGCCAGATCACGGGCTGCAGGCATTAGGTCATTTTCCTTGTGAACACTGCGAACGAAGCGTTTTTCCAGTGCTTCCTGCGCATCAAAAATTCTGCCTGAGTACGCCCATTCCAGCGCTGTATTAATGCCGACACAGCGTGGCAAGAACCAGCTTGAGCAGGCTTCTGGCACGATTCCTCGTTTGGAAAAGACGAACCCGTAACGCGCTTTTTCGGAAGCCATTCGAATATCCATCGCACATTGCATGGTTGCGCCTACGCCTACGGCCGGGCCGTTGCACGCAGAAATAATCGGCTTCAGGCATTCGAACAGTCTTAGCGTTAGTACGCCGCCACCATCAGGGTGAATACCTCGGCCGTCTGATTCATAGTCGAAGGTTTCACTACCGCCCGAAAGGTCTGCGCCCGCACAGAATCCGCGGCCAGCGCCTGTAAAAATGATCGCCTTAACATTATCGTCAGCGTCGGCGCGATCCAGGGCGTTGTGTACTTCAGACGACATCTTTCCGTTGAAAGCGTTCAGGCGTTCAGGCCGATTAAGCGTGATGGTCAGGATGTTGTCTTCCACCTCGTAGATAATTGCTTCGTAATCCATGATGTTTTTCCTGTTTTGGTGTTTTAATTGTTAAATGTAGGTGCTGATTAACTGGTCAAACAAGTGGCGCTGGGCATGGGAGCCACCGATCCTGTAAATATCCTTTTGTACACTTTGCATCAGCTTTACGCCTTCGCTTTTTTGATTGGATGCGAGTTTCGTAATGGCCGTTGCCATGGTTTCACCTACTATTTTCACCACAGTACCCTGGGTGGTTTTTGCTTTCGACCAGTGGTGAAAATGATCCAGGCCTGCCTTGACCGTTTCTGCATCCCCCAGTATCGCAGGTGCCATCAGGTAATGCAGGCTGGTGAAGACAAGTTCATCGTCCTTGATGCGGTTCTTTGAAAGTTCGCGTAGTTGGCCCCAACGATCCCCTACATTCAGGCCGGACATCTCAAGTCGCCAGAGCAGCGAGGCTGCGTTGCAGACATCCAGGTAGAAATCATCCCCAAGAGGTTCAACCAGCGCGTCGTCATAAACGGTGAGCGCATCCAACGGATTGCCAAGACCTATATGTTGCAGGGCTTTGTGCCAGTGAAGGTGATAGACAAAGTTGTTTGCTGAGTGCCATTCAGGGAGCAGTGATTCCAGAAACGGCAAACCTTCTTCGAAGCGCGATTGCATCTGGTAAACGTGAGTGACCGCGTGGGCTGCCCAGATGTCTCTTCGATTGATGTCCAGCGCTTCGAGTCCGGCGGCCTCTGCTTCTGTATAGTGCCCGGATTCTTCCAGGGCGAAACTCTGCATGCCTTTTAGAAACCCGTAATAACTGTCATCGGTTTGCCAGTTTTCCAGTGCCACCTGCAGTGAGCCCATCATCTGCTTGCCGCCGCTGCCATAGAAATGCAGGTAGTGGGCGACGCGAAGCGCCAGCATGTCTTTTGGATAATCCACAACGATGCCGTCAAAAACAGCGACAGCATCTGTCATTTGATCTGCCTGCCAGAGTGCGAGCGCCGCAAGATGGCGTTGCTCCCTGTCATTGAGGTCCGGTCGAGCAGAGACGGTGTCGAAACATTGCCTGATGGGTTCCCGAAACCTGGGGTCTGCAGCGAGTTTTAGAAGGTAGGCTCGAAAAAGCAGCCCCATCGGCATGGCGGGGTCGCGTTCAAGCAGCTTCTCAAGGGTAGGCATGACCTGGGTGGAGGAAGCCAGGTAATGTTCCAGGGCGTCGCAAAACAGTGGGATGCAGTCCGCACTGTCGGTGGTGTAGTCTAATCCCCGTTCATCGCGCATCAGGTGCTTTCCCATCTGCGAATTGCATCACTACTGTCCATCACTGCTGTCCATAAGTACGCTGATCCTGTTCCAGGTACTGACACTCTTCCGGCGTCGAGCGCCGTTCCAAAATAATGTTTCGGTGAGGGAATCGACCGAATTTCCGGATGATATCGCAGTGGCTTCTGATCGAGGCAAGGTTTCCTGCAGTGGATTCACGCCAGTCTTCCGGTGCAGATTCGAGCATCGCTTCGAACAGGGAAACAGCTTTTTCCTGGAGCCTGAGGTCTTCAGCATGGTGGAGAGGATGAAAAAAAGTGACCTGGGCGGGGATGTTGAAGTGCAGGTTTTTGCCTTTTTCCAGCAGCGCAAGCACGATCTCTTGTGCCTGGGCATCATTTTTATAGACTGCAGGAGTTCCCCGGTAAAGATTGCGAGAAAACTGATCGAGCAGGATAACCAGGGCAAGAGATCCCCCGGGGGTACTCCTCCAATGGGACAGATCGCCATTTTCCGCTGATGTCAGGTCTGCCCCGAATGTTGTTCGAATATGGTTGTCGGTATCGGCCTTTGAGTCGTACCAGAGCTTCTGCTGGGTTTTGAAGGCTGCCGGGTTTGAGTCAGAAGACCCAAGCCAATAGTTGATGATGGCCTCGGGATTATTGCCCGAACCTTTACTCGGCATGTGCCATCAGTTCTTCTTCTGTCAGTTCGAGGTATTTCGACAGGTAGCGCACACCCATATAGAAAGGCAGGGTATCGGCCAATGCGACACACAGTTTAAACAGGTAGTTGCTGCCCATGAGCACCAGCATTGCGCCGGCACTCATGACACCCGCCAAGAACTGGGCGCCAAATGTCACGGTAATCACCATGAAGGAATCAACACCCTGGCTGATAAGGGTGCTGCCATTGTTCCTGAGCCAGAGGTGTTTGCCTTTTGTCAGTCGCTTAAGGAAATGGAAGATGTACACGTCACAGTACTGCGCGGCGATATACGCCATCATTGACGCCATGACCGCACCGGTTGTGGTGGCGTAAAGCAGTGTAAACAGCTCGACTGAACCTGTTACCGAGCTACCGTTAGGCAACGCGACATCCTCCGCCAGTTGAATCAGCTGCCAGGGGGGCTGGCTTTCAGGTCCGACAGAGGGTATCGCACTGGCGAGCCACATGGTGCCGAGAATAAAAAAATTAATCCCAAGGCCTACGGTGACCATAAAGTTCGCTCGTGCACGGCCGTAGAGTTCGCTGATCAGATCGGTACACAGAAAAGTCAGGGGATAGGGGAGTACACCCACCGCCAGGGCCAGCGGCCCAAGCTGGATGAAGCGGGTGATGCCGATGATGTTCAGCATTGTCATGGCGGACAGGAAGAGACCGGCGAGCACCAAAAATACTCTTTCCCTTCTCTCCCGGACCTCGTCGGAAATTTCTCTGGGCTGGTTTTGCATGCTAGTTCTCTATCTGTCCAAGGTTGGCATGAATGATGGCGCCATTTATGACCGGGTTGTCTACTGCAAAGCAGATTGTCTGTGCGATCTCTGCCGGTTCGATCAGTCTCCCGAACGTTGACCCTGCTGCGATACTATCGAGTATCTCCTGCGAGTCACCGACGTGAGCCCTTAACATCTCCGTGTTGGTGAAGCCGGGACAGACGCATGCGGTATGTATGCCTGAACCTGCCAGGTCCTGGCAGGTGGCTCGCATCATGCCGATCATTGCGTGCTTCGTCACAACATAACTATAGGAATTGGGAACGGCTTTCTCTGACAGTGTTGACCCAACATAAACGATCGACGAGCCGGCCTGCATTTTCGGTAACAGTGCAGCGTTCAGAATCTGGGGTGCGATGACGTTGATATCGATCACGGAACGAAAGTTATCGATGTCATCACTTCGTACCGTTTCGCTGGTCAGTCTCGCCGCATTGTGGACCAGGTGAAGTACGCCGGGCTCCAGGCTGTCCGCGAATGCCGCGACTTCCTCCAGTGCCTGTGGGCCGGCAAGATCAATCGGTATATTTTTTATGCCGGGCAGGTTTGCAGGGGTCCGCGACAGGTTGAAGACGACGTGTCCTGCTTCAAGAAATAGTGCTGCTGCAGCCTTGCCGATGCCTTTGCTTGCGCCTGAAATTACAACGGTACTCATGATGTCGTTCCTGAATGAGTTTTAAACCAGCTCGCAGAGCCGTTTTGTCCAGGGCTGGATGAAACCTTTACGGTCATCTCCCTGATATCCTCGTTCGTGATATCCGGGTGAACAAGCATTCTTTCCAGCAGGTAATGGCAGAGTTCTTCAACACTGGCATTTGATATTGGCAGGGTGATGACGTCTCGCGGTAAAAAGGGGATGCGTTCACTGCCATAGACACCCACGATGTAGTCTCCATCGCGTTCCACCGATAAGTAGGGCGATTTCTCCGGCAAGATTGTTTTCTCGTCCAGTTCATCACACAACTCTTTCACCACGCGTTTGATCAGTGAGTAGTCAAAGATCAGCCCATTGTCGTTGATTGGCGACGTTAGTTCGCATTCCACCTGAAAGTTGTGGCCGTGCAGGTCCTCGCGCTCAGTCTGGGAGAAAATGGTGAAGTGTGCGGCCGAAAAATTCAGGGCCTGCTTGGCTATTTCTATTCTGCCTAGTTTTTCTTGAGTCACGCTGTCAGCCGGTGAAAAGTAAACGTGGATCTTAACAGAAGCAGCGTTTGCCAGCAGTTCAACAGACCAAAGTTTTTTCCACGCCGCCTTCTGGGCGCTGGCCGGTCAGTTGCCACGGCCTTTACTCTTCAGGCACACTCATGCCTCGATTTATGAATGGAGAATTCCTATGGCCCTATCTACCTTGAGCCGTTCAATTAAAGGTGAGGTCGCGATTGTGACTGGTGCAGCATCAGGTATGGGCAGGGCTACTGCACACCTGTTCGGTGATGAAGGTGCGCGAGTCGCCTTGATTGATATCAATGAAGCGCCTCTTCAGGCGGTTGTCAAAGAAATGACGGATGCCGGTTACGATGCGAAAGGCTGGGTGCTGGACCTCTCGGATGAGGCTGCCATTGGCAAGGTGTTCACAGAGATTGGCGATCATTTTGGCGGGATTGATATTCTGATCAATAACGCCGGGATATCGATGTTTGCGCCGATTGATTCCGACGATTACGGCGTTGCGTGGAGTAAAAGCATGGCTGTTCTCCTGACGGCGCATACGTTGACCATTCGGGCGGCATTACCTTATTTGCGTAAGTCTGCCCACGCCCGCATTGTGAATATTGCTTCAACGGAAGGTCTGGGTGCCACAAAGTATGGCAGTCCGTACACAGCAGCAAAAACGGGGGTTATCGGCCTGACCCGTTCCCTGGCGGTTGAGCTTGGCCCTGAGAACATTACCGTTAATTGCGTCTGCCCGGGTCCTATCAACACTGGCATGACGTCAGCTATTGCAGATGAAGACAAGATCATCTTTGCCAAGCGTCGTACGGCGCTCAGACGCTATGGCGCGCCTGAAGAAGTCGCACACGGCACACTTGGCCTCGTATTGCCCGCATCCCAATTCATGACAGGTGTAACCCTTCCTGTGGACGGTGGTCTGACTATTCGGAATGCTTGACGCAATGGAAGCAAACCGTTCGGAGAAAGCCTTCGACCGGGAGAAAATCCATTCGGGAAACATAGGTCGGAGTGTTGACCATGGGGCTGTCGAGCTCGAGGTAGAACGTCTGTTGGCCAGTATGACGTTGCAGCAGAAGCTTCACGAAATACGTGGCTGGCAGGCGGCGCCCATCGACGGGCTCTACTATGCCGGTGGTGACGAAGCGCTCAACATTCCTGCCTACGCGATGGTCGACGGACCAAGAGGGGCGAGAGCAGGCATGGCCACCGCATTTCCCGTGGCTATTGCCCGGGGAGCAACCTTTGACGTTGAGCTTGAACGCCGGGTCGGTCTGGCGGCCGGCCTGGAAGTCGCAGCAAAAAACGGCAATGTGATCCTGGCGCCTACCATTAACCTGCTTCGTCACCCGGGTTGGGGACGTGCCCAGGAAACCTACTCGGAAGATACCTTTCACATGGGAGCAATGGGTGTCTCGTTTGTGTCCGGTGCCCAAAATCATGTGCTGACCAGTCCGAAGCACTTTGCGCTGAACAATATTGAAATGACCCGGTTCGAGATGAGCGCCAATGTTGACGAACGCTCATTGCATGAAGTTTACCTGCCTCATTTCAAACGCTGCGTGGTTGAAGGTGCTGCGGCGTCGGTGATGAGTGCCTACAACAAAGTTAATGGCGTTTACTGCGGAGAGAACCCCGTATTGTTGACGGATATTCTTCGGGACGACTGGGGGTTTAAGGGTTTTGTGGAATCAGACTGGTTCCTGGGCACCAGGTCTACCTCAGCTGCGATCAATGCAGGCCTGGATATCGAAATGCCTGCGGCTTACCGGTTTGACGACGAGAAGGTTACGCAGGCGATCGCGGCAGGTGAACTGACCGAGGAAGTGATTACGCGAAATGCGGGCAGGGCGCTTTACCAGAAGATCGCGTTCGATCTGGCCAATCGGGAGCGACCCGATGAGTCGGTGGTGGAATGCGGTGAACATATAGCGCTTGCCAGGGAAGTGGCTGAGAAGTCATTCGTGCTGTTGAAGAACGACGCTGTGCTGCCGTTATCGATTACGCAGAGTATTGCGGTTGTCGGTGACCTTGCCAATGTCCCAAATCTGGGCGATCGCGGAAGCAGTATGGTCACGTCATCCGAGGTCACCACACCACTCGCTGGTCTCAGGGCATTTGGAAACACCGCAGTTGGAAACACTGCAGTTGGAAACACTGTAGTTGGAAACACGGTTGCGATCCGGTACTACGGCAGCGAAGCAGATCTGGGCAAGATTGGTGAGTCTGATGTTGCTGTTGTTGTGGTCGGGCTGACCTACACAGAGGAAGGAGAGTTCATTCCTACCCAGCAGCAGGCATCAGAAGGCTCTGATCTCGCCAGGGGCGGAGACCGCGCCGACCTCAGGTTGCCTGAAAGCCAGGAACAGTTGATTCGAGAGGTCGCTTCCAAAGCAAGAAAGACTATTGTGCTGCTGGAGGGTGGTAGTGCCATTGAGGTGTCCAGCTGGGTGAGTGAGGTCGATGCACTGCTGATGGTCTGGTACCCGGGTCGCGAAGGCGGCCACGCTATTGCCCGTGTGCTCTTTGGAGAAGTCAGTCCGTCCGGGAAGTTACCGGTTAGTTTCCCTCGATCAATCAACCAATTGATGGACTGGGATATTACGGCTCTCGATATCACCCATGACCTGTTCCATGGTTATCGTTACCTCGACAGGAAAGCGGAACGGCCGGAATTTCCGTTTGGGTTTGGTCTGAGCTATACGGAATTCACTCTGGAAGGTTTACAGGTGGAGCGTGCAGACGATCGATTCTTCATGAATGTAAGCGTAAAGAACACGGGCGACACACCCGGTGCTGCGGTTCCACAGCTGTATGTGTCTTACCGCAACTCAGCGGTTGAGCGACCGGTGAAGGAACTCAAGGGTTTTGGTCGGGTTGAACTTGCGTCAGGTGAAACCGCGGATCTGGAAATTGAACTGAGCGATGAGGACCTTTGCTATTACGACCCTCTCGCCGGTTGGGTACTTGAAGCCTGCCACTACGAATTCAGGGTAGGGCAGGTATCAGATGACCTGCCGATCGAATCGACCTGGCGCTTCGATGGCGAAGACTGGATGCCCGAATGACTATATCCGATGACCTCAGCTCGATTTATGCATCACCTGTGGATTCAAGATAGGGATTCCAGAAGCGGTATCAGTTTTTCCTTCGTTGACTCATGGTAGAAGTCTTCTCCGAGTAACCTGACGTTCGGGCCGACAGGGCAATGTCCGAGGCAGACCGATCTGTCTACTTTTGCATTAAGCCCGCGTGTCTCAATTTCGCCTTCGAGCCAGTCGGCCAGTGCCTCGCTACCTCGTTGGGCGCAGCTTGGCTGGTTCGTAAAGGGCCGCAAATTGGTGCAAATCACGATGGTTTTCATCGGCATAACAGTTCAAATACGCTTCAATCAGCCGGAATCATAGCAGTTCGCAGGATTTCATGGCTGTGGCACAATAGCTCACTTTCTTAAATCACCTCCGGAAATCAAAATGGAAGATGTCGTAATTGTTGATGCCGCACGTTCAGCGGTAGGTAAAAAAAACGGGTCACTCGGGCTGGTACATCCTACTGACACGTTAGGCCACACAATAATGAAAATGCTGGAACGAAGTAACGTTTCATCAGACAACGTTGACCAGGTGATTGGCGGTTGTATTAATAAACTTGGCGCCCAGGGCATGAATGTCGTACGAACCGCCTGGTTGTCGCACGGTGGGGCTCAGGAGACACCTTGCATCACGATTGACTCACAGTGTGGTTCTTCACAGGAAGCCGTTCATCTTGCTACCAGTATCCTGCGCTCAGGTATGGCGGACTGTGTGATTGCCTGTGGTGTCGAGAACATGTCGCGACTGCCGATTGGTGCAGACTCGGTTGGCCTTAAGCCTGAACTGGGTAAACCTGTGTCCCGCTCATACTTCGAACAGTATGAATTCACCAGTCAGTTTGAAGGTGCGGAACGGATGGCAGAGAAATACCAGATCACACGGCAGGATACTGACGCATTTGGTCTGCAGTCCCAGGAACGTGCCAGGAAAGCTGTAGAAGGTGGCCATTTCGATAGCCAGATTATTCCCATGGAAGTGCCGGTCTTTGATGATGCAGGTAAGCGAACAGATGAGTCTTTTGTTTTCCAGAAGGATGAAGTCCCTCGTGATACCAGCCTTGAAGCCCTTGCTGGTCTAAAGCCCGTTGCTCGGGAAGATGGTGTTCATACTGCGGGCACTTCCTCACAGATTGCGGACGGCGCTGCGGCGATCCTGCTCATGACAGCATCCAGGGCTGCCGAGCTTGGTGTGAAGCCTATCGCGAGGGTAGTCGATGCCCAGTTGGTTGGTTGTGACCCTGTGCTGATGCTTGAAGGTCCAATTCCCGCCACTGAGAAAATGCTCAAGAAGACCGGGCTCAAGATTACTGACATCGATGTGTTTGAGGTCAATGAAGCCTTTGCTTCAGTGGTACTCGGCTGGGCTAAAACAGTCGGGGCAGAGATGGAGAAGGTTAACCCTAACGGCGGCGCTATCGCGCTCGGTCATCCTCTTGGTGCCACAGGCTGTTTCCTGACGACAAAGGCTGTGCATGAACTTCAGCGCACAGGTGGAGAGTATGGGTTGATCGCCATGTGCTGTGGTGGCGGGCTTGGTACAGGCACCATTATCCAAAAAATGTGACGCCCGCAGGGCGTCACCCTGAGCGAAGCCGAAGGGTCCCTGGGTTGGTAAACCCCGCTCTAATGTGAGCTCCGATCTTTGAGCTACCCTGAGCGAAGCCGAAGGGTCCCTGGGTTGGTAAACCCCGCTCTATTGCGAGCTCCGATCTTTGAGCTACCCTGAGCGAAGCCGAAGGGTCCCTGGGTTGGTAAACCCCGCGCTATTGCGGGCTCCAGGCTCGGCGCTATGTTGTACCGAGAGATCTCTCCGCTTCGGTCGAGATGACGTTCTGATAGTCCGGGATGACGTTCTGATAGTCCGGGATGACGTTCTGATAGTCCGGGATGACGTTCTGATAGTTCGGGACGACGTCCTCGTAGTGCGGGATGGCGTTGTAGCAGGTCGGTGATTTCTAGCCGGTAATTCTCAAGTACATATACACAAGATAGGCACCAAGGAATATCCCGCCGATGGAGCGGCTCATTACTTTCTTTCCCAGGATGAATACCGGGATTAACACGGCTGCAAAGAGGAAGGTGGCGATGATGTCCGTGGTACCGTTTTC
>Ga0222633_1001167_pt1 | contig 15364 bp, 12 predicted proteins | sample AntAcemetageno48_FD_179816 | JGI IMG/M metagenome (GOLD analysis project Ga0222633, IMG submission 179816) | Saline water microbial communities from Ace Lake, Antarctica - #48 | ecosystem: Environmental > Aquatic > Non-marine Saline and Alkaline > Saline | place: Antarctica: Ace Lake | collected...
TCGCCTGCAGAAGCGCCGACTGAGTCTTGGCCGGTGCGCGGTTGATCTCGTCCGCGAGCAGGAAAGAAGTGAAAATCGGCCCTTTCACGAGATGGAATGCGCCTTCCTGCAGATTGAAAATATTCGTTCCCGTGATGTCGGACGGCATCAGATCCGGTGTAAACTGAATCCGCGAAAACTCCGTTCCCAGCACGCGCGCCAGCGTCCGGACCAACAACGTCTTCGCCACACCTGGAACGCCCTCAATCAAAATATGGTTCCCGGTGAAAATCGCGATCAGACAGTGATCGATCACGTTCCGCTGACCAATGATGACTTTGCCGACTTCGGCCCGTGCCTTTGACAGAATATTCCGCACCGACTCCCTGTTCTGACTGGCTACCGCGTCTTCCATGATAACGTTTCATCGCATAATCCGCACCCATCAGGCAAGCGGATAATCGCCTGAACTCAGCTCTTGCGCGGGCCGGTAACCGTGTGCCAGTCTTCCGCTTCACCGGATGCCAGCCGTCGTCACTTCAGCAGAGTCCGCCAACCCACGGCTCTTCATCCTCTTCCGCGTTCTTTTCAATGCGCGCTTCTACTATCCGGTTTACGCCCTGATGTTTCTCGACTTCGGGCTGACCCAGGAGCAATTCGCCACCTTGAATGTCGTCTGGGCCATCGCCATTGTTGTGCTCGAAGTGCCTAGCGGTGCACTCGCCGACCAGGTCGGACGTCGCCCTCTCGTTATCGGAGCCGCCATCCTCATGATGGTGGAAATGCTCGTTATGTTTCTGATGCCAGTTGTCGACCGGGCGTCCTTCAACGGAGATGAGAGCGAGCTGAATTCTGCACTGTTTCTCCTGTTCAGCGTTTTCATCGTCAATCGTATCGTGAGCGGCGCAGCCGAGGCCGCAGCCAGTGGAGCCGACGAAGCGCTCGCCTATGATTCCCTCCCTGAAGAGGGTCGGGAGACGCACTGGTCGCGCTTGACGTCCCGGTTGATGAAATACCAATCCATCGGTTTCGTCATCGTCACCTTGATTGGTGCTTCGGTCTACGATCCGGCGTTCGTCAACGGAGCGCTACGTTTTTTCGGCAGTGACCTGATAGTAACCCAATCTCAAACTCTAAAAATTCCCATTGGCCTGACATTGCTCATGTCATTCGGCGTCCTCGCTGTTGCACTGCGAATGTGCGAGCCAGCCGAGTTTGTAAAACCGGAGAAGAAACACTTTCTCGAATCCACCCGCGACAGCTTCGCCCGCACCTTCCGTGCCGGTGCCTGGGTCGCTCACACGCCCGCCGCTCTCATGCTGTTGCTCGTCGGACTCTTTTTCGACAGCATCATGCGTCTCTACTACACTGTCGGATCGATCTGGCTGGAGACGATCGGCTACGAGCCAGCCCAACTTGGGCTTATCAGTGTGGCCGGATCCCTTACCGGAATCGCCGCCGCCGTGATCGGGGAAAAACTCATCAACCGGTGCACCGCCAACTTCAATTTCCGGCTCCTCACCGTTCTCATTCTCATCGGCATCGCCAGCCTCGCATTCCCGATCCGCTATTGGTCCGTTCTATTTCTCCCGACCATTTGGATTTCGATACGACTGCTTCATTTCTTTCTGTCAAATTACCTCAACCGCGTCACCGATGCCGGGAATCGCGCTACCGTCCTGAGCTTTCGCGGCATGTCGATGAACCTGTCCTATGGAATTCTCGTGTGGCTTTACGGAATGCAGACAGCCTTCCTGCGCGGGCGGATTGATCTGGATGAAACCGCAAATCCCGACGACGTTACACACACCATTTTTGCAAATGCCGCCCAATGGTGGTGGATCTATTTTATCGCTGTCATCGTGGGACTTTGGCTGTTTCGGGTCATAAAAATACGACGGAACTGGAACGAGCTTTTACCCTCCACCAAATTGGATTAAGCGGTCGGCCCAACCTTGTTAAATCACAGTCTCATCATGCTCATCTCCATGATCGCCGCCATGACCGAAGATTATATCATCGGATCGGAAGACGGCTTCATTCCCTGGGACCTGCCACGTGATAAGGAACATTTCCGGTCTTATACGGCCGGTAAATGGATGCTCATCGGGAGGAAAACATATGAGGAAATGGGTGGCTGGTTCACAACGCAGATCCCCATAGTCGTCACCAGACAAGCCGGCTATTCCCCTACCCCGTCACATCGCATAGCGCATTCAGTCACTGACGCCATCACAATGGCTCGTAAAAGCGGCGCCACGGAGCTCGTCGTAAGCGGCGGTGCAGGAATTTTCACTGCCGCACTGCCGCATGCGAACCGACTCGTAATCACCCGGATTGATGGAACGGTTCCTGCTGAAAAGCCCACCTACTTTCCAAAATTCGAATCCTCCGGCCGATGGAGGCAGCAATACCGTGAGCGCTGGCCGGGCGATTCGGAGAACGCACTTCCGATAACTTTCGAAATTTGGAACAAACAAGTCCTCGCGGGTCTGTGAATGACGCAGTAATTTGCACAACCCCACCCCTCTGCATGACCCGACCGCAACGTCGCCGATTCATTCTCATCCTTATCCTGATTCCCGTCGCCGCGAGTTTGACGGGTTGCGGATCACAGGTGGAGTTGAATCAACAACTGGATGACATCGCTTCGCTTCCACTCTGGCAACGGATGATGGCGATAGCACTTTCGACACTGGTCAGCGAAGACTTGGCATGCATCACTGCCGGGGTGATGGCTAGTAAGGAAGTGCTCGGGTTCACCTGGGCTCTGTTGGCCGCATTTTTGGGAATTTACGTAGGCGACGTTGCCCTTTACGCATTGGGAAGGATCGGTGGCATGGCGCTTCTCGATCGCCGTCCATTCCGATGGATCATCCCGCCTGAAAGGGTCGCTCAGGCAGAATTGCTATTCGAAGAACATGGAGGAAAGTTAATTTTCAGCTCGCGCCTGCTCCCCGGCTCCCGGCTCCCCGTCTACGCTGCAGCGGGTGTACTGAAGTACAGCCCTTGGCGATTTGCCATCTTCATGCTGCTGGCGGGTGGTCTGTCGACTATTATTCTAGTAAGCCTCTCCTATCACCTCGGAGCAGCTATTTTCAGCTATCTCGAAGTCTACGAACAGTATGCCGTGCCCGTATTCGCCGGACTTATTGCCGCCGTCTGGATCACGATCAAGCTGGTTGAAATCCTAGCCACGCGGAGAAGCCGGCTCACTTTTCTCGCGCAGGTCAGAAAGCTGCTTCGTCGCCTCGGAATCATGGCGCAACGAGTGAAAATGCGTCCTTGAGCCTTGGCCGATCCACCGGTATTGATAGCGCCCAACGACGAACCGTTTCCCCGTGACTTGGATATCTCTGGCGCTCCGTAATTTGCTTCGCAACGCGCGGCGGTCGATCACGACCATCGCAGCTGTTGCGCTCGGCTATGCGGCTATCAACATTCTGGCAGGCTTTACGTCCTACATGTTCGCCAGCATCGAAGACGCGCACATCTACGAGCAGAACAACGGCCACCTCCAGATTTGGAAAAAAGACGCGCGCGACTACGGCGGCTCGGATCCAGCGGAGTATCTGGTCACTGAAGAGGAATTCATCGGCATCAAAGAGTTCGCCGCCGGGGATGACCGCATCGCCATCGCCGCCGGATTACTCGAGGTGAATGGCAATCTCGATGTTGACGGAAAGCTCGGATATTTCTTCGGGCAGGCGATGATGCCGTCGGAGAAAGACGCAATCCACTCGCGATCAACGACCCTGCGTAGTGCTGACGGCAAGGATTACGAGGGCAAACCAATCACTGACGAAACGGAGTTTGCCATCGCTGTTGCCAAGGGTATGGCGGCAAACCTTGGCCTTAGTGTCGATTCCGACGTCATCCTGACGGCCCCGACCTTGTCCGGGCAGATGAATGCGCTCGATGCCGTCGTCTTCCAGATCGTCGACGTCGCGTCCGAAGCACTCGACAAGCGCTACATCGCCCTTCCCCTCACGCTCGCACAGCAGCTCTACGAAACTAACGGTGTTACGTGCGTTCGTGTCCTTCTCAACAATACTGCCGACACGGACGCCGTCGTGGCATCAGTCAGACAGGCATATCCTAAGAGCGAGTGGGAAGTCATTCCGTGGTATGACGTTTCCCGCCTCTATCTGCGGACGAAGAACATGTTCGACATCATCTTTGGCCTCGTCTTCGCAATCATCACCGTCATTGTGACAATGTCGGTTCTCAACACCATTGGAATGGCCGTGATTGAGCGCACTCGCGAAATCGGCACTCTGCGCTCGCTCGGTCTGAAGCGCCCTGGAGTAATCCTACTCTTTGGCATCGAAAGCGGATTTCTCGGCCTCATAGGCGCGATCGCAGGACTCACGTTCACCATCGCAACGTCGCTTTTAATCGGTGCAATCGAACCGACCTGGGAACCGCCGGTCGCCGCACGTGAGGTAGTCTGGGAAATCCGCATCCTCCCCGGATATTTGCTTTTGACATTCGGTTTGCTCGTCTTTTTCACCACCCTCGCTGCCATCCCCCCCGCCCGGCGCGCTGCCAAGCAAAGTATTGTCGATTCACTCGGACACGTTTAGAATGAGAGCGAACGACATGAAACCAGCCTCCCTTTTTATTGCAACGTTAGGATTATTCCTTCTCTCCGGACAAGCTCAAGATGCCGCCCTGCTTCAGGCGGAACAATCGCGCGGTGTCATGACCGGCGGCACAGGCATCCAATGGACGGTGAGTGTGAGCGGAGAGAAAACCGCAAAGTTTCTCGCCGTGTCGCAAAACGGAAAAGTTTTCGCTGAGGTGATTGAACCAGCTGACTCCACCGGTCGCAAATACCTCGCCGAGTCAGATGGTGACATGTGGTTCTGGAAGCCGGGCATCAGCCGCCCCGTTTCTGTTTCGAAGCGCCAACGCCTTTCCGGTAACGCCGCCATCGGCGACATCGCCTCAACCAGCTTTGTTGACGGGTACAAAATCGACGGACAAGAAGACGGCGAAGTAAGTGGCGAGGCGGCCACCATCTACACTCTTAAGGCCAACTCATTGGGTGACACCTACGCGAAGATCAGGTATTGGGTGACGAAGAGTGGAAATCTCGGAAAGAAGGCTGAGTTCTATGCCAAATCGGACAACCTTCTCCGCACCTCGACCATGGAATACGGCAACTCTGCCAACGGTCGTCCCTTGATTTCCAGCATGGTGATCAAAGACGGAAGCAAGACCATCAACCTGAAATTTTCTGATGTGAAAATCGCGCAATTCCCCGCACGCTTGTTCGAACGCGAGAATCTCGGCGGTCCAAAATCGACCGGGCCGCGAAAGTGAGCAATCAACCGATGGCCGCAGACGGAATCACCGCGGCGGAAAAGGCGGCTGCGAACGAGTTGCTCAAGTCGCTCCTCCAAATCGATACAACCAATCCGCCCGGCAACGAAGCTGCGGCGATTGAACGCGTGGCAGAGTATTGCCGCGGCATGGGGCTCGAGCCGACTATCGTCTCTGCCGATCCGGAGCGCCCCAATCTCGTCGCCCGATGGTCTGCCGATCCTGCCATTCGCAGCGGTCGCCCCATCATTCTGAGCTGCCATCTCGACGTCGTCCCCGCTGATCCGCAACGCTGGACGCATCCACCCTTCTCCGCCCACGATGACGGCACCTACATCTGGGGGCGCGGAGCGATCGACATGAAAGGGTTCGCAGCGATGGCCCTCACTACGATCGCGAAACTGAAAAGTAAAGGCGCGGCCATCAACCGCGATGTCATTTTCGTCGCCGTGTCCGACGAGGAAGCCGGCACAAAGCTCGGCTCCCGATGGCTGGTCGACAATCACCCCGAGCTACTCGGCGGCGATCCTGAGTACGTCATTAATGAGGTGGGTGGGTTCACCATCCACCAAAAAGGACGCCGCTTTTATCCGGTGCAAGTCGCAGAAAAAGGCGCAGCATGGTTGCGGCTGACCGTCACGGGAAAGCCGGGGCACAGCTCACTCCCGGCGACCGACTCTGCCGTCCTGACACTCGCCAAAGCCGTCGAAGTAATCGGCAAAGCGCAACTCCCATGGCACGCAGGCGAGGAAGCCGGGCGTTTCATCCGCGGATTTGCGGCAGCCCAGGGAGTCATTGCCGAATGGATCAGCACGCTCCTCACTGACCCGAGAATCGGTCCTCTTCTGCTTCCGATTGCGATCCGGGATTCTTCCCGCCGGGATTCAATCGAAGCCATACTTCGAAACACCGCCAATCCCACTCGTCTCAGCGCAGCTACCGCGGTCAATACACTTCCCGGATCTGCCAGTGCCGACATCGATGGCCGGCTCGCCCCCGGACAGACTACCGCCGATCTCATCCGGGAATTGACCGAAGTGCTCACTTCAAAAATCGGTGACGGTTTTTCCTTCGAAGTATTACACGAGTCTCCGCCTGTCAGCTTTTCTACAGATACAGAGCTCTTCCAGCATATTGAGCAAGCCTTGCATCGCGCAGAACCGGAGGCACACGTCGTCCCATCGATCATCCCCGGCTATACGGATAGCTTCAACTACGCTCGTCTCGGAGCGCAGTGTTACGGATTCTATCCGCTCCAACTTCCACCCGAACTCGACTTCGCAGCCATGTTCCATGGAGACGATGAGCGCATCCCGATTGCCGGATTTCATTGGGGTATCGAAACTCTCTGCGACATGCTCAGCCACTTTCTAACTTCAGAGACATGACCATCCGAATCGTAGCCGCTCTTCTCGCATTGACCTGCCTGACCCATGCACAAGACACTCCACCGAATGTTCTCTTCATCTCAATCGACGATCTCAACGACTGGGTCGGCTGTCTCGACGGGCATCCTCAGGTAAAGACGCCCCACATCGATGCTCTCGCCGGGCGCGGCGTCAATTTCCGCAACGCTCACTGCCAGGCACCGATCTGCAATCCGTCGCGCGTCAGCATGTTGCTCGGAAAGCTGCCGTCAACGACCGGACACTACTTCCTCGCTCCAGGCTTCAGGGATGCTGAAGTCACTGCGGATGCCGAGACGATGTTTCAATATTTCCGCAAGAACGGCTACTACGCCTCCACTTGCGGAAAGATTTTTCACGGCAAGTCCGATCCCGCTTCCTTCGATCATATTGAGCGGACCACTGGCTGGAGACGGTCCGACAAGAAAATCCGCTACACCCTCCCCGGCAGTCATCCGCTGTGGGATTGGGGCGAAGTCGATGTCCCGGACGAAGAACAGCGCGACTACATCACTGCCGCGTGGGCCACCGAACAAATTGCCGAGCTTGCGAAGAAAGAGCAACCCTACTTTCTCGCAGTCGGATTCTCTTTGCCTCACGTTCCCGTCTATGCCTCGAAAAAGTGGTTCGATCTTTATCCCCTCGACTCAGTCGAAATGCCTCCCGCACCGGAAGATGACCTCGACGATGTGCCCGAAATCGCGGTGCAGCTTTCACTCAACCCAACAGCCCCGCGTGACGCATGGATGAAAGAGACAGGCGAAGATATTCATATGGTTCGCGCCTATCTCGCGGCGAATTCCTTCGTCGATTCGCTCGTAGGCATGATGCTTGAAGCACTCGAAAAATCCGGTGAGGCGGAAAATACCGTCGTCGTTCTCTGGAGCGACCACGGCTTTCATCTCGGCGAGAAGAAGAAATGGGCAAAGCGCAGTCTCTGGGAACGCACCACCCGTGTACCTCTGATTTTTGCCGGCCCCGACATCGTCGAAGGCGCTGAATGCCCTGAGCCAGTGGGACTCATCGACGTCTGGCCAACTCTTAGCGATCTGTGTGGACTGCCTCCACGTGACGGCCTTGAGGGACACAGCCTCACTCCACTTCTGGAAGATCCGGACTCAGAATGGACTTACCCCGCCCTGACCACGTTCGGACCTGACAATCACTCCTTACGCTCCCGGCATTTCCGCTACACCCGCTATGCTGACGGAAGCGAAGAACTTTACGATCACCGGAACGATCCTAACGAACACACCAACTTGATCGCCGACGGGAAGCACATCGAAGTGGTGGCCGACTTTCAGCAGTGGATTCCAACAATCAACGTCGCCCCCGTTCCCGGCAGTAGCGGGTCGGATTCCCCGCTCTACGGAGAGTCGGAAGGTCTGCAAAAGGCGATGCAGCGAAAGAAGAAAGCGAATACCAAGCGGGCGAATGATCCGGCAGAGTGAAGGTTCCGCCGGGGGTAGGATTACGAGGCCTCGCGCGATCCATCGGTCCCGGCGACCGCATCATGCCCGGTTCGATGCGCCAGAACGGTCGTCAGGGTTTGAATGCCCACGCTACCGGGCCGGTCGCGTCTACCCGCAGACCCAGAAACAAAATCATCCCTCCAACCGCTACCGGTTTGAAGGCCTGTTTTTGAAGCGGGCCGGGGAAGTTCAGCCGGATCGCTCTAACGCGCCTTCACGAATCGATTCAGGGCCGCGATATTCTCTGCGAACACAGCACTGTTCAGATACTTCTCACCGGGCTGAAACTTCGGCTGACCTACGAGAAGCTCGCCGTCGAATTCACTGACCCAACGTCCTTCAGCGTCGAGACCTTTCACAATCTTGTCCACTTTTTCCGGATCGATTTGATCCGGCTCAATTACAGCAATAGCACTGCGTCCGGCGAGTTGCGCACGATAAGCCTGTTTGATCAGATCGAGTTGCGGAGGATTTTTCCACCCGTAGTGGCTTGGCAGATTTGAATCATCGTTAGTGAGAACGTAGGCTTTGCCGTCGCGCTCCATGTAGAGAGGTTTGTTTGTCTCTAATTCGTAGTAGCGGGCTAACCGGCCGTCGGGCAGCAGCGACGATTCGAGATACTTCACGGCGGAAACAATGGGTTCCAAAAACCGTTCTTCTCCTGTGTACTCCGCGATTTTCATCAGGGCGATCATCACATCCTCAGACTCGCGTCCGCTGATGGCAGGCGGCTCAAAGGCTCGCGCCCAGATCGGTTGCATGTCGGGACCATATTGCTGCGCCCAGGCGGGTTGCGGATCAGGCATTTGCGCGAGAATGAGGAATTCGCCGAGTTTCCCCAGCGCGGAAAGATATTTGGGATCCTCGTAAATGCGATGAGCCGAGATCAAGGTGTCAGTCACACTCCCGGCGAGACCGTCGTTGAGCGTGTATTGATCCCAATAATTCTTAATGCGCCCCTCGGTGCGCCAGTCGTAATCAGGATAGCGCGACTCTTTGAGCGGGCGCGCCTCCACCGGTCCGGTCCATCCCTGGGGGAAGGCTCCGTTCGGAAATTGAGCCTGCAACAATCGAGTCGTGGCATACTCAACTCCCTCGTGAATGGCGGCGTCTTTGAAATCCAGTGCCTTATCGATTCGCATCAGGAAGCGCAATGCAGACTGCGTAATATCGTCGTCAAGTGTGCTGAAATCCTTTCCTTTCGGACTCCCTTTCCCATTCCGATATAAATCGACGCGCGGTCCTGATGGATTGAAATCGATAGAATTGCGCCATCCCCCCGACTTAATCTGCCCATAGAGAAGCGCATTCCCTGCATCGAGCGCGGCGTTGAGATGAGCCTGATTACCAGTCGCCTCGTAGGCGTCGAGAAACGCTTCGCCAACTGTGGGAGTGCCGGGTGGCTGAATCCACACTTCGGTCGCTGTTGCCACGCCCTCGCCGAGTCGTCGCGCAAAATCGAGCGAGTAGTAGTAGACGTAACCGCCGTTCACCGCCGCCTTTTCGCTGTAGAAGGTAGAGGCTTTGTTGATGGCCTCCTTCGCCTGATCAATTGTTGGAGCTGCTGAAACCGAAATGGTCGCTGCAGTGCCGAGAAACAGGAGCGACGAGATCAGCTTCATACAGTTATTCGATTATTCGGCTATGCACCAGAGACCTTCGTGAGTGCGGATAAAGAGATCGCCGCCGGATACTGCGATCGAAGAATTCGTCTGGTCGGCGAGATCGTTCTCAGCCAGCACCTTGAATTCTTCAGGATTTGCCTCAAAAACAACAGAGTCACCCGCCTGGCTGAGGGAGTAGATCCGATCACCCGAAAGCATGAACGAACCCCAGGATTTCCCGGCACCGGGCAGTCTGTCTTTCCAGATCGTCTTGCCGGTTTTCATGTCGTCGCAGTAGACGACTCCGCCGGAATCCTGATAGTAGAGCTTGCCGTCTTTAGCGACGCCGGAACCGATCCCACCGTTGTGTCGAACCTCCTGCCAGAGTCGATGGCTCTCAGTGACGTCACCGTTTCCACCAACTTTGACTCCGATGGAATTGCCGTGATAGCCACCCATCGCGACGACAACACCATCATTGTAGACGGGCGATGTGTAGACTAGAGGGTTGAGCCCCTGACAAGTCCATAAAACTTCACCGGTTTCGGGGGCGAACGCTTTTAGCTCCAAGGGGAAGCTCATGATCAGCTCGGGGCGATCGCCGGTGTCGACGATAATTGGCGTGCTGAATGATCCAATGACACCCTCGCCAACGCGGTCGCTGAATCCGTCGGTGCGCTCGCCGGGCGCCCACTTCGGCTCATCCCATTTCCAGACTGTCTCACCGGTCTTTTTATTGAGTCCGTAAAGAACAGCATTTGTGGCAGGGCCATGGTAGTGAATCACGAGATCCTTGTAGAGAAGAGGTGACGTCGAATTGCCCCACACGTGATCGATTGCTCCCAGGTCACGTCTCCACAGCTCTTTCCCGTCGAAATCGTAGGCAACCAGACCAGCTGACCCGAACGAAACGACGACGAGGCCGTCTTCCACTGCAGGAGAGGCCGAGCAGTAAGGATTGGAGCGATGAGTGCGTTCCTCCTTATCGTAGACAATTCCCTTTTTCCACAACAGAGATCCATCCGCCCGGTTGAAGCACATCAGGTTCCGGGTCTTATCCCCGCTCTCGGGTTGAGTTAAAAACACCTTATCACCGAAGATCGCGGGAGTGGAATTCCCCTCTTCCGGAAGATCGACTCTCCATTTCACGTTCTTCTCCTCTCCCCATTCCAAGGGCAGATCAGTCGCGGGTGTTTCACCGGATCCGATCAGACCACCCCGCCAAAACGGCCAAATGTCAGCGATGACTGGTCCGGGAAGAAATACAACGAGAGCGATCGAAAAGAGGAAGGCTTTCATATCAGCCAGTAATTATAACGCGCCGGGCCTTCCGCTCAAGTAAAAGCGATACCGGAAACATGCCCGGATCAGAAGCCTCCATCACCTGCCGAAGCAGCACGGAGAGACTTGTTCTGAACAATGCCCTGAGTCCCGTCAGGAAGGCTGATCGATGCCCATTGATCACCCGCCTTTGTCATACGAACGACAGTTCCGGGCTGGAGCGCACGAACCTCGGACTTCATCGGGTCGTCTCCGTAGACCATGAACTGGGCGGAATCGGTCACAACGTAGATATCAGTGCCCGCGCTGTTGATCGTCGTGTTCGAGGGAACGCTCGACCCACTTGAGGATGCTCCTATTTTGGTGATATTCGGAAGCGAAATGTTAGGCTTCGGAAGCGCGAACGGCTTGCGGGAACGCTCCTGCTCCTGTCCCGGCATTTGAATCGTCCCGGTAGAGGACGCGAAGGTGACGTCTTCCGCCACATCTTCCGCAGTATACCCACCGGTGAGACTCCCGCCAGTTGGTGTCTGGCTGACTGCATCCTCCGGGAAAAGGCTCGCATCGATGGTGCCATCGCTGCCACTTGATTTCTTGCGACCAAAGCTGAACAGGCCACCGCCACCACTACTACTCGAAGAGGAACTCGAACCGCTCGTTTTCAGCTTGGAGAACAGTCCAGAACGTTCCTTTTCTGCCGACGGCATCGCATCGTAGGGCGAAGGCGCCGCATCATAAGTAGACGGTGCACTTGAAAAAGTAGGCTCGGACGTATTCTGGTTGCGCTGAACTGGCGCCCGTCCATCGACCAACTCAGCACCGGAGATCCGCGGCACAGCTCCCGGCGAACTATTCTGCGAAACAGAAGGTGCAGGTGCAGGAGTCTGAGAGGAAAAAGCCGGGGTAGTTGTCGCACTCGCATTGCCGGAGTTCACGGGTGAGGGCAACTTGGGCATCCGAAGTTTACTAAAGAATCCACCACCACTTTCCGGTTCCTGCGAAGGGAGGCTGACATTACTGGCCGAAGTGGCATTTGTACTGGGACTGCTGGTAGGTACAGTGAACTGCGAGACGCTCGATACCGCATCGTCCTTACCAAACGGGCGCCATCCGAAAGCCTTCTTCAAAGGACCGGCGTTCTGGTCTTCAGCAGCTTGCTGCGCGGCGAGTTGCTCCTCTTCGCGAATCAGTGATATCAGAAACGGATCAGGAACACTGCGCTCCACCCGCACATTGCCGGTCGAGGTCTTCCAAGTGGACATGTCGTTCGCAGAAATCTTTTGGTAGGCATTCTCTGAACGCTCCCACCGCATTCGGTTCGTCGCATCACGCTTGAGAGCCTTGATCTCACGAGCTTCTTGAAGTGCCTTCTCCCGATTCTGCTCTTCGAGAGTCCTCCCGGCCGAGCGGGACATCGACGCTGCTGCGGCATCGCCCTGGGCACTCTGCGCTGCCGTCCGGACTTGCATCATTTCAAGATCCCGATAACTGGGAATGTCACTTAAACCGCTGGTCATCCCGGCAGCAGCGGCCTGCGACGAATCAACAGGAGTAGAAGCTGCTGATGGAATCTGAGCAAAAACGCCCGACGGAGTCAAACTCGCGAGCAAGAGAAAGGCGAGCCCTCCAAAGAGTTTGCAGTGCCCCGGGTGACGAGCCCGGAGGTCGAAGGAAGTGCGGAATTTATCAACCATGATTTTCGGGAATGAAAAAAGTTAGGAAATTTACAATCATTTTGGCCATCCGTCCACACCTGCTGGAGGAAATTTTACCGGAAGATATGGAAAATACCAGAAATTACACGATCCGAATCACTTTTTGGTAAATTCGTTTCCGTGCACGGCTGTAACGCATTTGCGTTTACACCCCTTAGAATTTTTGATAGCCTGATTTCGAATTATTCCCCTAACCGGTCTCGATTGGATAGCTAGCAGGGATGTTCGGCAGGAGTTTCTGGCGGAATTCCTCAAGATCCGAGCGTCACGCTACGATCCGGTCGGTGCCTTCACCCCTTACCAACCACTCTGACATTCAATGAAGCTACGCTCACTATTCTGCTGCATTCTCACTGCATTATTTGCATTCGTCGCGCTGCCTGCACAGGCGCAGCAAACCTCCAAACAAGTCTACCAGGATGGAATCCGTCTGTTTAAAGAGGGCGCTTTCCGGGAAGCTTTGGCAAAATTCGAGCTGGTCCTGACCCATAAGCCCAACGATCCCTATGCCCGCAGTTATGCGACGCGATGCAAAACCGGAATCGCTCAGGATCTCGGCCCTAAGAACGATCTCGAAGGACAACTCGCGAAGATCATCATTCCACAGATCAATTTCGCAGACGCCCCTATTGGTGATGTTCTCGACTATTTTTCCGCCCGGGCTGAAGAGCTTTCCGGCGCCAAAGTCGCCGTGAACTTCATCTACAAAGGTACGCCCGAGCAGCGGCAGAACACCCTCATTACGCTGTCTCTCCGCAACGTCCCCATGAACCAGGCGATTCGCTATGTTGGTCAGCTTGCCAAGACACGCTTCAAATACGAAGAGCACGCTATCATCGCTGACCCGAACTACACGGCGCCTCCGAATCCTGCCCTCGACGCTGCCGCACAGCAGAATTCGTCGAACACCGTTTTCGGCGAACCCGCCGTCGACGTGTTCAAACAATGAAATAGCAGGAAGCCCGCACCACGACCACACAGGGTTGAGTCATGAGCTCAGTTCTGCGGTGCCCCCATAGCAAGAGTCGTCGGATCATCCACTTGAAAAATTGAACGATCCGCGTCCTGTTGCCGTCATCACCGGGGGAAAAGGCGATCTCGCGAAGGCATTGGTTTCTCGTTTCGAAGAGAACGGCTACGAAGTTCTGGCACCGGGACGGGACGAACTGGACGTCATTTCTGCCGAATCCGTCGGCCGGTATTTTGGTGAGTTGTCCAGGATCGACGTCCTGATCAACAATGCCGGCATCACCAGGGATGGGCTCTTCTTGAAACAAATGCCGACGGACTGGAACACCGTCATCGATACGTGCCTGAAAGGGTCTCATCTTTGCAGCCAAAAAGCCGCCTTGCTCATGCTGCGACAGCGTAGCGGACACATCATCAATGTCGGTTCATTCTCCGGCGAACACCCACCGATCGGCCAAACGGCTTATGCTGCTGCAAAGGCCGCGCTCATCGCCCTGACCAAAAGCTACGCCGCCGAACTGGGAAAACGAAACATCTGTGTGAACTGCCTACTGCCCGGTTTTCTCGAGACAAACATGACGAAGGAAATGACCGTGCAGGCCCGCGATGCCGCATTGAAGAGGCACGCTTTGGCCAGATTTACGACACTTAAAGAAGCCGCTGAGCAAATCCATTTTTTAGCCGACTGCAAAAACATCTCCGGCCAAGTCTTTCAACTCGACTCCAGAGTCTGAAACTTCGCAGGTTGAATGCTGTGAATTTCACGATTCACAATCCCTCGGTGGAGGGGTGGCCTGTCACGGCGCAAAGCGCACGCAAACTGGCGAAGCGAAAAAACAGATCCTGCCGAAGGCGGGATAGAGTGGTCGAATGCACTGGTCTTGACCGCCACTCGCCGCAAAGTGGCTGACAAATTCCGAGCCGAAGGCGAGCCCTTCGCGGAGTCTGCAACAGGAGGATAAAACTGAAGTTTGAAAGACTCCGCCAGTGTGCTATGAATTCCCCGAACCACACACCCAATTTGGAGGGGTGGCAGAGTGGTCGAATGCACTGGTCTTGAAAACCAGCGTGCCGCAAGGTACCGTGGGTTCGAATCCCACCCCCTCCGTTTTTTGGCCCTGTGGACAAGGGTGGACAACGCCGTCTAACCCTTCTGATTCTGAACGGGTTACAGAAGTCTCGCTATCGTTCTCATTGACTCCCATTTCCCCAGATGTGGACACATTTGGACAGCTTTTCCCAGTTTTGGGGGATGATCTGGGGGATGATTGCAGCGACGGCATTTTTTCGACTGCCTCGAGGACTGGAAGGTTGAAGGCGTCGGTGTAAGTCTTGAATGTAAGACGCGGATCCGCATGCCTTGCCAATTCGACGATCACAGCCGGTGGGAGGCTGCTTGAAGTGAGAAACGTGATCCAGGTTGCCCGAAGACCGTGAAAATCCATCCGGCGGCCGCGCTCATCGAATTCTGGAATCTTTGCGAGTTCGAGGTCTTTCAGGAAACGCGGCATCTTCGGAATACCTCGATAGAAAACTCTTTCATTTTGAATCCTCCGCTTAGGAGATTTGCAGAGCTCGCGAAGTTCTCGGAGCGCAGCCAACGCGTCCGG
>Ga0222633_1001168_pt1 | contig 15354 bp, 18 predicted proteins | sample AntAcemetageno48_FD_179816 | JGI IMG/M metagenome (GOLD analysis project Ga0222633, IMG submission 179816) | Saline water microbial communities from Ace Lake, Antarctica - #48 | ecosystem: Environmental > Aquatic > Non-marine Saline and Alkaline > Saline | place: Antarctica: Ace Lake | collected...
CTCGGTTGTCTTACAGGCAATAGAAGAAGCCGAACAATTAATGGATGCCAATGAATTCGAAGTAAACTCAACACAGGTAATGAGTCTAGTTTCAAATTCTTCATGTTCGGCATATGATTGTGAATTCGTAGCATTAGCTGACGATTTAAATGTGCCATTAGTGACCTTTGACAAAAAGATTCTCCGTGAATTTCCTGACATTTCTATCCATCCCGAAGAATTTGCTCCATAAACTAATGCTAGCAGTATAACAAGCAAATCAAGCGGATTTGTACGATATCTGCTCGTTGGTTATTGTTTTAGTTGTTTTAAAATTTGTGCTCATTAAGTAGTTTCTAAGTGGTGTCAACAAACCGCTTATTTGCCACACCGTTATATGGCTTAATCACCACTCTTTTTTACATTTGGGAAGACAGGAGCAGAGTTTTTTTAATTAATTTTCTTTCTTTTGTAAGAATAAGCTCTGCCTTCGGTACTAATAGAGTAAATGACAGGTAAAATGCCTGAATAAAAACTTTTAACCATAAAACTCTATTCTGTGAAGCTTATTAACATACTTCCAAATCTAATGGGGCTGGAGACCATTTCACCGGGCAAGTTAACTGAAATAATTTCAAATGACCGGGTGACCGTGCTTGACGTAAATACCCGGCAAAGCTGGGTAAGAGCTCATGTTCCAGGTGCTTTCAATCTTGATCCGGTGGGTTTTATGGCAAGCGATTTGCCAGTGGATAAAGAATCAAACCTTGTTTTCTATTGCTCAAATCCCATGTGCAGAAAAGCTCCTACTGCTGCTCTACGCGCGGGAAAAATGGGCTACACTAGTGTAAAAGTAATGCCGGCAGGAATTCGCGGCTGGATTTCTGCCGGACTTCCTACGGAGTGCGGAGATTAAATTCTACTTTAAGGAAGAAAAGAACTAAACCCTTAAATGACCAAAATCAAACAGCAGCATATTTATAAAACCTGGCTTGAGGAGCATAAATCTCTGCTTTTTAAAGTAATCCGGGTTTATGCCAATAGCGAAACCGACAGGGACGACTTGTTTCAGGAAATAAGCATACAGGTGTGGCGGTCCATCCCAAATTTCAGGAAAGAGTCTGCCGTCACTACCTGGTTGTATCGAGTGGCACTTAACACGGCTATTAAATGGAACCGCGATGAGCGGAAACACCAAGATGGCCGGCAGACGTTCGAAAATGCAGAGCACTTACTGCAAAAGAATGAGCAGCAGCGAGATGGTCGTCTCGACTGGCTGTATGAAGAAATAGGAAAACTGGATGAGATTGATCGCTCGTTGTGTCTGTTGATGCTGGATGGCTTCAGCTATGGAGAAATGTCCGACATTCTCGGGATTTCCGAATCGAATGTGGGCGTAAAAATTCATCGTGTAAAAAAACACTTAGTCACACAATTAGAAAAGTATGATTACTATGGAATTTGAAGAAATGAAACGAATATGGGATCAACAGAAAGATGAGCCGTTGTATGCCATCAATGAAAAAGCACTGCACCGGAGCATAAAGTCTACGAAAAAAAAAGCAGCCCGGCTAACCAATATCAATGATAGGGGGCTGATCGTTATCGGCATCGTTACCGCCGTTGTTTACAGTATCCTCTCTATCATTGATGATACACCTAATGTTTATGATTACCTGATTGTTGTTGCTCTGCTCTTTATTACCGGTTACGTATGGTTCGGCCGGATGCGCAGGAAAAAACAAGAACAAGCCTTCGCTCGAACCATGTTGGGCGACCTTAATCACGCCATAGCCAATGTAAACTACGAGGTCAGACGCTCTAAGAATATGGTGTGGTGGTTTATATTGCCTATAACAATCCTGGTTTTTCTGAATATGTCACAAGGAGATGTCTCCTTATGGAAATGGATTGGCATAGCCGCTGCATTTGTACTTTCCGGGCTGCTTACGCGATGGGAATATATCCATCGTTTTAAACCCAAACAACGAAAACTGGAAGCACTGCGGGAGAAATTGACTGAGGAGGCGACATTCAAATCTTCGTGACCAATAAATATTTTTAAAACAAATCCGGGAAATAAAATGAATACATTGACGAGCCATGAACTCCCGCCCTATAACAAACCGCCTCAAGGCGGACATGCCTCGATTTGGGCTTTTCAGAAATCGAGGTTTGGTTATTAGTTTCCCGCGTTTAAATTACTTTCAACAATTACCCGGCATGACCGCTTAGGCGGTGGGCCGTTATGTTTAAAACTCTAAATAACTTACTACATCATGCTTGATATATTTGGCGGATTATTCATTGACTTGAGTCTGATTGGCGGGATTATCTTATTAGTATTAAGCTTTTCCAAAAAGTTCAGAAAGCATAGGTCAAAAATGCTTATAGCCAGTGTACTATTAATTATCGTTGGTTTAATTTTCTTCGATTCAGCCGCTATCTCTGAGGCCTACCAAAGAGGTAGAGAATAAGGTGGAATAATGAAACTTAATTAGTTTAAAACATAAGATTTACTTTCATGAGTAAATTTTCTACTTGCAAATGTTCGCATATATGCTAACTTTAGATTATGCGCGTTATCAAGTTCTACAGGACCGAATCCGGTAATTGTCCGGTGGAAGATTTTTTAAAGAATCTTCCCGATAAGCAATCCAAAAAAATTGCCTGGACATTGCGTGTAGTTCGGGATCTGGAACAAGTACCAACGCAATATTTAAAAAAGCTCAAAAGCCCGATTGATATATGGGAAATCCGTGCTACCATTGGCAATAACACATTTCGATTACTCGGGTTTTTCGACGGGTCGAAATTAATTGTATTAACCAGTGGATTTGCCAAAAAGACGAATAAAGTCCCAAGGCAAGAAATAGAAACCGCTGAAGAGCGGAAACGTGATTATTACCGGAGGAAAGGACTATGAAAAAAGACGATCTTGAAATTTTTATCGATCAGAAGAAAGCAGAAAGCTCAGGATTTGCTGAGAATTTTGAAGAAGGATATTTGAACTTTAAAATCGGCGTAATACTTCGTCAGGCTCGTGAACAGATGGGAGCCACACAAGCGGATGTGGCTGAAAAGCTGAATACCACGAAGTCTGTGATATCGAGGATGGAGAATCATGCTGAAGACATCAAGCTTTCTACCCTCACTAAATATGCGAAGGCATTGGGCAAGAAGGTTAAGCTCGAAATTCAGTAAATTCAAAACATAACAATGTGTTTCCTGCTGACCTGTTCGGATTCCTTGTTCAATTTTTGAGATTGTTGTCAGGCAGCAGAAACACCAGACCGTTATACTTCCTCCTGCAGCTCGGTAATAATAATCGTTGCTATTTCGTTAGAAATGTAGCACATTAATGCTACAATCATTTTTGGAGGAACTTATGTCTACGAAATCAGCCACTGTACGAGCACGACTGGAACCGAAGTTGAAAAAAGAGACTGAACTCATTTTCGAGGAGCTTGGAATCAATACGACAGAAGCCATTCGTATTTTTTTCACGCAGGTCAAATTGCAAAGAGGATTACCATTCGATCTAAAAATACCAAATGAAGCCACTCAAAAAGCCATACTGGACGCGAATTCTAAAAAGAATGTAAAGTCCTTTGATTCGACAGAAGAACTGTTTGAAGATTTGGATATTGAATGAAGCTCATTACCCGAACGAATCGGTTTAAGAAAGACGTCAAAAAAATGAAGAAGAGAGGTAAGTCATTTGATGTCTTCAAAAGTATTATTCAGGAGTTGGTCAAAGGGCAAACATTGGACGAGCGGTTCAGGGATCACAAGCTAATTGGAGACTATGTTGGTACCAGGGAGTGTCATATCGAACCTGATTGGTTGTTGATTTATGAAGATCATGATGATGAAATCATCCTAATACGTACAGGATCCCATTCCGACTTGTTTGGCTAATTCAACGTTCCTGGAAGTATAACAAGCATTTCAACCGACTGGAATTGTTAGTTATCCTGTAGCACATTAAAGCTCAGTCGGTTAAATGCCAGACCGTTATAGAGCGGACGCAACCCAAAAATATATGCAGGTATAATTATGAAAAGGGTATTTCTTTACATCGATATATTAGGCTTTGAAAATACAGTGAGAAATAACCCCAGAAAAGCTGATCAGATATTTGAGATTTTTGATGAGTTAAAAGTTCATGGACACTTTGCCTTACAAACGGTTGTGTTTTCTGACACAGTCTTAGTTTTTAATAAGGATTCAAATCGAACAGTTGATTATTATTGCACATACTTAATTGAATATGCGCAGGAGCTGTTTTATAGACTTTCTGCTATAAATGTATACTTCAAGGGAGTTTTGATTTACGGTGAATTTAACTTCAATGAGTTAAATAATATTCAAGCCTACTACGGTTTGGCACTCATCGATGCTTATAATGATGAAAAAGAATTGAATGGTTTTGGGCTATACTCCGCTAAGACCTTGTCAAATGAAATAGTTGTTTTTGATAAGGTTTCTTTCTCAGATGAATACGACTTTATACTTCTATGTCAGTCACTTAAGAATCTTTATAACAAAACAAATGGAGTTCTGCCTGTAGGTTTAAACTTACTGACTGAAACTGATACTTATCATAGAATTGATGAGGATTTAAGGTTTCTTAGAGAAATTGACTACCTAAGAAAAAATCATCCCCTCGATAAAGTAAAGTCGAAATACCAGCATGTCTATGATATATATAAAAATCATATGCCAGAATTCTTTGACATATTTGAGAAAGAAGGTTTCATGCCAACTGTTATAAATTCAGAATTTATGGGAAGTATTAATCCCAATGAGTTGATATCCAAAAGTGAATTAAATCAATAATATATAATTGCTGTTTTAATAAAGATTAAACAAGAACTTTTGGGCTGCACTTGTCTCAAAAAATAATTATGGAATATTCAGAATTTGAAACAATAAAGCATCTTGAAGAGCAAATTAAAGACCTAAAATCGGTTGTTAACATAAATAAAAAGTTACGAATAATAGGTCTTGGCAGTAAAAAAATATCAGATTTAGAAGATAAGATTTTACAATTAGAAGCTAAGCTCAAAGAGCTGAAAGAAACACCTAAAAAATTCAATGCGTTATTTTCAGAAAGAGGCTGGATTACACATGATAGCTTGAATCATGAATTTATGAAAAAAGCCATTCAAGTATGCGAGGATCAGGGTATTGATAAGGCAGAAAAATTGATTCTTGAATATTATAAGCCTGAAAACAGGAGGAATGATTATACAAGACTTAGAGCATTACCTGAACTTTCAAAGCGTCAAAAACTCATAGATTATGCAATAAAAGAATACAAAGAAGAAAAATATTATTCAGTCGTCCCCTTATTATTAATGATAATTGATGGAACTGTACATGAAATTGTTGGAAAAGGTTTTCATTCTGATAAATCAGAAATCGATGTTTGGAATTCTATAACAAATATTGATAATGGGATTCTGAAAATTAAAGACATTTTCATGAAAGGCAGATATGTTACGAGAAATGAAAATATTTCATTTCCATACAGAAATGGGATTTTACATGGATTAGACCTTGGATATGATAATTATATCGTTGCCGCAAAATCTTGGCATTACCTATTTGTAATACGTGACTGGGGCTTATCAAAGCGGTCTGAAGAAATAAGAAAAGAGAAATTTAAAAAAGATTCTACCCCACCTACTTTTAAAGAAATTAGTAGAATAATCGAGAAAAATAATCAATACAAAAGTGCATTAGATTCGTGGAAAGAAAGAGAAATCACTTCTAAGTATTATGACTTATTGCATTTAGTCAAACCAACAAATGAGAATTTACCTGAAACAATAGCTTTACGGTTTTTGGATTACTGGAAAAAAAAGAACTACGGATATATGGCGCATCTGTATTGGTCAATATATAACAAGGATGGAAAACCTAATATTATAGAAATCCGGAATCAATTTTCAGATTTACCAATATCTGATTTTCGAATTACAAAAATTAAAGATGATGCTCCAGCAATTTCTGTAATTGATGTTAATGCTGATATTGATAGTGAATCTAAAGAGTTTAAAGTTAGAATGATTTATGAAAGTTCAGATGGTAGTAGTCGTCCTAGAAATTTAATTGATGGAACATGGAAAATTGTCTTTGTTCAGGAAAAGAAATGAAACCCACTCTATAACAAGGGCATCATGCAGACGAGTTGGCGTTTGGTTGCTCGACATTTTCATTGGTAGCCTCGCTGCATATGCCCAAGACCGTTATAGGGCTAATGCAAAACCAAAAGCTGAATGATCGCAAGGATAAGCTGATGTTCATACTTTGATGTTGACTTCCATTTTTTCATTTTATCCTCAATATTTCAAGAATAACAAGAATAAAACTTGCGTACGAAGCAAGGATAACCTCAACAGGGTTGGTTATATGCCAATGTTGTAGCCAATTATACAGATGAACTTTCCTGAAATAGGTTGACTAAAAAAGGTCAACCTATTTCAGTATAATACAATAAAAACGTAATCAAACATGAAAATAATAATTGGTTTATTTTTCACTCTGTTAAGTTTTACAGTGTCAGCACAGCAATCGAAATTTGCGAACGTTTATCCTTTCATCGAAAATACAGCGGTATTTGAAATCAACCAGACTGAAAGTCACACGGTTTGTATTCCTTTTAAATCGGTTGATGAAGCATTAAATCTTCAAAAATCTAAGTCAGAAAATGTGTTTTCGTTGAATGGAAAGTGGAAATTCCATTTTGCCAATACTCCGGAAGGTACACCCAACGACTTTTATACATCAAATTTTAATGATCAGAAATGGTCTGAAATTACAGTTCCCTCTAACTGGGAAATGCAGGGTTTTGGCGATCCTTTGTTCCGAAATGTTGCACACCCATTTAAATCCAATCCTCCTTCTGTACCGCGCGAATACAACCCGACTGGCTCGTATCGCAAAACATTTACTCTACCAGCGAACTGGAAAAGCAAACGCATTTTTTTACGCATGGAAAAAACCGCTTCGGCATCGTTTGTTTGGATCAATGGACAGGAAGTTGGATACAACGAAGGTGCATTCGAGCCTGCTGAATATGATGTTACCAGTTTCCTGAAACCAGGAAAAAATACCATTGCGGTCAACGTAATTAAATATTCAGATGGTGTGTATCTCGAAAGTCAGGACTATTGGCGCCTGGCTGGTATTTTTGACGATGTTTGGCTGTATGCAAAATCGGATGTACATATCTTCGACTGGTATGCCACTACCGACCTGGATGAAAAGTATGAGAACGCAAATCTAGATTTGCAGATTACGGTAAATAACCAATCGACAACCGACAAACAGAACTACAAAGTTCGCACTTCGCTGTTTAACTCAGACAATGAGTTGGTTCAGAATTTTACTTCTGTTGTGGTTCAAATCAGTGCTGATAATAAGCAAAAAATAAATGTTTCTTCATTGGTGAAAAATCCGAAAAAATGGACGGCCGAAACGCCCAATCTTTATCGGTTAACCATGGAATTAATTAATGGCGAAGGAAAAACCGAAGAGGTAATTACCGGTCGCATTGGGTTTAAAGAAACTGAAATTCGTCATCAGGTTTTTTATCTGAACGGAAAAGCCATCAAAATAAACGGTATAAACTCGCACATGCAACATCCAGATTTGGGGCACACCATGGATGAAGCTACTATTCGGAAAGACTTTGAAATATTGAAGCAATTCAATATTAATTCTGTACGGACTTCTCACTATCCACCGGTTGCAAAGTATTTGGAGTTGGCTGACGAATATGGATTGTATGTTATTGACGAAGCAGGAGTTGAGGCTCATGCTACTGAATATTTGTCCAATAACGCTGAATGGGAGCCCATGTATCGTGAACGTGTTCGCAGAATGGTGCTTAACGATCGTAATCATGCCAGTATTCTATTTTGGAGCGCCGGAAATGAAAGTGGTGAAGGGGAAAATATTTGTGCCGTGATTGATGAAGGACGGAAATACGATTCTACACGATATTGGATGTATGGAGGTAATGCTTTTTCGCATTCTTGCGAAGAGATTATCGGGCCACGTTACGCAACACCTTTTGAACTCAAAAATCAGGTCGGGATGGTTCCTGAAAGTGTTGATCCGCGACCATCGTTTATGGACGAATACCTTTCGGTAGCTGGAAACGCTGGTGGTGGACTGGATGAATATTGGGATGTGATTTACCAGTATCCACGCATCATGGGTGGTGCAATCTGGGATTTCGTGAGTCCAGGTTTGCGCGAGCCAGTTCGTAAATTGACAGATTCTTCACCAAACAAGGTCGCAACTCACATCATGGGACGTGCTGAACTGGTTGCCGGACACGATGGAAAAGGAATTGATTTGAATGGTCACGATCAGTGGGTGGAAGTTTATCAGGATAGAAATATTGAAATCTCGGGTGATGAACTAACGGTTTCGTTTTGGATATTTCCACGCGATTTAATGAAAAGGGGTGGAACAATGCTCACCAAAGGAAACAATCAATTTGGTTTGCAGCAAATCGATGCCGATTCACTCGATTTCTATATCTACACTTCGAAAAAAGATTATGTCCGTGCTGCTTTACCCAAAGATTGGACACAAAACTGGCATCATGTGGCAGGTATTTATAACGGGAAATCGATATCACTATTTATAGACAGCAAAAAGGTGGCTGATAAAGCGGTCACCGGGAACATTACTAATTTCCCTTTTCCTCTTAATGTAGGCAAGAATGCCGAGACACATGGTCAGCATACCTCCGATTATTTGTGCGATGCCATTATCGATCAGGTGGGTATTTTCCCCAATGCGATTGAAATCAATGACTTATTTGCAGCAAAACCGGACTTGAAAAATCGTGCAGCTTTGTGGCTCGATTTTGAAAAAGAGCAAAACGAAGGCGATTTTTTCAGCTATGGAATTGGCGCGCGTACCTATGGAAGTATTTGGCCCGATCGGGTTCCGCAGCCTGAAATGTGGCAAATAAAAAAGTCAGCTCAACCCATTTCTGTAAAGTGGAGCAATGCCGACAAAATGGAAATTGAGGTGCAGAACCGAAACTTTTTTACCAATACGAATGCCTTTGAAGCACGTTGGAATCTGGAAGAAAATGGAATATCCATAGCTTCCGGGGAATTGGAGATGGATGTCGAACCAGAAGCAAAAAAAACCTACGTTCTTCCTATCCCAAAGACTCAGTTAAAAGCCGGTGCAAGCTATTTGGCAACCGTTAGTTTTCATTTGAAAGAAGCTACACAATGGGCGCCTAAGGGTTTTGAACTGTATTGGGATCAATTGGAATTGCCATGGATTGTTCCTGCCGATAAAAAATTGGTACAGCAACAGACCAATCCTTTAAAAGTGACAGATAATGAGCAACATTTGATAGTATCCGGAGTAAATTTCGATTATACCTTTAATAAAGCCGATGGACAATTGTATTCTATGAAATACATGGGTACAGAATTGCTGAAACAGGGAGCGCAACTCAATGTTTGGCGTGCCCCTCTGGCGAACGAACTTGACGACTGGACCACTTATTCGGTTAATGTATTTCCTAGAACCGAGGGCTACGGAAGGATGGTTGCCTCTTCATGGTATTCCATGGGTCTGGATAAAATGAAGTCAAAACTTGAATCATTTCGGGTTGAAAATACGGCTGAAAATACAATTGTCAGTATTCGTGAAATTGCTCTTTTTGGAAATTCAGGCAGGGCAGGCTTCGAAAATGAAATGATTTATACAATTTCGCCCGACGGTGAAATTAGTTTACAGCACACGATTAATCCGAATGGAAACATGCCCATGTACTTGCCACGCATCGGAACAAAATGGGTTTTAGATGACCAAATGCAAAATGTAGAATGGTTCGGCCGCGGGCCGCAGGAGAATTATCCAGACCGCAAAACCGGCTACCGTATTGGACTTTATCAGTCGACAGTTGATGCGATGTTTGTACCGTATTTACTGCCTCAGGATAGTGGCTTACGCACCGACAACCGCTTTGTGCGACTGACAAATGCCGAAGGAATCGGAATTGAGTTTTCGGCAGCTCAACCATTCAATTTTAATACCTATAATTACAGCACCGAAAATTTGTCAAAGGCAAAATACAACTATCAATTGATCAAATCGGATGGTGTAACATTCAATTTCGACTACCAGACTACCGGTGTAGGAGGCACAGCAATTGGGGTGCTTAATAACTATCAAACTATTCCTCAATTTATACAGTTTACAAGTTCGATAAAACCATTTAAAATCAATAAGTAAGTCTGATAATTTTTAAAATAATAAGAGCTATATAATGCTTAACTATATGTCATTAAAGCATTTTCTAACCCTACCATCAAGCGCCCTATAACCAGCGCTTCAACTCGGACATGGCCGCTTATTGCTAAGATTCAGATCTTTTAATGTTGCAGCGCGTCCAGCTTTTTTCAAATTACCTGCTAATAATGGCCATACCGGTTAAGCGCCAAACCGTTATATGGCTTAGTTCTAAATATCCAAATCTTCGATCGGACTCTTTACATCTTTCATAGTCCTTGAACTTACATGGGTATAAATTTGAGTGGTCGAAATATGTTTATGCCCCAGAAGCTCCTGAATAAATCGTGTATCCGTCCCATTGTCCAGTAAATGAGTAGCAAAGCTATGGCGTAATGTATGCGGAGTGGCTTTCTTGGTGATACCGCATTGCTTTTTGTGTCGCCTCATTAGCGCCTGTATAGAAGAAGATGAATATTGACCGCCACCTTGCCCTTCAAAAAGATACTCATTGGGTTGGTACTCTCTTACATATTCTCGTAAAAGCTGTAATACTTTTTTTGACAAAATTGAATACCGATCTTTCTGCCCTTTGCCATTCTCTATGCGAATTTGCATTCGATCAGAATCAATATCTCTTAACTTTAAATTCAAGATCTCCCCGACCCGTTAGCCCGCGGAATAACAAAGCGTAAAAATAGCTTTGTGTTTTAGGTTGGTAAAGGAATTCAAAAACCGTTGCACCTCTTCCACCGACAAAACTACTGGAATACGACTTGGTTTTTTCATTTTAATAGTAAAATCAAAATCAATTTCTTCTTGCAAAACTTCTTCATACAAAAACTTAAACGAAGCCAGTAGTTGTTTCATCATGGAATAACTGTATTCCAATTCCTTTTTGCAGTAATGAAAAAACGTTTCTAAAACATTAGGGGAGACTTCTTTGATTTCGTGAACACTCAAATAGTTTAGAAAAATATGCAATCCGTGAAGGTAAGAACGTAGAGTGCTATCACTATAATTCTTTAGGGTAAGGCGATGTTCGTACTTTGATAATAATTTCGATTTATTCATATTACTCTCGTTATTTAATTAATAACATGAATAAAACTTGTGTACGAAGCAAGGATAACATGAATAGCATTGGTGTTATGCCAATGTTAGCCACAACTATGAAAAAAATTCTGCCAATATTGACGTTCGGAATTCTAATTGGAATCTTATCGTGCAAAAATGTTACCAAAGGAAATGAAAACGGAAATCCTGAATCCGCATTTATAAAGCGAATCGAAAAACTTTCGGACAGCATCAAAGTTGACGACATTGTAATCAAAAATCTTTTCAAAAGCCAAATATTGGCACATCGAGGAGAGGATTTTGACAGTTTAATGATAATTGAAAAAGTTTACAGGCCACACCAAGAGTTATGGGACAATTGTTATGCAATGATTTTTGGCGAAGAAAATAGTTCCAAATTCAACACAACGAAAGGAATGGTCGGATGGAATAGAACACTATATCCTGAAAACAAAGATTTTTTCCAACAAAGGGTAAACGAACTCTTGGACATAAACATCGATTCTTCTCTTAATGCCAATCTTGACCGATTTAAAAAATTAGTGCCCCATAGCCCAAAGGCGAAAATAAGCATCCTTTTTACCCCATTTCAAGGAATTGGTTTTGGAGGTTGTAGCGGACAGGAGTTTTGTTTTGAACTGAACAATAAAGACTATGAGGTAGCCTACACAATCGAAAAAGGAATACCGCACGAATTAAACCATTTGGCAAACGAACCTTTAATTTCCAATGACCCATCATCTGGCACCGCCTTGTTTTTGACAATAGACGAGGGATTTGCTTGCTATTTCACTTGGGCATTCTTCGATGGGAATATTACAAAATGGGAGGCGGTCGAAAATATGACCGCAAACGATTGGGATTGGTATTTGCAAAGAGAAAAGGAAATTTTCAAAAGCCTTAAACCATATTTTGACGACAAATCGGGCGACAATCCATTATTACGGAACGACACGCATAAACTTTATCCAGACGCGCCCAAAACCCTTTATTATTGGTTAGGTTATAGAATTATAGAAAGTTACGTTAAACAACACGGACAAGATTCGTGGAAAGAATTGTATGGAATGGACGCAAAAGAAGTTTTGGAAAAAAGCGGATATGAAGATTATATCAACGACAACGAAAAATAGCTGTGGCTAACAATGTATAAAAAAAATAGGGCGGTATGGTTCTTAAACAAAGGCTTGGACGTATTTTCGAAGACCGCCAAATCTTTTGATTTGGCTTTTAGAAAAAAAAAGTAGAAACAAAACGCAAAAGATTTGGCTTGTGGCAAGGCGGAAAAGACATCGCTTATAACCAGCCCTACTTTTCATATACTAACCGTTGCTAGTAATTTGAGAAAAACCACGTTAAAAACAAAAATTATGGGTTCAAATAAAATTCAAGGAGAACTTTGGGGGAAAAACCCTGAAGATTGGGCTTTAATTCAAGAGTCTACAGGAAACGCAGGATATAAATACGTTTTGGATTTTCTTAAATTTAAGCCAACCGATAAGCTTTTAGATGTTGGTTGCGGTTCTGGATTTTTTAGTAACCTTGCTCATATAAAAGGATTGAATGTTGTAGGAATAGATGCAAGTACACCCTTAATTGTACAAGCAAAAAAACGAAATTCTTCGATTAAATTCCTAACAGGAGAAATGGAAGAACTTCCTTTTAATGATAATACTTTTGACATAGTTTGTGCATTCAATTCAATCCAATATGCTGAATCTGTTAAAAATGCAATTTTAGAATGCAAACGAACTTTAAAAGAAAAAGGGAAATTAATCATTATGATTTGGGGAAATAGAGAAGATTGCGAAGCAGGTTCTTTCTTAAAAGTCGTAGGAAGTTTACTTCCACCACCACCAGCTGGAGCTGGAGGTCCTTTTGCTCTTTCAGAAAATGAATTGTTGGAAAACATTATTGAAGAATGCGGATTAGAGATTATTGACAATTCTGATGTGGACTCTATTTGGGATTATCCAGATGCCGAAACTGCTTTAAAAGGAATGTTATCTGCTGGACCAACTGCTAAAGCAATTAATAACAGCGGATATGAAAAAGTATATGAAGAAACATCGAAAGCAATTAAACCATTTACAAGAGAAAATGGAAGAGTGATTTATAAAAATAAATTTAGAGTTGTAATCTCTGAAAAATAAAAAAACTACTGGCAACACCGTGTATGATTAGTGGCTTAAACACGCCACTAATCATACACGAACACGTTATGTGTCACGAGCAAGATGATGAAGACAAACAAATTACTAATTATTGGAGGTACATTAAGTGTTGTGGCATCATTGTTACACATTGCTATAATTATAGGAGGATCAGCATGGTATCGTTTTTTTGGGGCAGGTGAAGGAATGGCTCAATTAGCCGAAAGTGGTTCAACTCACCCAGCAATAATAACAGTTATAATTGCAATAACGTTGGCGCTATGGGCCATGTATGCTTTTTCAGGTGCAGGAATTATCAAACGATTACCTCTATTAAAACCAGTATTGGTAATTATTTCGGTGATTTATATTATAAGAGGTGTTTTTGGAATTCCAATCGTTATCTATCTAGACCATCCATATCTAAACGAATTGGAGGAAAAGATGACATTCATGATCTTTAGCTCTGTAATTTCGCTGAGTTTTGGATTGTTTTATTTAATCGGCATAATGCAGATTTTGTCAAACAAGATGAATCAAGGACACATAACAATAGATAAAAAAACATAGGTTTTTTTTGCGATCCGAATCTTCATCGGTTTCTGCAGAGTCCGCCAAATATAATTAAATTTAGAAATCGGTCTTGGCTAGTTGGTCAACGAAAGCACGGTGCTATTCACCCTCTACGTTTTTTATCAAGGTCGTTAGCGGGCATTGAAGTAACACAACTACTACAAAAAAAGACCTGTACCAAACGAAACATTTTCGGACTTACAAACAAAGGTTAAATACCAGACAATCAATTAATTACAATAATATGCTATTGTAGTTCGGTAAATATTTTTTACTCTTCAATAAATATTTATTGTTATTCAATAAATATGTTTTATCTTAGCGACATCAATTTTAACTCATTAAAAGAAATGTCAAAAAGAAATAACTTCATTTGGAAAGGAATTCAGGTCATTTGTTGGCTGATTTTCTTAGGGTACTGCATTCAAACAGGTGCGTTGATATTCAACTACGTTTTCAGTTTGTTTAAACCTATTGCAACTCATAATCTTTATCTTGGGCTTGACCTTTCGGAACTCTACTTAAAAAGTAAGTCAATCTACACGTTGGTATTTACTCTAATTGTAGCGATTTCGGCATTAAAAGCGTACCTCTTCTTTGTTGTACTAAAGCTTTTCAAAACTCTAAACATAACAAAGCCATTCAGTGAAAATGTAAGTGGAATCATCACAAAAATCACTTATTACACTCTTTCAATCGCAATTATCAGCATCATAGCACAAGAAGTTGTCAGCCAATTATCTGATAAAGGGTATAATAGTGGAATTGTTGAAAGATATTGGGATGACGGTGGAGCTTATTTGCTAATGACGGCAATACTATTTGCAGTTGCTTTCATTTTCAAGAAAGGTATTGAATTACAAAACGAAAACGACTTAACTGTATAAGCTATGCCAATCATTGTAAACCTTGATGTGATGATGGCAAAGCGAAAAATGTCGCTTAACGAGCTATCGGATAAAGTAGGGCTAACCCTATCAAACCTTTCCATTTTAAAAACAGGAAAAGCAAAAGCCATTCGCTTTAGCACTTTAGAAGCCATTTGTAAAGTTTTAGACTGCCAGCCTGCTGACATTCTTGAATATGCTGAAGAACCCGAAAATTAAAAACAATTATGAAAACAATATTTATAACATTCGCTTTATTACTCTTCTCTTTTTGCCTAAAAGCACAAAATGACGAAAATATAATGTAGTGGTCTAGAAAAATAGGACAGCAAAACAATAAAATGTTAATTTGCTGACTATGAAACAAAAAAGAAGAAACTTTACCAACAGTTTTAAGACCA
>Ga0222633_1001169_pt1 | contig 15347 bp, 10 predicted proteins | sample AntAcemetageno48_FD_179816 | JGI IMG/M metagenome (GOLD analysis project Ga0222633, IMG submission 179816) | Saline water microbial communities from Ace Lake, Antarctica - #48 | ecosystem: Environmental > Aquatic > Non-marine Saline and Alkaline > Saline | place: Antarctica: Ace Lake | collected...
ACTTTTGCCTTCACTGACGACGACGGCCAACAATGGGAATACTACGACAACTCACTTAGTCATACCGCCGAGTTACGCGGAAAATTGAAGGGTTTGATGTCTAATTTCGGCTACTACAGTGCCGCCGAATACGATGCTAATGATGAATTGTCGCGCATGACTTTTGTCCCGCACGTCACAGCAGTTGTCTATGGAAGTCCTGGTGTGGGGGACGTTTTCTCCTACGAATACTACGATACCATCGACCACATCGGCATGCTCAAAAGCGTGACCTACAGGTTTGCGGGACGGAACTTTCGTAAAGTTGACTACTACTACTACACAGATGATGACGAAAATGGTGACGGTCACGGCAATGCGAATGATCTGAAGCGGGTGGTCGTCTCGGGATGGCTTGACTATACCGACCTCAGTTTTGTGGACGACAGTGGGACACCGGCCGAGGGAGGAGACTGGGTCCTCCTCCATGAGAACTACTACCGTTATTACACCGAAGATGCTGCTCCCGGAGTTAAGTTTGGCTTGAAATACGCGCTTCGTGGAAAGGCCTGTAAGACGATCAGGGAGGCTGGGGTCGACCCCGAAACGACTCCTGATTTTACCCTTGCCACCTACGCGGACTACTACTTCGAGTACGACACCGACCGCCGGGTCACCCTCCAGAAGGTCCGTGGCGGAACCGAAACCTTTCAATACATCTACGATCTCAATCCTGACAACCCTCAGGTGGGGGACAACAACACGTGGCATACCTGCACAACAGTGATTGATCCAGATGACACGCAACGACGTGTCTACACCAATCCTTCCTCAAGTTTGCTCGTTACCATTTTCGAAGACACCTCCGGCAACATGTCGTATGACTCGGTTGAGCGAAACGACGACGGATGGAGCACAATGCACGCCTTTCCGACCGCGATCCAAAGCGTCACCGAACCGACCGGCTCAAGCACGCAACTCACCGTCAACTACGATACGGATGGAGGTCTGGTTTATCACTTCGACTTTTACGACACCACTGATCCTCAGACGGGAGCCGTGGCAGGCCGACCAAGTGCCCGCCACGTCCAGGAGGGGAGTCAGGGAACCCCCAACACCCTCGACGAAATCACGTGGTCAGCTCAAACCGTAAATGGAGTTGCGGTCCACCCCGTACACAAATACCTCCGCTACCCCGAAGAGGGTATGGTGGATCCGGCGACGATTGAGGATGTTTACACCTACTATCAGGACGATCAGGGCAATGACACGTTGCAGGTCAAAGAAAGGGTCGTCAAACCACCCATCGTTCCCGTCAGCCAAAACGGAGACGGACTGCAGCACGAGATCACAATCCTCTTCGATACGGCAGGCAACAAAACGTGGGAGCGCAACGCACGGGGCTTTATCACCAACTGGCAATACCGGGGCGATGGTGCCCTGATCCAACGCATTGGGGATGTCGACACCTCAAAAATGGATGAGGTGCCGGAAGGTTGGGTCACTCCGGCCGGAGGTGGTCTCCATCTCGTATGGAGCTTTGAGCGGGATATCGACGGAAAGTTGCTCAAGGAGCTGGGACCGTGGCACGAGGCGGTCATCGATCACGAGGGAAGTGCTCCAGTCAATGTCCGCACGGCTAGGTTCAAGGTCTACCGACCCGATATCGACGAGGAGTGGACCGCACGGGGATATGCCACCGGGCAGACTCCCGCCTACGGTTACGACACGGTGGGTGGCGTCACCATCGTGCGCCGTGACAAGGGCAAGCGGGTGACTGACGCGATCATCGCGCAGCGACAGTGCACCTGTGGGTCGCTTACCGCGACCGAGAGCTTCCCGCGCAGCACCTGGGAGGCATGGACCAAGAACTTCTATGACGACTGGGGGCGGCTCTTGATGCGCCGTGTCTATCACCGCATCCCGCTCCTCGGCGACGGCGAGCGCGACGAAGACTATGCGGAATCCCGATTTGGATACGACGTGATGGGCAGGACAATCCGTGAAGTTAGTCCGGATGGAACCATCACTCGCGCGGTCTACGACTCACGTGGACTGATCTCCTCTCGCTGGGTGGGCACGGACGATACGGGGGCGACAGCCGCCGATCCGACCGGTGGCAATGCTACCGGCAACAACATGGTCAAGACTCTGGCCCTTGAATACGACAACGGCGACTTTGACGGCAACGGTCTCTTGACCAAGGAAACACGTCCGGTTGATGATACTTCTGCAAACGACCGGGTCACCGACTACGTTTATGATTACCGCACCCTCATGGTGGAAGAGATTAGGAGAAACGGCCCCACTGGCATCGACTACATCACCGGCTTCACCTACGACAACTTTGGGAAGATCACTCAGATTGACTCGTACCACACGACCGTCGCCGCCGGAAACCTCACAGGCCGGACAAAGAATTATCTCGACAATCTCGCGCGGACCTACAAGGCAGAAACCTTCGCTGTGGATCCCTCTGACGGGACAGTGGGCAATGCCCTCCGGAGTGAGACGTGGCGCGATCCGGTCGGTAATCCGATCAAGCAGCTTTCGCAGGGAAGCGAAGCATTTCGAAAGACGGTCTTCGACGGGATCAACCGGGCTACCGCAACTTACTTCGCCTACAACACGGGAACCTCAAGCGACGACAATGATGTGAGTGGCGATGTGGTGGTCGTGCAATCGGAACGAGTATACAACAATGTGAATAAAGTGCTCCTCTTAACGACATACCAGCGGTTCCACGATGCCTCCGGCAATGGAGCACTCAACGGTCCGAATGGAGTTGAACCGAAAGCACGGCGGTATTACGCTGCCGCCTGGTTTGATGGCACCAACCGCAAGGTGGCCAAAGCGAACTACGGCACCAACGGCGGTGCGGATCTCGTGCGGAGCTCTACCGTTCCAGATCGATCGGACACCGTATTGGTGACGAGTTACCGCTACGCGACCGAGAGTGAGTCCGATGCTGTGATCGACCCAATGGAAATCGAGACCCGCTGGGAAAAAGACGCTGCAGGAAGACGCGTGCTTTTGATCGAAAACTACGATCCCGAAGCAGAAGCCGACGACTACGGATCCAACCGAACCACTGCTTTCCGCTACACACCGGGAGGACAATTGGAAACGCTGACCCTCGCCAATGCGGTGACGGGAGATCAGGTCACGCGCTGGGTCTACGGCACGACAACCGATGACTCGGAAGTGGCACGCGGTGACCTTTTGCGAGCGAAGATTTTTCCCGAAAGTGGTGACGACCATGATCCTTTGGGTGATGGCCCGGAAGGTGTCTACGAGCGCATCGAGTACACCTACAACCGTCAGAACGCGACGACCTCGATGAAAGATCCTAACGGAACAGTGCACGAATACGTTTATGATTTAATGGGACGGCGCACACAGGACCGGGTGACCACTTTTGGATCGAGTTCGATCGACGACGCGGTCAAGCGGATCGGCACCACTTACGACACCAGAGGGCTCGTCGCGACGCTAACCTCCTACGACAACGCCACCGTCGACAGTGGAAGCGTGGTCAATGAGGTCGGCTACGAATACGACGACTTTGGACGCCTCAGCAAAGACAAGCAGGAGCACTCCGGTTCTGTCGATGGCAGCACTCCTGAAGTTGCCTACGCCTACGAGGACGGAAGCAACGGGAACACGGCGCGACGTGTCTCGATGACTTATCCAGACGGGCGTGTTCTCGACTACAGCTACGGATCGACGGATAGCGTTGATGATTTACTTGGGCGGGTTGCTACAATCAAGATAAATGGCGAGTCGGACAATGCTGCCGAATACACCTACTTGGGTATGTCGACAGTCGTCGAAACTTCGAGCCCCGAGCCGGGACTGGTCCTGTCATACTTAGACTCGGATGCGCCGCCCTACGGCGACGCGGGCGACAAGTATACCGGCTATGACAGGTTCGGGCGGGTGGTCGACATGCGCTGGGAAACCAACGAGGGAATCGACACGCTGGACCGGTTCCAATACGGGTACAACAGATCCTCTCAGCGGACTTGGAAGGCAAACCTCGCCGCTTCGCCGGGCGACAATCAGGATGAAGCCTATCTTTACGACGGCCTCTATCAAGTGACTCATGCAGCGCGGGGAGATTTGAATATCAACCGAACCGCCATATCGGGTGTTCCAGCCTCCGATGAAACCTTTGATTATGATCCCTCAGGAAACTGGGATCGATACACTGAGAAGACAGACGGAACAGTGATATTCGATCAGCCGAGAGTGAACAACAAGGATAATCAGTTCACCCAGTTGGACGGATCGAGCGAATGGATCAAATACGACAAGGCGGGCAATATGACTCAAACCCTCCCCGGTTACGATGGAAGTTGGAACTTGCCGAGCAATTTAAGATGGGACGCGTGGAACAGGCTAGTTTGGGTGATCCATCCAGCCGGAGATAATATTTTTTCGGCCGGAGAGTACACCTACGATGGCGCGTTCCGGAGACAAACTGTCACCGTCGTCTACGATCATACCATCAACGAAACAAGGCATGAGTATTGGAGCGGAAACTGGAAACCTATTGAGGAGCGTGTCGATACTTCTACCGATCCAGCTAAGCAACATGTGTGGAGCCCGTTGAATCGGAACGTTCTTGTGCTGAGAGACCGAGACACGACCGGCAACGGAACTCTCGACGAGCGGTTCTATACCACACGTGACGCAATGGCGTCTGTCACGGCGATCGTCGACACCTCGTCGGAAGTGCAGGAGCGCTACGCCTATAGCGCATTCGGCGTTCGAGGGGTCATGGATGACCAGTTCGACTCGGAGACCACGACCGGTTATGATTGGCGAGCAAGCTTCCATGGCGAAATCCTCGATCTGGAGACCGGTTACGAGAACTACGGCTATCGATACTACGTACCTGTTCTTGGGCGGTGGATCAAGAGGGACAGAATCGGAATTAGAGGAGGCACAAATTTGTATTGCTTTACTTCTGGAAGTCCAATAAATCTGACAGATTTCATAGGGAATCAAGGTGGGTTTGACTTCCCGGGGCTGAATATTGATGACATTATCATTCCCGATCCAAATGCAAATCCCGGACAATTCGATATTCCAGAACTAGACGGCGAACCTCCTTTGCCTCCAACTGCCGCTTGGAGTGTGGTGTATCGAAGCTCGCTCGTGAGTTCGAACAAATTTCAAACCGGAACAGATTCGACCGAATATCGATGTCTTTATCAGCCCTTGGAGCCTATAAGTGTCATCGGGCAACCTCCAAACCCCGCTGTCACCCATAATGTAATGCTGACAGAGATAGTTAGCGGTTCCGGGTGCAGTAAGAAAAGTTGCAAGCGGTCTCTCAACATTACATTTAGCGCCTACAGCACGATGGAAACCGGTGAAACGACAACTGGTCCGAATAACGTTGGGGCTGCACCTGGAACAATATTCATGGACTGGGGAGCCATGCTCGAATGATTTCATTTAAATGATTGCAATCAGATACAATAAATTTCGTAATAATATGAGTAAATTAAAAGTGCTTCTCGCCGATTTGTAAGAGACTCGCTTCTTTCAAATTTTAAACCATAAGAAACATCCATACGCAGCAGGACAAATAGATTTCAACGAATTCCACCAGTCATTATGTTTGCCCCACCCCCATATTGCAGAGCCTTACCCACCGGTCGTAATGCAACTTTAGTCGTGCTATTTGCAGTTGGGCAGGTCGTGCTTGCTTGGAGTTTAGCCATTGCCGGAACAGACGAATTCGATTCTAGGAGTGTGACCGGAAAGTGGGACTCTCCAGGAAATTTGACAATCCTAGGATCACGTGAATCGATCGCGATTCGTTTTTATGATGTAGTGTTTCGCTTGCCCAGAACGCATGTTATTCACAAAGTGCTGAATAGTGATGTAAGCGGAGAATCCTTTCTACTAGTGTTCAAATTAGATATGCATGGACACATGTTTTATGACTCAATCCTTCGGTTTTCCGGTACGTCTAGAGACACGAATGTTCAGAAGATCATGGGATCGTTTGATCTACTCAATGTCGACGGACGGAGGAGGACTATTCTGGAGATCGGAGACGTATCTCGCTATCCCGAGATTGAAATTCTTGTATCAACCTATGAAAATCCTACCCCCCCTACAAAAGTGGCAAACAGGTGGGAGGTATGGGATGCCGAGAGGATTGAATTTTTGTGCGCAACCGAAGAGAAAAGGAATAGAAGAGAAAAGGAATAGTAAACCATCTAGTTCAAATCCTGGCGATCAGGACTGAGTTGGCCCAACTCACGGGGTCCAGAAAAGTCAGAAGAAGAAACAAGAGAGCCATCTTCACACGCATAGCGCTCGATTTTCTGAACCATTCGAAACACCTCGTCCAGAAAATATTCTACTCTTCGGTAAGCGTCAAGCGGAGCGCCACTTGAAAAACCGGTCATAAACGTCATAGTCATTTTGCTACGACGTTTATGAACAGAGAAGATGAGGAGAAGATCCTGAAAGTGGATGTGCTGGGACGAGTTCGTACTTCGCGGGAAGAGCGCGAGGCGATCCTTGACGAGTTCGAGCGCAGCGGATTGCCGGGAACCCGATTCGCGAAGCGACATGGAATAAACTACCAAACGTTTGCGACCTGGATTCAGAAACGCAAACGGACGCGGGCCGAGTATCCCAGGCAAATGAAACGGGGTCGGTTAAAAATTCGTGATTAATACAGCATCTGGTTTCATTTTGAACCCATGCCACGATCACCGCGAATCGAGGTTGAAGGAGCCACTCATCATGTCATGGCGCGCGGAAACCGGGGAGAGCCGATCGTATTTTCTTTCGCCGCCGCCCATGCTGCGGGCGTAATGTCCGGGATTTTGTGGTTGGTTATCGAAGGGGGGGCGAGTCAGGATATCTTTGATATAGGTTTAGCGGTCGAATCGTCCGTGAATGAAGATTTCTATTCCCTCGTTGGAAAAGGCAAGCAGCAGGGCATCCGGATACAGTTATTCTCATTCAAATCAAACATGTAAAAAAGGCTTGTCTCTATCCATGGGGTATCTATATGATTCTATAAATCGAATACTATGAAAATTTGTATTGATGCTGGACATGGGGGAGACGATACCGGTGCAATCGGTCGCGTTCCTCGGAAGCTTCTCGAGAAAGAAGTGAATCTTGAAGTGGCGCTGCTCTTGGAACGCAAGCTTGAGGAAATGGGGCATACGGTCGTTATGACCCGGAAAAGTGACCGGAACTTGTCGCTTCCTGCGCGCGCGAATTACGCTAACCAGCACGTAGCTGATCTCTTTGTGAGTATCCACGCCAACTCGGCAAAAGATCCTGCCGCGTCTGGTATCGAAGTGTTTCATTACGAAGGTTCTGCAGCTGGGAATACAGCTGCGCGTTCGGTACTCGACGCGATGATCGAAACCTTTCCCGACCGCAAAAACAGGGGGGTGAAGACTGCGAACTTTCACGTTCTAAGAGAGACAAAGATGCCGTCGATTCTTGTCGAGATGGAATTTCTCACCAACCCGGAAGCCCTTCAGTTTTTGGAAAAGGCATCTACCCGAGAGGAAATGGCTGAGGCGATCGCGTTAGGTATTCAATCAGTGATAGCTGGCGGAAGGAATACTATGAAATTTGATAGTGATCGCGGGATGACCCTGCGAGCTCCCGCTGTCGGAACCCTGCCAATGGTAGAGTGCACTCCTGAGCCCATTACTATCCATCGCGTCGGGGGTAGCAACGTGCGATTGCCGAAATCGGGTCAAATGTGGGGCGAGAGTCACTATGTTACGCGTGAGGATGGCCCATTCTCTTCCGGGAGCTACCCCAATAATAAGGATGAAAAGATCAAAAGGCACCTGAATCGCTCCCTGAAGGCGTATCAACACTACGATCCCACTGCGACCTTCGATTCACTCTATGGGGACTTGCCGCAATATCAGCAAGTTTGGACTCCCTCGGAGGGAGGAAACATTGGGCAGGGATCAATTGGTGATTCTCAACTTCGTCTCCTTACGACAGAAGCCGAAATGTGGTTTCTGACGATGTATTGGAAATCGTCAAGCAAGTCGGCTCCATTTACTCGCTTTCTAGTTAGCGCCAATGGCAAAAATGTGGTCTGCAATGCGGGGTTCGAGACTGGGCCGGGAGACACGAATTTGCTGGGTGGCGTGACGTGGGAGGTTCACAAGTGGCTTGGAACAGGTAATAGTAATGCTTTGAAAGTGGCACTCCTACGAGACCAAATGGCACCCTTCGGTCCAGTCGTCTGTAAATGAATTTGAATATGGACGCTCTTCCTTCTCACCGCCGCCTTCGCATCATGGCGGTTGATCCCAGTCTCGCCTCGACGCTGGAAACCTCGAAGATTAATGAAATCGTTGCGGTGGTGAAGTGGGAGAAGGACCTCGAAGAGGGACCGGTAGGGGAGTATATAGAAGTGGTGGATTATGACCCTGCCAGCGGTGTCTTTTACAAGCCGATCGATCTCGATGCTCCGAAGTTATTGGCTGAAGATGGGCTGAGGCCTTCCGAATCCAATCCGCAGTTTCATCAACAAATGGTTTATACCGTGGCGATGACGACCATTCATCATTTCGAGAAAGCTCTGGGCAGGGTGGTTTTTTGGTCGAATCGATGGGAGTTTGAGAATGGAAAGATCAATGATCAATTCGTCCGGAGGCTTCGCATCTATCCTCATGCGCTGAGAGATCAAAACGCTTACTACAGTCCGGATAAGAAGGCGCTTCTTTTTGGATACTTTCCGGTGATGCGAAAAGATTCCAAGAACACTCCCGGCACCCTGATCTTCACCTGCCTTTCGCATGATATCATTGCTCATGAGGTTACTCATGCGCTTCTCGATGGTGTGCATCCCCGTTTCAACGAGCCAACCAATCCCGATGTTCACGCTTTTCATGAGGCATTTTCTGACATCGTGGCCTTGTTCCAGCATTTCTCCTATCAGTCGGTTCTCGAACACGAAATACAGAAAACCCGGGGAAATCTGGAGACCGAGACACTCTTGAGCCAGCTCGCTCAACAATTCGGGCTGGCCATCGGTCGCGGATCCGCCTTGCGGGATGCGTTGGGCGAATTTGATCACGAATCGGGGAAATGGCGTCCCAGGAAGCCGAATCCGCACGCCATGGACGAGGTCTTCCAGGCGCATGCAAGAGGGGGAATTTTGGTTGCTGCAATTTTTCGCGCTTTTCTTCTGATCTATCGCTCTCGAACTGCAGATTTGTTTCGCATCGCCACCCAGGGAACGGGGGAGTTGCCGGATGGAGCGATTCACCCGGACCTGACCCGCCGCCTTGCCAGAGAAGCATCCAAGTGTGCCGATCGTGTCCTGCAGATGTGCATCCGCGCAATCGACTACTGTCCTCCGGTGGACGTCACCTTCGGAGACTTTCTACGGGGAGTCATCACTGCGGATCTGGATGTAGCTCCCGAAGACGAGGGGGGGTATCGCCTCGTTTTCATCCAGGCATTCCGTGAATGGGGAATTCATCCCCGAGGAGTCACCAGCATGAGTATAGAAGGGTTGGTCTGGCCATCCGGTCGGGAAGTGATGGAAGATTTGGTCGACTCGCGGGAAATGACCAACAAGACCGTGGATGAGATGGGGAAGGAAAAAGGGAGGTTATCCGATCTCTACAGTAGCTACCTGGCACAGTGGAACTTGAGCGGGGACCGGTTCGGAATATGGAAGAATATGAAAACGGTCGGCAAGGAAGTCAGAAAATGGCTGGCCGATGGCGACGGTATTTATCACCGCGATTATCACGGTGATTTCTATGCGAAGGTATTCGGTCTAGTGGTCGATCCGGAGGTGGCGCCTCCTACCGTCAATAGAAGCGGATCCGCACCATCGATCGAGATCCATTCGGTTCGACCTGCCATACGCCGCAATCTTGACGGCGAGGTGCGAACGGATTTGGTGATTGAGATCACCCAGACAAGACAAGGTTATTTCGATCGCGAGGAACAGGCTGTTCACGACGAGAGGAAGGAATCCGACAGACGGTCGCCGAAAGGCGACTTCTCCTATCGAGCGGGTTGCACCATCTTGATCGATGTGGCCACTCAAGAAGTGAGACGGGTGATTCGAACTACCGGGGACATCGCTGACGACGAACAGTTGGATCGTGTCCGGCGGTTCCTGCTTGGAGAAACCGGGGCTTCCGGAAACTCGTTCGATGCCGGTCTTGCGATGAGTGCCCGCAGTAGGAAGCCCGTTAGTCACAATGAGCCGTTCGCAATGCTGCATCAACCCTTCGAATCATAAATCGCATGAGTGAACTATTGAATGCGCCCGAAGACGGAATCACCGTCCGCATGTACCGGCAGGGACACGGAGATTGTTTCCTCTTGGCGATGCCAAGAAAGGGAGGCGGAGATCCGGTTCACTTGCTCATTGATTGTGGATACAAACCCGGTTCACAGAAAACGCTTCCAGCGAACAATATCGGCCAAATCGTCAAGCATATTGAAACGGCTACCAACAAATCGCTCGATGTCGTTGTGGTGACTCATGAGCATCAAGATCACGTGAACGGATTTTGGAAGAAAACGAAACCTTACTTTAAAGATATCACCATCGACGAAGCCTGGCTTGCGTGGACGGAAAGCCCTTCCGATGCTCTCGCCAAAAAACTGCGGAAAAAGCATCGGGATCAATTGCTTCAATTGGTGGAAGCAAGAAACCAGATGGCGGGTTTTGCCGCGAAAGGAGACGATGACGAGGCGGTCAAAAACCTCGACGAGTTTCTCGCCTTGGAATTCGGAGGAGAAGACTACCAATTCAATTTGAAGGGGATGCGATCCATGCTTGGGGCGACCGACATCAGGAAGTCGACCAACAAGCAAGCCATGAAGCTCATCATGGACAAGGCGGATCAAAACCGGGGCGTCAGCTATCTCAATCCGGGAGATAGTCTCATGATCCCCGGTACAGAAGTGAGGGCATACATCTTCGGGCCTCCGCGTAGCGAAGACCTTTTGAAGGATGAAGACCCCAAGGGGGATGAGGAGTTTCACTTCCAGCGGGAATTCGCCGGACAGTTTTCATTCGGGGCGGCGCTGAACGCAGGAAAGGGGAATGCAGCATCGCCGTTTCGCAAGAGCTATGCCGACACGTCGGGGAGGGCCTTGCAACAGACCTTTTTCAAAGATCATTATGGGAAAGCGGGCGATGGAAACGACCGCAGAGATCAGATCGAGTCTCCGGGCAACGCCGGATGGCGAAGAATCGATCATGATTGGATGCGATCTGCCGAGAACCTTGCCCTCAAATTGAACACGGGGATCAACAACACAAGTCTGGTGATCGCGTTCGAGCTTCCCCGAAGTGGACGAGTCTTGCTCTTCGTCGGAGACGCCCAGCGGGGAAACTGGCTATCATGGGATGATCAAGATTTCACCGTAGAGGGAGAAAAGGTTACTGCAAAGGATCTCATGGGGCGAACCGTTCTTTACAAAGTGGGGCATCATTGCAGCCACAATGCCACATTGGATGGTGATCCTGACAGCGATTATCCCAACTTGTCATGGATGGGGAAAGGTTCGTTCGGGGAAGAATTCACCGCGATGATTACGGCGGTTGAGAAATGGGCTCTCACCAAAAACAATCCTCCTTGGAGGCATCCTTTGCCGGCGATACGCAAAGCTTTGGAAGCGAAGTCGCAAGGCCGGATTTTCCAGACCGATATCGATATGCCTGAAAAACCCGAAGGCGTGTCCGAGACGATTTGGACCGCCTTCCTGAACAGCTCCGATTTTGAAAAACTCTACTTCGATTTCACGGTGAGGGACCAGTAGAGGCGGAGTTTTCACCGCGGAAGCGCTTAACATGCCAGGTACGGAAGAAGGGGCTGACTCTGCCTGCTTGATGAATTCAAAAACCAAGAAAGGAAATAGTAAACATGCCGGATCCTGTCGATGAAATAGAAGCTCCTGAAGACGCTGCCACTCCGCTTCCCAATGCGCTGTGTTTATCCGGGGGCGGTTACCGGGCGATGCTTTTTCATGTTGGCACCATCCTGCGCCTTCGCGAAGCGGGAATTCTCCAGCAAGTCGATCTGGTTTCCAGCGTGTCCGGGGGCTCCATCACTGCCGCTGCGCTGGCCCTGGCTTGGGATGATTTGTTAGATGAAGCGTCGTTTCAGAAGAATTTTGTCGATCCGGTGAGAGCTCTGGCCTCGGTAACCATTGATCGTGGGGCGGTATTGGGTGGGGCGTTACCAGGGATGAGCATCAGTGGCTTAATCGAGAAGGCGTACCGCAAACATCTTTTCGGAAGCAAAACGCTACAGGACTTGCCCGATGCCCCACGGTTTGTCATTAATGCGACCAATTTGCAGAGCGGTGCTCTGTGGAGATTCTCCAAACCCTATGTCCGTGATTACCGGGTGGGGAAAATTCCGAATTCGGAGATTCCTCTCGCTCAAGCTGTGGCGGCTTCTTCGGCGTTCCCCCCGATTCTTTCTCCGTTCTTCCTGAAACTCAAGTCTTCCGTGTTCGAGCCGAACACCGGGACGGACCTCCAAAAGGAACCCTACACGAGCGACATCATTCTGGGGGACGGAGGGATCTATGACAATATGGGAATGGAGGCCGCGTGGAAGCGGAGCAGCACGATGTTGGTGAGCGATGCCGGGGGCAAGATGCAGGCACAGCCCAAAGTGAGCACTTTTTGGCCGACACAGTTATTCCGGGCTTATATGGTCACCGACAACCAGGTGCGAAGTTTGAGGAAACGATGGTTGATTGATCGTTTTCAAAGCGGAAATCTTCGGGGCTCTTTTTGGGGGATTCGCACTGACATCGCAGATTACAGTACGCCGACGAAGTTGCCTTGTTCTGTTCAAGGAATTGACGAATTGGCCTGCACCCCGACCCGGCTGAAGGCGCTACCGGAGCTTTATCAAGAGCGTCTGATCAATTGGGGGTATGCGGCCTGCGATGCCTCAATTCGATCCTACTACGACACTGGTTTGCCGATGGGAAGTTTTCTGTATCCAAATGCTGCGGTATAAGAACAAGGGTTTGTTTTGGGTTTTTTGAAATGAAATTCGATCCGTCTGGTGATTTGCGTGCGATTCTTCTCCATCTATGGCGATCCGTCCACAACACCCCGGATACCGGTCTCGCTCGCTTGAATGAGCGCGAGAGACTAGCCAGGACCCGCAACTGTCTGAAGTGGACATGAGGAAGCTGACCCTAACCATTTACAAGATTCGAAAAGAAATCGACGGCTCGGTGTCACTGAATCTGAGCTTGGGATGTTCGCCCCGCGTCCGTCTACGTTTCTGAATCAAGGCCGCGAAAGTTTGGAAATTGATTCCGTGACGTTTCGCAAACCGAATTCCGAGCCATCCACTGCGATCAATCTCATCGAGGATCGCTGCGATGTCACTTTCTACTTGGCGCATCCGTACCATTCATGGGAGAGGGGCGCTAACGAAAGCACCAAGGGATTGATTGGGCAGTATTTGCCTAAAGGCTGTTGCATGAACGATCTGTCCCAAGCTCGCTGCAAAGCAATTGCCAAGAAGCTCAATAACCGACCTCAGAAGAGATACGGCTACCGCACGCCAGAAGAGCTATTTGAAAACTCTATTGACGTTGCACTTCACTCTTGAACTCGAGGCCTTCGATTTTGACTCCCTATTCCCTGATAGTCCAATTTATCTGTTTCTCAGTGAGGAACATCTGAAAGGTTTCGTGGGCTTCTTCGGTATGCAACAACACGAGCCCAGGGAAATTCAGTCTCATCGTGATCAACTTCGAGCCTGGTTCGTCAAATGTCAGTCCGCTGGCTAAAAGTTGCTCTTTCAACGTTGGAGAAGGAGGGATATCAAACGGATGATCAGGAGTGCCTGAAGGGGGATCCTGTGGAGGGATATAGTATTCTTCATATCTCAATGCGCTTCCGTTTTCATCCTTCGAGCAACTGGTCGCAATTGCACAGAGTGTGAGGAATATGAATACAAAATGGGACTTCATTTTTAGTCCTAGCATTAGGGGGACGCAAGTTGGACCTAACAGCCTCCCCGGCAATGAGATACCGGTCGCAGCATGAATCGGCTCGTCCAAAATGGAATTATGTATTTCATATGTAACATGTATTTATAGAATAAGTATGCATTCTGGAATCAGTGTTTACTGACTTTATTCTAGTATACGAGGAAGAGTCATCAAGAAAAGAAGCAAATTTATTGACTCTCATAGCGATTTTATGCCAATCTCCAAAACAGCGGGAATTGTAATGGCTGACAATTCGTTGCGAAGATACGGAACATGGAACCCAAACCCCTACAATCATGCCCAGTTCATCTTCGTCTTCTTTGCCGCAAAATTCCGAGCAGCCATACGATCCATTCGGTCCGGTTGCCACCAACGGGAAATGGGTAGGACCGAAGTATGGTAGTGCTGCCGAGTCTTGCGACCTGTGCGAAGAATCGACCCCGCCAGCCTTCTGCGAAGATCGCGGGAACGGAGAACATTGTGGGGCCGACTATGCGCAGGGAGCGTGCTATGAGGGCGACGAACTCGAGAACGGCGGTAACGAGAGCGACGTTGGGGGCGATCCAGCCTCAGGTGGAGGCGGCAGTGGCGGCAGTGGTCCAACCAATTCTTCGGGTGGCGCGTTAATGTTTCCGATTTCTTCGCAGGAAGTCGGGAACTACTTCGGCAACCTCGTAGACACGACACCGAACAAGCCAGCTCAGGTGACCACTCCGAATACCCTGGGCGGAGAAGCGGCATGGGTGCGGCCGGGAATTGGTCAGGTCTACATGGTTGAGATCGACCTTGCCAGGGATGACGCAGAATTCGGTTCAAGCGAGTGGGGTATGGCCCACACTCCGGGAGGACGCGAATACAGTATGTTCCCTTGGGGGCAGACTCGCAGTTACGCCAATATTGAGGGGCCGGATGACGGCGGGATCAACGGTAATCGTTGGCTCAACAAAGAGTTGGGGTATCTCGACTTCCTGGGTGCCCCCGCAGGAACCAACGACCCTGACAGAATTGTGCGACGGGGGTTGACCAACCAGTCGCTCTGGTTTGAGAAGAACTCAAGCACGGGGAAATATGCTCCTCTCACGGCTTTTTACGGGAGCTTGTCCCACAATGCCTCCGGTGAAACTTTTGCCTTCACTGACGACGACGGCCAACAATGGGAATACTACGACAACTCACTTAGTCATACCGCCGAGTTACGCGGAAAATTGAAGGGTTTGATGGTAACTACCCAGGTGGTTGAGGCGATAAAAAACTAAAATAACACTTGTACTATGGTGAGTATAGTATTGGTTGGTCTTCGTGAACCGTAACCGACCCACCCGCGATCAGCTAATCGCATTGGCTAA
>Ga0222633_1001171_pt1 | contig 15324 bp, 15 predicted proteins | sample AntAcemetageno48_FD_179816 | JGI IMG/M metagenome (GOLD analysis project Ga0222633, IMG submission 179816) | Saline water microbial communities from Ace Lake, Antarctica - #48 | ecosystem: Environmental > Aquatic > Non-marine Saline and Alkaline > Saline | place: Antarctica: Ace Lake | collected...
AAAAATCTCTATAAGGAACGGAATATCGTTGAACGCTTCTTTGGCCATCTCAAACAGTTCAGACGCGTGGCCACGCGATATGATAAACACATCCAAAACTATATGGGGTTTGTACAAATCGCTGCTATCGCAATCTGGATCAAATGATTAATTCTTCACTACAACCTAGTATCAGGAGCGACATGTCTGTTGCTATATCAATTTTTCGATGAATATGCAATAATCAAATGCGAGCCAAGACTGTTTCGAGAGGAGCATTTGGTTGTGCCGATGAAGATAACATCTATTTTGTCTATAGCTTGCCTGATTTTCCTGATGGCGACACGCGTAGGTTTTGCGTTCCAACATGGCCAAGACGCTACATTAATAAGCATTGGTATTTCACTCGATTCTTTTGATCGTCAGGTTCGGCCTTCTGATCGATTGACGCTGAATACGGACGCGTCATATCGAATCGTTGCACTCGACAAATGCCGTACGGTCGGTGAAATTGAACTTCTTGAAGCTACAGAATTTTCAGAATTTGAGGAGGCATATGTATTCTTGCCTGATCACTGTTTATGGATAGAAGTGGGGACCAATGAGACAGCTAAGAGCGTCCGACTGGAGTTCCAACTCATTCAAAGGCTGATTGATCAAGGTCTAACAGTGACGATCTATCACACGCATGTTGGCAAGCGGTCGGAGTTCCTCACGCATTTTCCGGCTTTCAGTGATTTTGTCTTGATGGCAATGGTAAACGCCGCCGTTGCAAATCGTGAGGACCTGAAAATCACGTATAAAGCGATAACAACGATAGGAATGTTTGAATATGGACTCTCTAATCGTCATAAACTTAGGGCCTTTGTTGAGCATTTAAAGGCAACGGGGTTGGGAAAGGATATCGAGCAGAACGTCGCCTATACTTACTATTCGAGTGAGCGCCGCAGCGAGTATATTTCTGCCATCGATGCGTGTAGGAACGACTTCAGCCCAATTCTAAACGGCGATAAAGGGTGTTTTCCAATCCAGACAAGCGATTTTGTCCTCGATTTCAAACCTTACAAAGCTGGCAAGATTGTCGCAGTATTTGAATAGTGGAGATGGGCAGTGTGGTGGCACCTTCATCATCTCTACGGTCAGACTTTTTTATCAATATAGGAACGTCGCTGATCCACCATTGGCGGGGTTGACCTTGACCTGCTCCCCAGAAATGTTTCCGATGCCCGTCGGCTTAAGGCTCTTGAAGAGGAGAGCCGGAGGCTGAAAGAAGTTGCCAGCAGAACAGGCGCTGGATAATTCTTCGTCTTCCGATCAGAAGAAAAAAGCGCTGCTTGACCTTCCCCCTACTGTAAGGCGTACTTAGGTCCAATGATAAAGTTATTCGCTCCGTTATTGGTTGCTGCTCTCGCCTTCGCCGGGATGTCGCTTGGTGTGGAATCGGGCGGTCACAGCCAAATTATGGCGCACGGCGACACGTATGTCGCAATGGGCGATGGACATCAGTCTGAGTCGAATGAGCAAGCCTCATGCTGCGACGTGAAAAGCACTCATTGCTCGGCCGCATCAATACCCCCACCTCACCAACCGGCGATTTCCTTTGATTATGTCTGCGATGACGCATTCTTTGATACGTATGCGGTCATGACGGATAGAACATCTGAAACGGAAGTTCCCCCTCCTCGAATTTGAACGGCCTTCTACGTCCATACGGATTGGCAGTTGCGACGCTCTCATGGCGACGCAATCGGCCCCGTGAAGTGTTCAAATATATCGAGGATTTAATATGACTCTCCATACTTTTCTCCGCGTGAGCGGCTTGGCAATGCTTGCCGTTACCGTTTCTCTGTCCTTCGTCCCTTCGCTGGCAATCGCTGCTGCTGGCCATTCTGATAATCATGGTCATGGCCATGCTGGCCTCACTTCCATAGGGGAACCTGGCGAGGCGAGCGCGGCGACGCGAACCATCAACATAACAATGTATGACAACTATTATGAACCTGAAGACATCCGCGTCAAAGCTGGTGAAACAGTGAAGTTCATTGTCAAAAACGCAGGTGAATTTGTCCATGAGTTCAATATTGCGACCGCTGAAATGCATGCCGCCCATGCACCAGAAATGATGATGATGATGGACCATGGTGTTCTAGAACCAGATCGCATCAACTGGGCAGCTGCTGAAGCAATGCAGGAATCGATGGGCCACGGCATGCACAAGGAAGCAAATAGTGCGTTGCTAGAGCCAGGAAAAACAGGCCAGGTTATTTGGAAATTTCCAGCGGATGCCGACCTTGAGTTCGCCTGCAACGTCCCAGGTCACTACCATTCCGGAATGGTCGGCTCGATCACGCTTGAATAGCCTGTCGCATTGACGACCTGCCCCATTAAACAAGGACTACGATTATGATGAGCATTCCTGCGCGCATTGCGCTTGCTGCCGGCATCGTTGTCGCTTCCACCCAGTTTGTGGAACACGCGTATGCCGGAACCTACGATCTGACCGTTGACCCAATTAACATCGACACGGGAGACTTCACCCGCTCCGGTATTGGATACAATGGGGAGTCTCCCGGTCCCGTGCTTCGGTTTACCGAAGGCGAAAACGTAACGATCAATGTGACCAACAATCTGTCGGAAAGCACGTCAATCCATTGGCATGGATTGATTCTTCCCTTCGATCAAGACGGTGTTCCTGGCATTAGTTATCCCGGCATCGAGCCAGGTGAGACGTTCACGTACAACTTTCCAATCGTCCAATCTGGTACGTATTGGTTCCATAGCCACTCAGGCTTTCAGGAGCCTGACGGGGCCTACGGTGCGATCATTATTGAGCCCAAGAAACGTGAACCCTTCCGCTTCGATCGCGAGTACGTCATCCAACTGACTGACGCTCACCCGCACAGTGGGGATCGGATCATGCGTAACCTCAAAATGATGCCGGACTACTACAACCGACAACAACGGACTTTGCTCGATTTCCTCGATGACATCGAAGAAAGTGGAGTGAAAAGTGCCTGGTCCGATCGCTCCGCCTGGGGCGAAATGAGGATGATGCCGACGGATATTGAGGATGTGCAAGGCTTTACGCCGCTGATCAATGGGAAGAATTCAGAGCAGAATTGGACCGGTGTTTTCGAGCCAGGGGAACGAGTCAGGCTTCGCTTCATCAACTCGTCTGCGATGGCCTATTTTGACATCCGGATTCCAGGCCTCGAAATGACCGTCGTCCAGTCGGATGGAAACAACGTCCAACCTGTGACAGTTGACGAGTTCCGCATCGCGGTTGCGGAAACCTATGATGTTATCGTGCGTCCGAAAGAGGCGAAAGCATTTACCATCTTCGGCGAGTCGATGGGGCGTACCGCATTCGCGCGGGCGACTTTAGCGCCGGAGAACGGCATGTCTGCCGAGGTGCCAGAACTCAGAAAACCGCCTTTATTGACCATGGCCGACATGGGCATGGCCCATGATGGAATGGATCATGGTTCAATGGATAACGGCTCCATGTCGGGAATGACGCATACCATGGAGGATGGCACTGTGATGGACGGCATGGATCACAGCCAGATGCAGGGCATGGATCACAGTCAGATGCAGGGCATGGATCACAGCCAGATGCAGGGCATGGATCACAGTCAGATGCAGGGCATGGATCACAGTCAGATGCAGGGCATGGATCACAGTCAGATGCAGGGTTCGATGAAGACGGCGGACCCATTCTACGCACCCGGCAGTGGTCTAACGCCGACAGCTGCAAACGGTGGCAAGTTTTTGTCTTATGCCGATCTCCGGGCACAGAAACCACTTTATGAGCACAGAGAGGCAACACGTGAGATCGAGTTGCGTCTCACAGGCAACATGGAGCGCTATTCGTGGTCCATCAACGGTGTGAAGTTCAAGGATGCTGACCCTATCAAACTACAGTACGGCGAACGTGTTCGTTTCAAGTTCGTCAACGAAACCATGATGACGCACCCGATGCACCTGCACGGGATGTGGTCCATCCTTGATGTTGGAAAGGATAAGTGGAACCCAATCAAGCACGTTGTCAGCGTATCTCCGGGCACAACTGTTTACATGGAGACGGAAGTCGATGCCCCCGGTCAATGGGCATTCCACTGCCACCTGTCCTATCACGCGGACGCCGGCATGTTCCGAAAAGTCATTGTCGAAGGAGGGCCGGAGCAGGCCTCCCTCGATGCGCCGAAGGAGAACTAGGCCATGAAAAGCACACGTATGGCCGCTGTTCTCGCGGCGACAACCCTGACGGTTGTGACATTTGAAACCAGTCACGCCGAACCCCTGATCTACGGTATTCAGGCTGAACAGTTTGAATACCGCCTTGGCGAGCGCGCTGACGTCTTGGCGTGGGACGTGGATGCTCTCGTTGGCACGGACGAGATCAAGTTTGTCTGGCGGAGCGAGGCTGAATACGACCTTCGAACGGATAACTTTGAAAATCTAGAGAATCAGGCGCGCATGATGACGCCAGTCACGCCGTTTTTTGATTTCGTTGGAGGTGTTCGGTTTGATACCCCAGACGGGGCACCGGATCGGATCGACGCCGTCATCGGGCTTCATGGTCTCGCGGAGCAATGGTTCGAGGTGGATATGGACTTGTTCCTGTCGGATCATCCATCTGCGCGGTTCGAAGTGGATTATGAGGGCTTGATCACGAACCAGATCATTGCCGTTCCGAGCATTGAGCTTTCGGTGCCCCTCGCGGACGACCAAGACAGGGGGTTGGGGCGGTTTGCACCTAAATTGGAGGTGGGATTACGGGTCAGTTACGACCTCGTTGATCGTGCCATCGCACCTTATGTCGGCGTCCATTACGAACGGGCATTCGGAAAAACTGCTGCCTTTGCGCGAAGTGAAGGTGAAGATGTCGGTGTGTTCTACGTGACGACCGGATTCCGATTGATGTTCTGACCGAGTCCCCGGCACCCATTGGGTGCCGGGGACTTGATCCATGTCAAAGGTCGAGGCTAAGAAATGCACGCGTATCATTCATTCATTCATTGGATTGCCAATGGCGTCGGGCATCATATTGCCGATACGACTCCGGCTTGGCTCCACCCATTCCTTCATGTGACTCTTTTTTGGAGTCCAGTCGTGCTGATTTTTGCGTTATCCGTTTGCGGTGTAACGGTGCTTCGCAACCGTCGTCGGCGTCGATCAACGGTCAAGAATCAAACGAAATCGTCACGCGTACCTGGTTTTCCACTAAGCGTCTTGGGGTTCATTTACAAAAACTCGCGTCGTGACCAGTTAGCCCTTGCTGCTCTCGGTGTTGTGTCGATGCCGGTTCTCTACCTAACCCTCGAACTTCCTAAAATCATCATTAACGACGTCATCGATTCGAGCCATTTTCCGACCGAATATATGGGAACCTCGCTTTCCCAGGAGGGATTTCTAGCCGTTGCTTCGGCGATTTTCTTGGCCGCTCTGTTTACTCTTGGCGCCATAAAATTCTTCGTTAATGTTTACAAAGCACGCGTTGGCGAACGTCTCCTTCGTCGGATCAGACTGATGATTTATCGGCGATGGCATAAAAGCGTAGATGCCGACAAACGGACCGAGGTTATTCCTATCATTGCCCAGGAAGTTGAACCGATCGGAGGATTTGCCTCTGATGCTTTTTCGCTTCCGGTATTTCAAGGTGGTACATTCTTAACGATTTTGGTGTTCATGTTTGTCCAAGACCCAGTCTTGGGTTCGGCAGCCCTAATCCTTCTACCCATTCAGCTTGTTCTTATTCCCAAGCTTCAAAGACGGATCAACGCGCTTGCCCGTCGGCGGATGATCGAAGTGCGCGCCTTGAGCGGCTCACTTGGTAAACAAATCTCCTGCGACCAAGCCGGGTCGCCTGAAATTCGAACTGTCGGACACCACTTGCGCGACATTGAAACTATTCGCCAACAAATTCACAGAGTAAAATTCTTTATGAAGGCGCTTAACAATTTTCTTTCAGCGCTAACGCCTTTCTTCTTCTACTCGATCGGCGGCTATCTAGTTATTGAAGGATCGTTGACGCTTGGGGCGTTGATCGCAGTCATTGCGGCCCACAAGGACTTCTCGGCACCGCTCCGCGAGCTCTTCCGATTCTACCAATCATCTGAAGACGTACGCATCCGATACAGCGAGGTGCTGCGTTACTTGTCGGGGGATGTGTCCCTCGCTGCCAATGACCAAGAGACGATTGCATTTTCTGAGACCGCTATGGTTCCCCAGGGTACATAGCTGAGGGTACATAGCTGAGATCTAATGAGATCTAAGAGGAATCAGAAGTAGCCCCACGATCGAGTGAACACGGTTGATATAAGTCAAAACAAAGGAAATTGTAAATTTTACTATTATTTATTTGACCCTCCATTGGCTGGATACTTTAGGGTTCAATATAAAGGAAAAATTGGATGTTGATTGGCGAAGTATCAAAACGATGCAACCTTCCGGTAAAGACGATTCGGTTCTATGAAGTGCGTGGATTGATTCAAGCTGTGCGCCGCGCCGACAAGGGATACCGCCTCTATGACGAGAGAGATGTCCATTTTTTGCTGTTCTTGAAACGCGCCAGAAGCCTCGGCTTTTCAATCGAAGACTGTCAAAATTTGCTTTCCCTATACCAAGATCAGAATCGTTCTAGCGGTGACGTCAAGGCGATTGCCAAGAGGCACCTCGCGTCCATTGAGCAGAAACTGACAGAGTTGCTAAGCCTAAAACATGCACTTTCGAACCTTGTCGATCTATGTGGTGGCGATCACCGACCTGATTGTCCAATCATCGACACATTGGCTGGTCACGACAAAAGCAAATTCGATGAAGCGGCGGATTCTCGATGGACTTCATAATCATGAAGAGCATCGATAAACCCTGGCTTTTCTGGATTGGATTGTCCTTCATTTCGGTTGTTGCGCTCGTCGCGGTATTCGCCATCGTTGAACCGGAAGCTCGCCTAACAGGGACCAGTCCTGAAGGCGTTCAATTGATCCAGGTGGGCCAGAGCACCTATGCGGAACACTGCGCCGCCTGTCATGGCACCGACCTACAAGGCGAACCTTCGTGGAGGTCTCGTGGTCCCGATGGGCTGCTGCCGGCTCCGCCACACGATCAAACCGGCCACACTTGGCATCATTCGGATGAGATCTTGTTTTCTATCGTCAAAAAAGGCGTTGGTGAAGCTGTAGGGCTTGAAGACTACGAAACAAATATGCCGAGTTTCAGCGACGTCCTGACTGACAACGAGATTTGGGCAGTGCTCGCTTTTATCACAAGCACATGGCCACCTGAAATTCAGCTAAGACGTCAGGACATTCAATCGAGAGACACAAACTGAGAGGAATTTTGATGGCGCATTTACACGAAACAAAGGAGCATATTCGACCCTTCAAAGACCCTGTGTGCGGTATGACTGTCGATCCAAAGACAGCACTATCCTTCGACGATGTATCAGGCTATCGATATTACTTCTGCTCGCAACACTGCGAGAAGGTCTTTGTTGCCGATCCGGCGGATTACCATGAAGCGAAGGACCCCGTGTGCGGCATGGCCGTTCAGCGCGATATTGCATCACATATCCATCGCGTCGATGGAAAACCCGTCTATTTCTGCTCAGAACGCTGTTTGGAAAAGTACACTGACGAACCGGCAGGAGTTAAGGGTGATCCGGTTGAGCACGCTGCCCCATCCGGCACCATCTACACCTGCCCTATGCATCCAGAAATCGAACAGATTGGCCCTGGCGATTGCCCTTTGTGTGGCATGGCGCTTGAGCCGAAGGGTGTTCCTGCCCAAGACGACGGCCCCAATCTGGAACTCGTTGATTTCCGCCGCCGTTTTGCGGTGGGGGCGGTTCTGACAATACCCATCCTAGTGCTCACGATGGGCCCAATCCTGGGCCTACCCATCCGAGAGTGGATCGGCGAACGCACGGCGGCCTGGACGGAGCTTGTGCTCGGAACACCTGTCATCCTTTGGTCTGGCTGGCCGTTTCTCGTGCGCGGTTTTCGGTCATTCCAAACGATGAACCTTAATATGTTCAGCCTGATTGGTCTCGGTGTCTCCGCAGCGTTGGTCTTTAGCATCGTCGCGGTCATTGCACCCGGCATCTTCCCAGAGGGCTTTCGAGACCAGAATGGAAATGTCGGCATCTATTTCGAAGCGGGTGCCGTCATTGTCGTCCTCGTCCTTCTTGGTCAAATATTAGAGCTAGGTGCCCGTGAGAAAACGGGCTCCGCGATCCGCTCGCTCCTCGACTTGGCTCCCAAAACTGCACGCCTCATCAAGGAGGACGGATCTGAGGCTGAGGTTTCAATCGAAGACATCCGTGTCGGAAACCGGCTGCGCGTCCGTCCTGGAGAAAAGGTCGCCATCGACGGACGCGTGGTCGATGGCCGTTCCACGGTCGATGAATCCATGATTACAGGTGAACCTGTTCCTGTCGAAAAATCAGCTGGTGATTCGGTGACAGGTGCGACAATCAACGGAACGGGGAGCCTAGTGATTGAGGCGACCCGCGTGGGCGGGGATACGATGCTGGCCCAGATCGTCGATATGGTTGCGTCGGCCCAACGATCCCGCGCGCCGATCCAGAAACTCGCAGACTCCGTTGCCGGAAAATTCGTACCGGCAGTGATCTTGATCGCAGCGCTGTCATTCATCGGTTGGTCGATATGGGGACCCTCCCCCGCATATGCCTATGGGCTCGTATCGGCCATCGCGGTTCTCATCATCGCATGCCCGTGCGCTCTGGGGCTGGCGACTCCTGTCTCGATTATGACCGCGACGGGTCGTGGTGCCCAAGGCGGTGTTCTCATCAAAAACGCCGAGGCGCTCGAACGGTTTGCCAAAGTCGATACGCTGATCGTGGACAAGACGGGGACGCTGACGGCGGGAAAACCGAAGCTGGTCGCTGTCGAAACGCAAGGTGACATCGCTGAGAACGAGCTACTCCGCCTCGCAGCGAGCCTCGAGCGCAGTTCGGAACATCCTCTCGCCGACGCCATCGTGAGAGGTGCAGAAGACCGCAGCCTTGACCTGGAAGATGTTACAGATTTTGAGTCCCGCACTGGCAAGGGCGTCTTGGGGACTGTATCAAATCACAGGATCGGACTGGGAAATGCTGCGTTCGTCAAAGACGCCGGACAATCGTCAAGCGCTCTCGAACGGTCCGCAGACGAACGCCGCAGCCGCAGTGAGACGGTCATGTTCGTGATGGTGGACGGCGTCCTTGCGGGTCTTATTAGCGTTGTCGACCCTGTTAAGGAAACCACCGCAGAGGCCATCAAAACTCTTCATGCCCTAGGGTTCCGTATCGTGATGGCGACCGGCGACAACGCAAAAACGGCACACGCGGTTGGCAAGGTCCTTGGCATCGACGAGATCCATGCGGACGTGCTCCCGGCCGATAAGGCCGAGGTCGTCCGCGCCCTCCAGTCCAAGGGGCATCGCGTTGCGATGGCCGGTGACGGAATCAACGACGCGCCCGCGTTAGCGCAGGCGGACGTCGGCATTGCTATGGGAACGGGCGCTGATGTTGCTATCGAGAGCGCTGGACTGACCCTGATCAAGGGAGATCTTCGGGGCATTGTACGGGCGCGCCGACTTGCTGTCGCAACGATGCGCAACATCAAGCAGAACCTGTTCTTTGCGTTGGTCTATAACGCCGCTGGCGTCCCGATTGCAGCGGGCGTGCTCTATCCAGTCTTTGGAATACTTTTATCCCCCATGATTGCAGCGGCCGCGATGAGCCTCTCGTCCGTGTCGGTCATCGGAAACGCCCTTCGATTGCGGTCGGTCAAGTTGTGAACCCCACAGAATTCATCAAAGGAGCATGAGCATGCGCAAGAGTATTCCAAAGTATACAGCGTCGTTGGTGGGAGCCATTCTCACAACTTTAGCCCTCAGTCCGGCACTGGCGCAGACGGCTGTCTTCGTGCCTCTTGGCGGTGAAAACCGAATTCTTATCATTGATGCCGCTCGCGACGCCATCGCAGGATGGATCGAAGACGTCCCGGCCGTGCATGGCTTGGCAGCAACTCCGAACGGGCGCTTTCTCGTAGCCGGCAGCTATGACGAGCGAGAGTCTGGTGCCGCCCCACCCGAAAAGCCAAAAGGTGTATCGGCGGATGACCACGCAGCCCATCACGGCGGCACTTCAACGATAGCGCTTGGCGAAGACATGGTTAGCACAGTCTCGGTGATAAATGTCGAAGACGGGGTCACCGTGCGTAGCATCGACGTGCCTGGAGCCGTTCATCACGTCGCAGTCAGTCCGGACGGGGCGTTTGCCGGAGTCACCCACCCAAACACCGACAGTGTCACGTTCATCGATATGCGCACTTATGACGTTGTTACCACAGTGAAGACAGGGCCGTTGCCCAATTATCTGGTGTTCAACGCGAATGGTACGATGGCCTACGTCAGCAATGCTGGTAATGATACGGTCACCGCTATCAACGTTGGTGATTGGGTGATCGCGTGGACTGTGTCTGTGGGTGCCAGCCCGGAACATCTTGTCCTAAGCACAAATGGATCACGGCTGTACGTCAACGCGGTTGGCGACGGCACCGTATCCATTATCGATATTGTTTCCCGCAACATCGTTGACGTTATCGAAACCGGCAACACCCCACATGGGATCGACATCTCCGATGGTGGCGACACACTCTTTGTCACGGCTCTCGGCGATGATCGCCTGTTTGCCATTAATCTAGAAACCAAAGCGTTGCGGCACGTCTCCCTCACGCCGGCTCCTTACCATCTCGCCACCATTGAAGGAACCGGCAAACTCTACGTGTCGAGTGCCGACGCACCCAAGCTGTGGATTGTTGACCAGAAGACCCTGGCTGTTGTCGGTGAAATTGAGATCGGTGGCAAAGGTCATCAGATGGTGCAGGTCCCCCAATGATGGAATTTTTGGAAGTGGGCCAGCCTGAGGTTAAACCATGACGCCGAAAGTCCTTATCGCGGTCGCTCTTTTCGCGGGACTCTTGCTTGTTTGGTACTTGAGCGATACGGCGTCAGGGTCTTTCATGCTCTTCGATCCTGCTCAGCTTGAGGACCTCGTCCGCTCAGCCGGCGTGTTGGGCCCTGCCACCGTGATCGCCTTGATGGCTGTGGCGATCGTGTTCAGCCCAATACCGAGCGCCCCCCTCGCGATTGCGGCGGGCGCGGCATATGGACACTCATGGGGAACGGTTTATATCCTGGTTGGCGCAGAAATTGGTGCTCTGATTGCCTTTGGTATCGCTCGGTTCCTTGGCCGCAACGTGGCTGCCAGGCTCGCTGGACGCCACCTGTCGAACCTCGGCCTCATGACACAGACAAACCTGACAATCGCGATCTTTTTAGCCCGATTGGTGCCGTTCTTGTCCTTTGACGTCATTAGTTATGCAGCCGGGCTAACCCAAATCACAGTTGGCCGATTTGCCCTTGCCACACTGGCTGGAATGATCCCCGCGAGTTTTCTATTGGCGCATTTGGGATCTCTCACGACAACGGATGAAGGACCAACAACCTTAATCACGCTAGCGCTGCTCGCGATCGGCTCGATCGCGGTCAGCGTATTCGCGATTCGCAAGAAGAATTCCCCAACAGATGACGAGGTGGACCATGCAAAAGAATCTTCAACAACAACCCGGTGACAAATCTGCTCCATCGTTCATGTCGGGTCTGTTTTCCCGACACGGCATCACCCTTATCGTATTTATCGGTATCGCCAGTTACTTCCTGTGGACGGAGCATCGGGCTCACGTTGTTGCGTTCAGCGCATGGCTGCCGTGGCTTCTCATTTTGCTCTGCCCGTTGATGCACCTCTTCATGCATCATGGGCACGGACACGACAGCGACAAGAAGGATTAGGCTTCATGGCACACGAAGGATCGGCTTACGGGCTATGGTCGCTGGTCATCATCAATTCGGCGGTCTTCATTCTATTTGCGTTTAGTTTCTATAAACCGAAGACAAAAACCGATTGGCGCACCTTGGGTGCTTTCTCGGCGTTCATTGTTGCCCTTTTCACCGAAATGTATGGATTTCCTCTCACAATCTATCTGTTTTCGGGCTGGTTGAGCGAATTGGCGCCTGGCGTTGATTTGTTTAGCCATGATGCGGGCCATCTTCTTCAAACGGTCTTGGGCATTGATGGCAACTCACACTTCAACCCTCTTCATATTCTAAGCAATATCCTGATCGTCGTTGGCTTCCTCTTGATCTCCTTTGCATGGCGCGTCCTGCACGCTGCGCAAAAGGCAGGAGAACTGGCTCAAACGGGCCTTTACGCCCGTGTCCGCCATCCACAGTACCTGGGGTTCATCGTTATCATGATCGGATTTCTTCTCCAGTGGCCGACGCTGCCGACCGTCGTCCTCTTCCCAATCCTGGTCATCGTCTATGCACGCCTCGCGAGGCGCGAAGAGCGGGCAGTCAGAGATATTTTCGGCGAAAAATGGGATCGCTATGCAGCGTCGGTACCCGCATTCATTCCCCAATTCGGTGTCATCCGACAACCACATTCACAAAGCTGAGGAGAAAAGAGAATGAATTGGATCTTACGCGCTGGTGTACTTGCGTTCGCATTGACAACGGTGGTTGCTGTGCCGCCTGTTTTTGCTCAACACCATCACATTTTCGACACTGCCGTTGAACCAATGATGACCCCACGGCTCAATCTCGGGGAACTGAATTATATGGCCAAATGCGCGTCATGCCACGGTGAGACAGCGCGCGGGACAGACAAGGGGCCGACCTTCATCAGTCGTATTTACCATCCAGGCCATCACGGGGACCGTGCGTTCATGCTGGCACCCATACAGGGGGCGAAGGCGCATCACTGGAAGTTTGGTGACATGGCGCCAGTCGATGGTGTCACTGACGAAATGCTCAAAAGCATTCTTGACTACGTGCGAGCGGTCCAACAGGCGAACGGTGTTTTTTGACTCGATCGCGATCATGGAACAGCCCATTGGTCGAGTTACCTTAGGGTCAGGACCCATTAAACTATCCGTTCTGCGGAACGATCCTCTAGTAACTCCGCCACCCGAGAATGCCTTTATAACTCAGGATATCTTATATGGATCACGACAAGACAGATAGATCGACACACTACGCAAAGGACAGCCTGTCGCTGACCGGTGCCGTGGCGCTCGGAACGGGTGTCATGATTGGGGCTGGGATCTTTGCGCTCACCGGACAGGTTGCGCAATTGGCGGGAACACTTTTCCCCCTCGCATTCGTCGCGGCCGCAGTCGTCGTTTCCTTTAGCGCATACTCCTACATCAAGCTTGCCAACGCCTACCCATCTGCTGGCGGCATCGCCATGTTTCTCGAAAAGGCCTATGGACGTGGAACAATGACGGCGGCTTGCGCGCTTCTTATGTACCTCTCCATGGTCATCAACGAAAGTCTGGTTGCGCGGACTTTTGGAACTTACGTCATGCGACTGTTCGACAAAGAACCACATGCTTGGGCTGTCCCGGCGCTTGGTGTTGCCCTTTTGGCGGTTGCGTTTCTCGTTAACATCTTGAGTAACAAGTTTATCCAAACACTATCATTCCTGATGGCGTTCCTGAAAATTGGTGGAATAGCGGTATTTGCTGTTGCCGGTCTTTCAATCTCTGGACTCACGCTAGAGAGCGTGTCGGTTGACACGTCGGAAACAACTGTTGGGGGCTTTTTGGGAGCCATTGCCATCGGCATTCTCGCCTACAAGGGATTCACGACGATTACCAACAGCGGCGGTGAGATTATCGACCCACATCGCAATGTCGGGCGCGCCATTATGATTGCCATTGCGATCTGCGTGATCGTCTACGTTTTTGTCGCCTTGGCTGTTAGTGCTAATTTGTCGCTTTCCGAAATTGTGGCCGCGAAGAACTTTGCTCTGGCCGAGGCGGCTGAACCCGCATTCGGGAATTTAGGTCTTTGGTTCACGGTGGCGTTCGCCATTGTCGCCACAGTGTCTGGTGTCATCGCGAGCGTCTTCGCCGTGTCGCGCATGCTGGCGATGCTCACGGACATGAAATTGGTCCCGCATAGCCACTTTAGGATGCCTGGCGATATCCAGAAACACACACTGGTCTATACCATCGTCATCGCAATGCTATTGACGGTGTTTTTTGACCTAAGCCGCATTGCTGCGCTTGGCGCCATCTTCTACCTCGTGATGGATATAGCTTTACACTGGGGCATCCTGCGTCATCTAAAAAATGAAATTGGCGCGTCGTCATGGGTTCTCATCACGGCAATCGTTTTGGATGTTGTTGTTCTAATCGCGCTGCTGGCGATCAAGGCCTCAAGCGACATGACCGTGATTTATTCAGCCATCGTAGGAATAGCTCTTGTTTTCGGTGGAGAACGCCTGTTTCTGCGACGACTTTCTAATTAGAACCGCGATAAATCCACCGGAACAAGTAGCTGGATTTTCAACGTTTCCAAGATGCACATTTTGCGACCTCAAAGAATAGTTGTCGAACGGCGTTCTTTAACTTCGCCCAAAGACTATCAAGCGTCAAAAACGGCATGCGGAACTGGATTAAGCTCGTGGTAGCTAAGGTCATATGCCTTTAGCCCGCTTAACGCGACCTCTTCTTGGCGGCGTTCGCCTGCGATTACCACGACGCTGCTGTCGGACGGAATAGACTGTGAAAGAATCTCCTGAAAAATAGGTGGCGCGAGGCTTGTTTCAGCGCCGCCCTGCAATGCGTCTACTTTTTGTGATTGCGGTTGCCCTTGCCCTTCCCCGTGCACCTGGACATTGTCGAGGAGGCTAGCCGTTGTCTTCACGGCTTCCAGCGGCCCAATCGATTTCTCGGTCGGCTTCGGATCCACACCTAATCCCGATGGTACAGTTAGGGGGCTGACCAGTGGTGGTAACCTCTCAAAGCCATCAGGGGCAATGATCACTGTTTAAGCGCCTTTCTGTCGATTATGTGAACGCTCATCTTTGTACCCATTATGCGATGCAATCACATTGACGTGAGTCATTTTGCGGGCAGTGTCAGGGGAAACAAATTTGAGTTAGCAATGCTTGTTTCGTAAGCTTCTTGAGACGAGAAATTCTTTCCGTTATTTCAAAACACTCCCTGAGATCATCTGCCAAGGTCGGCAACCGAGAGACCTGACCCTCGAGATGCTCGTCTATGTCGCTATTCCAAACGATTGGGCTGATCAGCGCCGCAAGTTCGGGTTTGCAGCGATCTAGAGTGTTTTGTGATTAGCTAGACGCATATCCTGAATTTCTGAGATAGTTAGCGCATTCCTGCGCTGAAAAGTGATCAAGGAGCGTACCAATTCTGCGCCACGTGGCCTCGACGGTTCGTTCATTGGCCTTTCTGAGTAGGCGCT